>JAEEGL010321151.1_pt1 | contig 13251 bp, 9 predicted proteins | sample 9134231 | NCBI WGS metagenome assembly JAEEGL01 (sample SAMN16246548, study PRJNA631951) | gut metagenome | biome: gut microbiome; feature: rumen; material: fiber-attached | host: Bos | place: Iran: Karaj | collected 2018-10 | reverse complement strand
TTATTGCTGCCGTGGTTTACCATACTCAGCCAACCTGCCCACGGAGATGAAAATACGGTACTTCGGACTGGCTTGTCCTTATCTTATGATTGGGTTTAGTACCTTAATTCCCGTCACCACCGTTACCCCGGCTCCCACATGCTGGGTTTCAATCCTTGTAAATCCCTCCTACTATACGGGACACATGGAATCCGGAACGCTGTACTCCCACTAAGGTTTAATCCTGTTCCAATGAACTTTGATTGTTGCGCAGGGAGGAATTGAACCTCCGACCTTCAGCTTATGAGGCTGACAAGCTACCAACTGCTCTACCGCGCAATGTCATTCTCTATACTAATATACAAAAACTATGCCAAACTAACAAATTTTTGTAAAAAAGTGCCATATTATTGGTAATCAGCTGTTTGTCTGATTCCATACTTGTGGAAATACCTAAGGGGCCTCCACTTGTGGCCGTTGACGAAAAATCCCCACTTTATCCTCGGGCGACCTTCAAACATAAGCGTCCAGGCTCCACCCTCCGGAATCTTAAGGTAATGCTGGTCCTCGGCCCTGGAAAACCATATTGATTTTCCCATGTGAAAGAAATTATGCCAGGAGTTGAAGATTCCCTCAACATAACACTCGCGGGCATTCTTCTTGACAACCGGTTCCCCGTCTTTCCATATCATCACATTCTCATCTGGAGACAAGCCTGGAACTATGGGCTTCACATTCCAGTAGTGCCCCTTCAAAACAATGCTCAGAAGGTTTGCGCTATGGTCGTGAAAAAACCTATTATCGTCACTCCTCAACCAGTGATGGATTCTGATGGAAAAACCGAAGATGATGAATGTCCACCTTATCAGATACGGACAATCCTCATATCCGAGCTTTTCCGCCCACCTGACCTGGAATAGCTTGAACGGCCTTGTGTTTGTGCTTCCTTTCATAAATTTTCACATCTTAAATTTTGTCAAGGGTGAAGGACTCGAACCCCCACAGTACGCATTGAACGTAGCTACTGCCCGATGCAATACCGCCTTTCGGTCTTCCACATGTCAGTTTCAACGGTGCTCAAACCAAAGACTATGCGCATCTACCAATGGGACGCTATACCGCTGAAAACTCGTGGTTGTTTTATCCCGTTAAACTAACCCTCGTTATTCTACATACTAATATACAAAAACCATGCCAAACTAACAAATTTTTGTAAAAATTGTTGCGAGTGGAGGAATCGGACCCCCTCTAGTCCCTTATGATGGAGTTTGCTTGTAAAATTGCTGCCTGGTTTCATGCCTGAAATCGTTTGTTTGCTTTTTTACCGTGCTACCATTACACTAACTCGCAATATAGTCCCCCACTGTCGCTGGAGGACATCCCACGCTACTTTACCTATAAGTAGTAACTACGAACTCGCTAACGGATTAGTCGCCTCCGCCAGATTTCTAATGTACACTCATCTGGGAACCGGCGGTAGGATTTGAACCTACGACCCACGGGTTACAAGCCAAAAATAATCTGCTGTTCATTTCCGTGGCGGGAAACCTAAAATACGTTGCTCTACCAGACTGAGCTACGCCGGTTACTTGGTCGGGGAAAGAGGAATCGAACCTCTGACAACGGCTCCCAAATGCAAAACGTATCTGCTGTAAGCTTCCATCGCTGGACGCATCTAATACGTTGTGTTGCCACTACACCATTCCCCAAAAGTTATGGTCATTCACCATGCCAGCACCATTTTCGCTGAGCCTAAGGCGTAAAGAAATGAACAACCATTTGTTCGCTTACAGGATTCGAACCTGCGCCTCCCGCCTTCACGCGAGCATGCTTCCGCTACACCAAACCGATTTTACGAAGTATCGTCCCTACTCATTACTTGCCCTGCACGGCTTTCTTTTTCGGTATTGTCCAACGCCAACTACTCACATTGTGCAGATGTTTTCGTGGAGCGGAAAACGAGGTTCGAACTCGCGACCCTTAGCTTGGAAGGCTAATGCTCTACCAACTGAGCTACTTCCGCATAGTGATAACAGTGGGATTCGAACCCACATCTTTTGTTCCTACCCGTACTAACACGCTACGTATCATGACTTTCCGGGCGTATCCATATTTGCACTACCGTTATGCTACATTACCCACAAGTTTATCCTGGAATCCACCCGGACGCATCATATGCTGCGGTTCAACAGTTTAGTTAAACTCACTTGCTTTTACCATTTTGGTCGGGATGATACGACTCGAACGTACGACCCCCTGCTCCCAAAGCAGGTGTTCTAGCCAACTGAACTACATCCCGATAATGCCAGTCTCTGTTTGTTTTCGGTAAAGGCTGGCAAAACTACCTTTTTCCATAGGAAGCTACTCTAGAACTCGCTTCCAGCCAGGACTCCGGCCATTTCAGACTCAAGGAGGGGCGATAGGAGCACACCTATTGAGGAACCTCGTCTTTACTAATTAAAAGTTAAACTACACAACCCGCCGACCGGGCCCCTCTGTCTCCATAACCGCTTTCGCCTCACGCCCATGGACTTTCCTCGTCCTGATTGCCTTGCGAGAACAACCAATCCGCCACCTCGTTTAACTTATAAGTCCGGGAAACATTTCAACTTGGCGGGTACCGGATTCGAACCGATAAGTTTTGGACAACCTACTGCCCTCCACACCGTTTTTCACCATAAGTAGGAATGTTGGTTAAGAACAGTCGCGTTTACCTATTTCGCCAACCTGTCTGAGCTTCCAAGGCTGCTGTTAGTTTCCCTTTGGTGGAGATGAGCGGATTCGAACCGCTGTCTTCAAACACCGCAATACGCTTTCTACATGCTTAGTTCGGCTTAAATACCGGGCAAGCCGCAACCGAACGAACAAAGCTCGCCTTCCTGAATCCAATCTTCCAGACCACTCCGTTTGAAACTTCACCCTCATTGGAACAGATAACGAAGAAAACCATTCCGAGGATGTTCGTCCCGACCCTGCCTTGGGGCCGATGGATTAAGCTAACTCACTTGGTGAATTAAGCAGCGAAAGAATACGCATAAGCGTCAACTATTTTTTTGAAGTTCTGATTAAAGTGGCTTCCTCCAATCCACTGCATGCTTACGGACCTCATGTATCTGAATCAAAACCAGAACATCCCCATAAAATAAACCTTTTTAGATACCTACCTTCCCACAGCCCCTAGGTTGGCTGAGACCGGATTCGGACCGATTTTTTAAAGGTTTGTGGAGGTAATCAGGTTCGAACTGACGACCCCATGCTTGCAAAGCATGTGCTCTACCAACTGAGCTATACCCCCAAATAATAAAAAACACAGAAACAACTCTCGGTCCGGTCCATACGGATTACCTCCCGGACTCTCCGCTCCACTTCCCCAGGCCTTATTAGCTCTTATCTCCTGAGTTATAGGAACTTCACCAAGTGTACAGCGGCATTAATATTGTGCACAATCCCCGGCCTGTACGCGAATGGCGAGTCTTCGCAAGGAGTCTTCACTCCTGAGTGCCCTTCGTTGCTGTGAATTTTATTGCGGAGAGTAAAGGATTCGAACCTTTGGACCCGTGAAGGTCAACGGTTTTCAAGACCGCCGCATTAGACCACTCTGCCAACTCTCCAATACTAACGGGAAACAGAAAAAACAAAACCCAAAACTTGTTTATAAATGAACTTGCTGTGCGTTTCCCTTTGTGCGGATGGGGAGACTCGAACTCCCACGGGACGAACCCACCAGTCCCTCAAACTGGCCTGGCTACCATTACAGCACATCCGCAAAGTGTGCCTCGTTCTAATAGCGCAAGTAGGTAAACGAGGCTAAGCCTTGCTTGCAAGTTTTCTATTTTTTACCGGCTGGTTATACCGGTCCGACTTGTCAATGACCTTCTCTATTAATATACAAATTTCATGCCACAAAAGCAAAAAAATCTGCAATTTTTGTCCGGATGGCTGGATTCGAACCAGCGAGGCAAATGCGGGGCCTTATGAGAGCCCTCCGATACCAGCTTCGGGCACATCCGGTTATTTTACTTGTTGAAAAGACTGGTAACCTTTTCCTTCACCTTCTTGATGTCGTTCTCAATCTCCTGAATAAGGTCGCAATCGGCATCCTCTTGCTTCAAAATGTCCAGGGCCTCATCAATTGCGACGAACTCACCCTTGAAATAGTCGGCAATGTCCGGGTCGTTGTCTTCGGCGGTCTTAAAGGCTTTCATGTGTTTGTCCCTTAGGTCGGAAAATTCGGCCCTAAGTTTGTGAAGCTCATGGTGTCTCGCCTCTTTATAAGCGACATAGCACCCGGCTACCATAAGTATAATCAACAATAAAAATATCCAAAACATAGTCAAAATCAATTAGTTGCAGGGGTAGAAAGATTCGAACTCTCACCAACGGTTTTGGAGACCGGGATGCTACCATTACACCATACCCCTATTTTCGGGAAACTGTTTTTAGTGTCGGCGGTGCAGGCCGGTTTTCAAATAAAATTGCTGTCTGTTTCCCTTATATTTATTTATCTTCTTGCCTTATAATCGGCCATCGTGGTTGAAAGCGGACATAGAGTTTTCCATCTGCACTCAAACCCTTCTGACTCAACCCATCCCTTAGCCGCACTGAAGGCAACATTGGACCCGGCTTCCTCTTCCGGACTGATGTCAATGTCCACATACTTGACAAAGATACCAGAATCCCTCATTAGTTTTGCAACATCCAGAGATGCCATTGTCTCGTCCATCATTCTGTCAAAAATCTCGGACTTCTTGTACCGTCTGGTTCTCCAAGTCCTGGAAATAACGTGTGCGCCATGTCCGTGCTCACCGTCCCCACTGTCGTAGAGGGCAACAATCGTAGCGAAACAAGTATGTCCACCGTGACACTGAGAGTCTGTGCTGACCATAATTTGGATGTTACGGTGCGTGTGACAGTAATTTCCTACATAAGTTACCAGGTCTACTTTCTGCCCATTAAATTTCCTAAACTCCATACCTCATACTTCTTAACTTTTATAAATAATTCTTAACTTGCGGAAGACTGAGGTGCCGACCCCCACACCTTTCAGTGCGCTTCGCTTTCAAGACGAGCCCCAAGGCCGCTCAGGTTAGCCTTCCATACTTGCGGAGAGAGAGGGGCTCGAACCCTCGCGACAGTTTAACCCGCCCTAAGTGATTAGCAATCACTCCCCTTCACCAGCTTGGGTACCTCTCCAACTATTTGTATCTTTTATTCCTTGTTGATTGTCCTTTATTCAGACCCATATAGTTATCGGTCAATGCATGACAATTTGGACAAAGGACTTTCAAATTTTCTGGTTTGCAATTTTTTGAATCGCCATCAATGTGATGTATTTGAAGAATCGTTTTTCCTGTTTTTTTATTGAAACCGGAAAACCCGCACTCTTCACAGCAATATTGAGCCTGTTCGAAAATGTACTCCCTTACACTTTGCGGGAGTTTGTTATTGACCCCGGACGTTACTTTTCCTCCGTCTTTCCACTTTTTAACAGTTTCTTCCTTTATGGAGTCCGCTTGACACTGATTAGAACAATACTTCCTGTTCTTATTAGTGGTTAAAAATTCTTTCCCACAATATGCACATTTAACGGTTTGAAGTGGCTTTTCTTTATTTTTTAAAGTTTTACTTATTCTTTTTTTGGTTTCGTCTTTTTGATGCCCTCTTTTCTTATTGTTAAATGTTGCGGAACAACTTCTTGAACAAAACTGTTTCTGCCCGGGTTTTAGCTCTTTCCCACATTGCAAACAAAATTTTCTTTTTATGTTACGATAATAAGAAAAATCAAAACCTACTTCTTTTGCAACACTATTAACATATTCAATTCCGGCCTTGTTATCACTTATACCGTAAAAAACAAAAATATCACCTTTCTTTTTAAAAGAAGCAAAGGTTTCATAAACTTCCTTCTTTTTTTCTTCCGTGCTTATGTCTATCTTTTTCATATTCTTTTTATTATAAATAGTATTAAAAGCGGAAAAACGCCTTTATGAACCTATACTATAATATAATAATACAAAAAAATATTAGTTCGTTACAAATTTTATCGCATCCATTGGCGGATAGCGGAGGTCCCGGCCCCCACACCTTTCAGTGCGTACCGCTTTCGAAACGGTCTTGGGCACCCACCCAATTCACTATCCGTGTGGCGGAGAGCAGTGTATTCGAAACACAGCCAAACAAATGACCAACTCGCTTTCCAGACGGTTCCCAGACCCTGCCAGGTTTACTCTCCATTTGGTTGCGGAGAGCAGTGTATTCGAAACACAGCCACAATGGACCAACTCGCTTAGCAGGCGGTTACCGGAACCCTGCCGGTTTTACTCTCCATGGTTGTGATGGCAGGAATCGAACCTGCAACCTTCTGGTTCAGAGCCAGATGCTCTAGCCAATTGCGCTACATCACAATATTTACAGGAAACGTTTAACGTCGTATAGACGGGACCGGATTTGAACCGACGAACCTCTCATGTTTTGTTCTGAATGCAAAAATGTTAATCCTAAAAACGTTGCTGTATGTTTCCTTGAGCAGATAAGCAGAATCGAACTGCCATCCCCAGCATGGCAAGCTGGTGCACTAACCGTTGTGCTATATCTGCATAATAAAGCCGGAACTCAGGACGTGGTCTTTGTAAGCTTTGCCACGTCAGCTTAAACACGCTTACATGCCTAGTGCATCTTCCTTTCAGCACTTCCGGCTTTGTCGGGAAGACCGGAGTCGAACCGGCATACTCCTACTCCCGAAGCAGGCGAGATAAACCATTCCTCTACTTCCCGTTATGGGTGGCAGTATGGGATTCGAACCCATGTATAGACGTTAGTCTCCGGAGCCACAATCCGGTGCCTGAACCTCTCGGCCAACTGTCACGCGGGCACGACCCGAATCGAACGGGTGCCTTCAGAGCTTCAATCTGACGCGCTTAGCTTTCGCAAAACCTAACTACGCTACATGCCCATAATGTGCGGACCGAGGCGGATTCGAACCACCAACGCGAGGCTCTTCAGGCCTCCGCTCTACCATTGGAGCTACCGGTCCATAATTGTGGTCAGGGTGCGATTCGAACGCACGACCTCCTGTGTATCAGACAGGTGCTGCTAAACCAACTGAGCTACCTGACCATTATTCTATAAAATCAAACTTTTTTCTTAGCATATTCTTGACAACGCCGTTATGGTATTTGTCAAAATCGGAAAGACAAATCTTTTTGGTATCTTCAGTTCCACCGTGTACGCTAACAAACCCATTTTTTTCCCAATAAATTAACTCGTAGGGCTCGCCATCAATTAAAAGTTCAAATAGATAAGCATCAAGCCACGGTTTATCTTCAAACACGCTATGCTCAATAAACTTTATTCCGTCAAAATTTTTAATGATTTTTTCCCAAACATTCCAATCATCGCGCATAAAGAGCCAGCAATAAAGCTTGCTTTTTCCGCCCCTTCTTAAAAAATAAGTGTTTAAAAGGAACACAACAAAAAGAATACCAATAATAATCCAAAAAGCTTTCATAACTAAAATAAAAAATAAATTGTTAAACTTAGTAGGCCGGGTGGGATTCGAACCCACAATGTATCAATGTACTGGTTCCTAAGACCAGCGCGTCTCGCCAGTTGCGCCACCGACCCATTTAGCGCTCAATTCTTATATACCGTCTACAGAGCGCCACCCACGGTAGTTTTCAAGTCGTAGCCCCGGTCAGATTCGAACTGACACTGAACAGGTTTTGAATCTGTTGACTCTTCCAGTTGGCCTACGGGGCCATTTGTACCCTTGGTGAGATTCGAACTCACACTGTATAGGTCCTTAACCTATTGCCATCTTCCAGTTGGGCTACAAGGGCATGTATTTCTGGTACCTCCGGCGGGATTCGAACCCAGCACTGAAAGGATTTTAAGTCCTACGCCATCTTCCAGTTGGGCTACGGAGGCATTTAACAGGCTCTTCGGCGTTTTCCGTTGCTCTCAGGCTTTCAGTTAAATAGCGTTCTGCGACGTCTGTCAGGGCTTTGTTTAACCTAGCACCTTCCTCTGATTTAAAGAACCCCGAACTAACGTGGATTCTACCTGTTTGTACCCCCAGTGGGATTCGAACCCACACGTAAATACGGTCTGAACGTAAAGCCTCTTCCAGTTGGGCTACGAGGGCATATTTTGAGCTCCTAACCGGATTCGAACCAGTACTTGAACTTTACAAGGGTCCCGTGCTCAGCCGTTAAACACCATAGGAGCGTTTATGTGGGCAGGGAGGGATTCGAACCCCCGAAGGCGATAGCCAACAGATTTACAGTCTGCCCGTTTTGACCGCTTACCTACCTACCCATCTTAAATTTTGCGGGGATGGTAGGATTCGAACCTACAACCGTCGGCTTAACGGACCGCTGCTCTCAACCGTTATAGCTACATCCCCATATTTCAAACATCTGCGGGGATAGCAGGATTCGAACCTACAGTCTATTGATTAACAGTCAATTGCGTTAAACCATTGCGCCATATCCCCAATTTGTCGGGAAGACAGGATTCGAACCTGCATCTCCCTGGCTCCTGACCAGGCCGCTTACAAAAAGACCAATTAGCGTACTTCCCGTTATATTTCTGAGCTCCCTATCGGAATCGAACCAATATCTGCTGATTACGAAACAGCTATAATAGCCTTTATACTAAGAGAGCGTTGTGGCGGTAACCGGAGTCGAACCGATATCTGGTGGGTCAAAGCCACCCATACTCAGCCTTTGTACGATACCGCTGTGGACACATGTGGGATTCGAACCCCTCTGAGACAGTGCAAATGTCACGTGCTAGCCAATTACACTACACGGCCCATAATTGTACTCCTATCGGGAGTCGAACCCGAATCCCCGGACTGAGAATCCGGTCGCCTGAACCATTAGCAGATAGGAGCATATTTCAATGAACTACTTGTACTGGGAACGGGATTCGAACCCGTGTCACATGCTTGAAAGGCACATCGCCTAGACCACTAGCAGAATATCCCAGCATTTGTGGTGAGAGTAGGGGTCGAACCTACATCAGTCTTTTAATGACAGGGAGTGTACAATTCCCCTCGCTCGCCGAACCGTTGTACCGGTGCCGCATACTTATCTTCATAACTGATATACTTTCTCTCTGGCTGTACATCACCGAACTACTCATATACCCTCTATTGGCTTCGTATGCGAACTTTGCCGCCTCACCATATATTTCAATCAACTTTAACCATTTGGTCCTGATATTGGAACTCCATGTCCTTTTCAGTACTCCACTCGCCAATCTTCCACGCAAAGACAAGCATTCCGCCAACAATGGCCAGTGCTATGATGGCCTTTACAAACTCCGGAAGGCCTCTTTCCTCGTCTTCGTATCTACTCTTCTTAAACATAATAACAAATTTTAAGTTTTGGCGGAGATAACGGGATTCGAACCCGTACCACACACGCTGACAACGTGGCATTGTGAACCATTCAACCATACCTCCATGTGGTGGGAGAGGTGAGACTCGAACTCACTTACTGCGAAGTCCAGTACGGCGATTTGGTGACGCAGGTTGGTTTTACAGACCAGTGCCGTTACTCTCCCATAAATGTTGTCGGGACAGAAAGATTCGAACTTTCATTGCTACCGTATCAGAGTAGTATCCTCAAACCGTTTAGATGATGTCCCGATATATGTCAAACAACTTTTGTGGTCCCGGTGGGATTCGAACCCACATCGTCGCACTTTAAGAGAGTGGTGCATAAAAACCATTCTGCCACAAGACCATTATGTGACCCCGACGGGATTCGAACCCGTGACCCCAACATTAAAAGTGTTGTGCTCTACCAGCTGAGCTACAAGGTCATAGCTGAACTACATGGCTGTGTATTGCGTGTAGTCGCCTTCAAGCCCACCTCCGTGATACCTGGCCACTTTCACTACATACTTGTGGCCCCCGCAGTATCCGCTCCAATCCTCGTTCAGCATGATATTAACAAAGAACTTTTTGTGGTCCCACCGGGATTCGAACCCGGAGCCGATGATTAAGAGTCACCTAGTTTAACCATTAACCTATGAGACCATTGTGCTCCCGATGGGATTCGAACCCATGTTCCCCACTTTAAAAGAGTGGTGCCTACGATATCCACTCGGCCACAAGAGCTTCCATTTTTCCTGGTTGGCTCTCATAACCTGGGAGCCAACGGCTAACGCTTATATTTTCGTTTAATCTGTTTCATATCTTTTTTCATTTCTTATCTATATACAAAAACCGTGCCAAACTTTAACCTTGGAATGGACTTTTTAATCCTTTCATGTAGGCGGTGAAGTAAAGTATCTGATTATCAGTCAAATTCCCGTACCACTCGTCAAAATACTTAAGAAATCTCTTATGTACGTTATACCTCCACTCATCCCAAAGGTATTCTTTCAATTTATCGTTTTGCCCCGCTTTCCATATCTATATTCATTCTTTTGAGCACATGGCTGGATTCGAACCAGCGATTGTATGGTTTTGCAGACCATTGGTTTTGACCACTCGCCCACATGTGCATATTTTGCGGAGCGGACGGGATTCGGACCCGCAACTCCCTCCCTCATATAACTGAGGGGCTTTTCCATTTTTAAAGCTACCACCCCATTTGTACCCCCGGGAGGATTCGAACCCCCACCGAAACATCCGTAGTGTTTTGTGCTCTCCATTACACCACGAGGGCATTTCTGTGGTCCCAATGCGAATCGAACGCATATCTCAGGCATCGGAAACCTACGTTCTATCCGTTGAACCATGGGACCGTCAGTGGATATGTCAGGATTTGAACCTGAAAAGACACATTTCTCGGGTGTCCGTACTCCGTAGGAGCTCTCGCCGTGCATTCCTTCGCGTCGCATATCCATTTTGAGCCCCCGGTCGGAATCGAACCAACACCTCATCCATACCACAGATGCGTACTCAGCCGTTAGATACTACGAGGGCCTATATACTAATGTCTTTGCGTCGGGATACAATAAGGGCGGTAAGATACCAATCTCACCGCCCATAGAGCATGTAATATTAGTATCTTTGTTTAATCGCTTGAATCAACCTCAAACCTTACAGTGCAGACAAGCTCGCCATTGTCATCAACAAGTTCGTAGGAGCTCCAATTAAATCCACGTATGCTTTCGCGATAGGAAGCACTCTGTGCCCTGTCTTTAAGCGGGTGAGCGTTAGTCTTAGCTCTCAGCTCCTCGTATTCCTTCATTTGAGCATCATAACGAGCCTTTCCCTCTGGAGTATCGGTCGTATTTGCACAGAAGTAGAAATGTGGAACTGACTTATGCCTCTTGCTGAACTCTGCACCAAGCCTTGACCTAAGCTCACGGAAATCAGCTCCCCTCTCCTTGAAGAAAGGTTCTGCATCACTATTGTACCCGTCATTCTTATCGGTGAAGTTCCTCAAATCGTCAATCGCTTCCAGAATTTCTACATAGGACATCTGTTCCGGGTCTGCAGTACCGTACTTCTTCATAAACTCAGCAAGACCCCCTTCAATCTCACCCCTTCTTGAAACAGCGCTGTCATAATCCTTTGAATACTCGCCATACTCGCCCCTATACATTTCTTCAAGGGCTGGGACAAGGTATTTCTGAATGTCAGCGTCCCTTTCTTCAGGAGACATTTCACCATACTCGTCAATGATATCCCAAGTATATTGTTTGGTTTCGGCTTTTTTGGCTTTTATGTAGAGTTCGATTTCTTCGCGTCCGGAATATAAGGCTTTGTCAATTTTTCCATTTTTACCAATGCCAACATTGTTCTGGAAAGCTGTTGTATAACCTTTTAGACCAACATTCTTCTTTGCTGCCCAGGCCTTAAGCTTTTCAACCTTTCCAAGAACCTTCTCCATACCAAATTTGAAATCCTCAATATCCTCCAGGATGGATTCGTTCATTTTAGCGTCGTCGAAAGCTGCCTTCTCCCCATTGTCTTTATACCACTTCGGTGTCTGACGCATTCTCCATACATCATCAGTTGGGTACGGGTAATACCTACTTGTTTTTCTGCCTTGTCTTAAATCGTACCTTGGGCCGTCATTTTCACGATAGATTCCATAGTGCGGATGTCCCGGAGTTGAATACCACCCCTCGTTGATGGAAGCCTTGACCGATAAAGTTCTTTTGACAGCCTCATTGACCATCATCCTGATATCGTTGCTTGTAAGCTTTATTGTATTCATAGTCCTAATTCAATTTACTCCTATAAATATCCATTCAAACACAAAAAACATTATTTCAAAGAGCTATATTTGTACCCCGGCTGCGATTCGAACGCAGGACCCACAGCTTAGAAGGCTGTTGCTCTGTCCAACTGAGCTACCGGGGCATTTTAAAGAACTTGTGTGGCTGGATGGATTCGAACCAACGGCTTTCTGCACGTCAAGCAGATGTACTTACCCACTATACGACAACCACATTGCGGTGATAAGAGGAATCGAACCTCTGTCGTCGGCTGGACATGCACTTCAACCTCTGCTGTACGTACCCTTGTCAGAATACACGAATACGCCATGCTACCACTACACCATATCACCATATATTAAAATGATGTCTTCCGGACAGTAATGCGCACTCGTGTTTTACCCGGATGGTATCTGTCATGTTCCAATCTCAGGCGCTTCTCACAGGAAAGCGCTCTTCCATATACACGCCCTTCTTCATTAGACGACTTGACATCATTATACTGCAATCTATCATGTGCTGTTACGCCAAAAGAATCCGGAATGTCCTACCCGAATTGGGTTCATAATCCCGCCATACTGCCATCACATACTGTCTAAGGGCGGACTGTCTTTCCCAAATGTATGTGGCAGACCATTGAGTTTACAATGTCATGTTGTTGATTACCCATTACAGTCAATAACTTACAGGCTACTTTCTGACTCCTGCAAGCATAAGGCTCATATGGAACTTTCTGCCTACTCCTTAGCCGATGGCTGCTTCCAAGCCAACGGTTGATAGATTGTTTATTTTTCAAAGAACTTGTACCCGGAAGCGGATTCGAACCGCTATCTAATCTTTAGGAGAGACTTGTTCTTCCCTTGAACTATCCAGGCATTTTACATCTTAACTACAAACACCGTGCCAAACTACTTAAAAATCGAACGTACTGTCTCCCACAACAAACTTATCGCACCAATCGTAAAGCCAACCGCCAAATATGCAGGCCAAAAATACACAAAGGACAGGTTAAACATTACCCTAACAGGCCTCTTCCATTTTCCAACATCACCAAAAAAACTAAGTTCGCCACGCTCGTTAACGGCC
>JAEEGL016157523.1_pt1 | contig 13252 bp, 11 predicted proteins | sample 9134231 | NCBI WGS metagenome assembly JAEEGL01 (sample SAMN16246548, study PRJNA631951) | gut metagenome | biome: gut microbiome; feature: rumen; material: fiber-attached | host: Bos | place: Iran: Karaj | collected 2018-10 | reverse complement strand
CGAGCTCCTGCGGGAGCATGGCTGCCTGGAAGGGCTGCCGGAGAGCGACCAGCTGGCGCTTTTCTGATGTACCGGGAATTTTTCCTTGACACCCGGCCGGCGTTGCGCCTATAATGAAATAAAGCAATAGTGAAAGCGATGAGGAAGACACGATTGCGGAGAATTTATCCGACAGAGAGGGACGTCGTCGGCTGAAAACGTCCCGGAGAGAACTCCGCGGTTACCGCTTCGGAGCTGCCGCCACGCGCAAGCGGAAGGCGGCCGGGTGGCGCCCGGTAAGAGCCGTTGAGTTGGCCGCGGATTGCGGCAAGCAGGGTGGAACCGCGAAGCAAAAGCCTCGTCCCTATGAGGGGACGGGGCTTTAATATTTTATCCATATTTTTTTAGGGGGTTTTTCCTATGGTCAGCATCAAACTGAAAGACGGCAGTGTCCGCGAGGTGGAGCCGGGCACGAAAATCCTTGACTTCGTCAAGAGCGTGAGCAACAGCTTGGCAAAGAAGGTCCTGGCGGCGAAGCTGGACGGCAAGACCGTCGATCTCACGACGCCGTTGACGAAGGACGCGGCGGTGGAGTTTTTGACCTTCGAGGATGCCGACGGACGCGGGGCGCTCCGTCACACGGCATCCCACGTGATGGCCCAGGCCATCCAGCGCCTCTACGCCGATCAGCACGTGCAGTTCGCCATCGGTCCCGCCATCGAGAACGGCTTCTACTACGATATCGACATGGACAGGAAGCTCACCGACGACGACCTGCGGGACATCGAGAAGGAAATGGAGCGCATCGTCAAGGAGAATCTGCCGCTGGTGCGCAGGGAAATGAGCCGGGCTGACGCGCTGAAATTCTTCGGGGAGCGCGGCCAGAGCTACAAGGTGGAACTCATCAACGATCTGCCGGAGGACGCCCTGATTTCCCTCTACGAGCAGGGGGATTTCATCGACCTCTGCGCCGGGCCGCACGTCGTCTCCACCGGCAAGGTGAAGGCGCTGAAGCTCCAGAGCGTCGCCGGCGCGTACTGGCGCGGCAGCGAGAAGAACAAGATGCTGCAGCGCGTCTATGGCACGGCCTTCGAGAAGAAGGAGGACCTGGCGGCGTATCTCCACATGCTGGAGGAAGCGGCCAAGCGCGATCACCGCAAGCTGGGCAAGGAGCTTGACCTGTTCAGCCTGCACGAGGAAGGGCCGGGCTTTCCGTTCTTCCATCCCAACGGTATGGTCATCCGCAACGAGCTCATCAACTACTGGCGCGAGGTCCATCGCCGCTACGGCTATCGGGAAATCAGGACGCCGATGATCCTGAACCGGAAGCTCTGGGAGCAGTCGGGCCACTGGGACCATTACAAGGAGAATATGTACTTCACCCAGATTGACGATGAAGATTACGCCGTCAAGCCCATGAACTGCCCCGGGGGCATCCTCGTCTACAAGTGCCAGCCCCACAGCTACCGCGAACTGCCGCTGCGCCTGGGCGAGCTGGGCCTCGTCCATCGCCATGAGCTTTCCGGGGCGCTGCACGGGCTGTTCCGGGTGCGGAACTTCACCCAGGACGACGCTCATATCTTCATGACGCTGGACCAGGTGGAGGGCGAGATCCAGAAGGTCATAGACCTCTTCGACGAGGTCTATAAGACCTTCGGCCTTTCCTATCACGCCGAGCTCTCGACGCGGCCCGAGGACTCCATGGGCTCCGATGAGGTCTGGGAGCGGGCCACGGCGGCGCTCAGGAATGCGCTGGAGCACCGCGGTCTCGACTACGTGGTGAACGAGGGCGACGGCGCCTTCTACGGGCCGAAGATCGACTTCCATATGAAGGACTCCATCGGGCGCACCTGGCAGTGCGGCACCATCCAGCTCGATATGCTGATGCCGGAGAAGTTCGACATCCATTACGTCGGCGAGGACGGCCAGCGTCATCGACCGGTGATGATCCACCGGGTCGTTTACGGCAGCATCGAGCGCTTCATCGGCATCCTGACCGAGAACTACGCCGGCGCCTTCCCGGTCTGGCTGGCTCCGGTGCAGGTGAAGCTGCTGCCGATCACTGACAAGTACAACGAATACGCCTTCGAGATCAACCGGCGGCTCTTCGAACTCGGCCTGCGTTCCGAAGTGGACGACCGCAATGAGAAGGTCGGCTACAAGATCCGCGAGGCCCAGGTGAAGAAGATCCCCTACGCGCTGGTGGTGGGCGAACAGGAAGCGCAGAGCCATACGGTGAACGTCCGCAAGTACGGCGAGAAGGACAGCCGCAGCATTACGGTGGACGAATTCATCGCGCTGGTGCAGGAAAAGATTGCCGCCAAGGCGGAGAAATACTGATAGGAGTGTGTGTCATGAACCGCGAATACTACACCCATTTCAGCCAGGCATTGCAGAAGGATATGCACCTGCTCGTCTACGGCGACAACAGCGGCTATCCCATCCTCGTGTTCCCGACGCAGGACGCCATGTGCGACAACTTCGAGAACTTCGGCATGATTGGCACGCTGGCCGACTACATCGAGTCGGGGCGCGTCCAGCTTTTCTGCGTCGATACCGTGGACAGCGAGACCTGGTCCAACGTCTGGGGGGACAAACCCTGGCGCGCCGACCGGCAGGAATCCTATTATCACTATATCGTCGATGAAGTCGTGCCGCTGATCCGCGACTGGAACGCCTCGGACCGGCGCCCGGTGACCACCGGCTGCAGCATGGGGGCGAATCACGCCCTCATCACCTTTCTGCGCCGTCCCGATCTCTTCGGCGGCGTCCTCGCCCTTTCCGGCGTCTATGACGCCCGCTGCTTCTTCGACGGCTGGATGAACAGCGTGCTCTACGACAATTCCCCGGTGACCTTCTTGTCGAACATGTCGAAGGACCACCCCTATATCGCCATCTACAACCAGCGCCCCATTGTCCTCTGCGTCGGCCAGGGCGCTTGGGAGGAGGACGGCATCCGCACGACCGCCACCATGGACGGCATCTTCAAGGATAAGGGCATCGCCGCCTGGGTGGACTTCTGGGGCTACGACGTGAACCACGACTGGGACTGGTGGCAGAAGCAGATCCGCTATTTCCTGCCGCGGGTGCTGGAAGAAGCGCAGTGAGGCGCGGACGCTGAATGGAGGCGGCGAAATGAATTTTGTCTTTATCTCCCCGCAGTTTCCCCGGTTTTTCTGGAATTTCTGCGACCGGCTGAAGAAGCGCGGCGTGACCGTGCTGGGCATCGGCGATACGCCTTACGAGCAGCTCTCCGTGGAGGTCAAGGAATCGCTGAACGAATACTACTGGGTTTCATCCATGGACGAATACGACAAGGTGTACCGGGCGGTGGCCTTCCTGACCTTCAAGCACGGCCGCATCGACTGGCTGGAGTCGAACAACGAATACTGGCTGGAGCAGGACGCGCGGCTCCGCACCGACTTCAACATCACCACCGGCTTCAAGCTCGGCGACATCGAGCGATGCAAGAGCAAGGCACAGATGAAGGAAATCTACGCCCGGGCGCAGATTCCCTCGGCTCGCCAGGCCCGGGTGACGACGCCCGAGGCGGCGCGGGACTTCGTCGCGGCGGTGGGCTGGCCGGTCATCGTCAAGCCCGAGGTCGGCGTCGGCGCCATCGATACCTGGAAACTGGAAAACGAAGACGACCTGACGCGGTTCTTCGACGGGAAGCCGGACGTCCCCTACGTCATGGAGGAATTCATTGACGGCGACATCGTCTCCTACGACGCCATCGTGAACTCCGTCGGCGAGCCGCTGTTCGAGTCCATGACGGAATGGCCGCCCTCGGTGGCCGACATCGTGAACCGGGAGCTCGACCTCGCCTACTACGTGGCCGCCGATATGCCGGAGGCACTGCGGCGGCTGGGGCGGGCGGCGGTGAAAGCCTTCGGCGCTGTCCGTCGCTTCGTCCATCTGGAATTCTTCCGGCTCAAGACGGCGAAGCCCGGCCTCGGCGAAGTGGGCGATTTCATCGGCCTCGAGGTCAATATGCGGCCCGCCGGCGGTTACACGCCGGACATGATGGATTACGCCCACGGCACCGATGTTTTCGCCATCTGGGCTGACATGGTCACGGAGGACAGGCGTGTTCTCGCCCCCAGCGGCAGCGACCACTGCTGCGTCTCCGCCGGGCGGCGCGACAAATACGAATACGTCCATACGGAGCAGGAAATCTTCGATCGCTACGGCAAGGACATCGTCATTTCCGAGCGGGTGCCGGAGCTCAACGTGCCCCAGATGGGCAACATGATGTACATCGCCCACGCCGCGGACGACGCGGCGGCCAGGGAGTTCATCCGCTTCGTGACGGAGAAGCGGGAATAATTATTTTATTGGAACAAAGGAACGCCGTCCGAAAATCACCGCGAACCCGCGCTGCTTTGCGCATATTTGGCACGCGCCTGAAACATCCTGCCCAAAACAGGCAGCGCGTCGCCTTGTTATTTTCCGATGTTCGTGGTATAATGCAAATGGTATTTTCTCTGTGCCGATTTTGTCATGACCGTCCGCGATTTTCCGCATCGCGGACGGACTCCTTTTTTCTGCGAAAATGCAAGAACAGGCTTCCGGGCGTTTTTTCCCCGGAAGCCTGTTTTCATTTCTCGGCCCTTGCCTGAAGGATTGAACGATTGTTCGGCGCCGTCCGTTTCCACTGGCCGGAGGATTCGCTCGGTCCCGTGCCGCCGCGCCCGGTCGGGGCGGAGGTCGTTTGCCGGACGTAAGAGGGGACCGCAACGGAAAGGGAAATGGTTCCCAACCCGCGAAAAGCGCGGGCGCGGCAGCGGGCGCAACCGAAAATATCGTTTATGAAATGATTCATCCCTACGAAAACGTATTCCGAATGAAACGTCCTGCGGCGGAAAAACGTGGCGCGAGGTCAGGGGGAGGCGGGGATGCCGCCCGTCAGCAGCAGCCAGAGGGCGGCGAGGGCGAAGTAGGGGCCGTAGGCGAAGAAGCTGCCGCGGCGTTTCTGCTTTGTGAGCAGCAGGACGAGGGCGGCGAGACCACCGGCGAGAAATCCCCCGGTCGCCGCCGTCAGGAGCCGGTCCGGGCCCAGCCAGAGGCCGAGGGCAGCGATGAGCTTCACGTCGCCGCCGCCGATGCCGCCCCGCGTCACCACCGCCAGCAGGAAGAAGGCCGCTCCCCCTGCGGCCGCCGCCAACAGGCGCTCCGCCAGCGGGGCGCCGAGATGGACGGCCGCCAGCAATCCGCAGAACGCGAAGGGCAGAAGGACCCGGTCGAAGATTACGTACTGCTCGAAGTCGGTCAGCGTGACCAGGCCGAGGAAGAAGGCCGCCAGTACAAGGTGTGGGAACGCCGGCGAAGCCATCATCGGCACCAGGAGATGCAGCGCAGCGGCGTAGAGGAGCAGCAGCGCCGGCCGGCGCCACCGGCTTCGGACGTCAACCGCCTCGGGAAAGCTCAGGGCGCTGCGTCCCGTCTCGTAGAGGCGGCGAATCCAGGCGTCCGCCAATCCCATCATCAGGGCGGCCGCGATCCATTCGATGAAAAATAAGAAAAAAGACTTAGGATTCATTTTTACTAGGCCTCAATTCCCATAAGATAAGAGTTCTTTTCAAGATGTTGTATCCGTGGTTGCTTGCGAATCAATATGAAGCCCAATGATTGAAAGAAACGGCTTTATGATATTGTACCACATTGGGCTGGAAAAGTGAAAATTTACTGGAAAAAGGATTTGAAAGGTGCTATAATTACCTTGTAATGTGGATTATGGGCCGATAGTCCATGAAAGATCGCTTCCCGTGGAGGAAGCCAGAGGAGGAAACGCGGTCAATGTTTAAGAAGCTCAGCGAGTCCTTCAACGCCATGATGGAAGGGCTGACGCAGAAGCAACTGCTCATAATGGCGGGCATCGCAGGCCTGTTGACGTTCATTGTGCTCTATATGGCGTTGTCGAGGCTCACACCCGGCGAGCCGTCGCCCGAGCCGCCCAAGGTGGCGACGAACGCGGTGGTGGTGGCGAAGCAGGATATCCAGGCCCGCGAGTACATTCGCGAGAGCTCGCTGCAGGTCCTCCAGCTCCCGAAGGACGCGATTCCGCCGGGGGCGATCACCGATATCTCCCAGGTCATCCGCAAGCCTGCCAAGGTGGCCATCATGGCCGGCGACGTGGTGACGGAGAAGAAGGTCTATCTCGACATCAAGCAGGCCGGTTTTACCGGCATGATTCCGCCGGACTGCCGGGCCGTTTCCATCGCGGTCAACGACGTCACCGGCGTGGCGGGTTTCGCCCGGCCGGGGGATTACGTCGACGTGCTGCTGGTCTCGGACAAGCTCGACAACAACAAGTTCACCGGCGAGATCATCCTGCAGAACGTCCTGCTGTTGGGCATCAACAAGTCGCTGTCGTCCACGGACAATGCGTCCGGCGGCGACGACAAGGACAAGAAGGATGACAAGAGCGCCAAGGCCGGCGAGGCGCCGGTAACGGCGACGCTGGCGGTCAGGCCCGAGGATACCCTGAAACTCACCGTGGCCGCCCAGGGCGGTCAGGTCTATCTGGTGCTGCGTCCTTTCAAGCCCAGCAGCACGCTGACGCTGGATACCGACTTTTTCCTGCTCAAGGGCTCGGCGAAAGCGGCGGCGACGCAGCCGCCTCCGGCGCCCATCTACATGCCGGCCGCACCGGCGGCTCCCGCCGCTCCGGCGGAGCCGGAGACCGGCGCCAGCAACATTGAGGTGTATCGCGGAACGAAAGCGAGCAAGGGGAAATGAGCGTGAAGACGAATCATTTGCTTGGCCGCGCCGCTCTTGGCGCCGCCGCCGGCCTTTTCCTGGCGGCTCCGGCGGCTTTCGCGGCTCAGACCATCAATCTGCTTCCCAATGATTATGAATACATGGCTTCCGAGGTGGCGATTACCCGTATCGCCATCGCCAATCCGGAGATTGCCGACGTCCAGCTCCTTTCCTCGGGAATGGAGTTCCTGGTCGTCGCCAACAAGCCCGGCTCCACTTCGCTGCTGGTCTGGGATGAGAACGGCGAGATGCGGGAGTACCGTATCGTCGTCGGCGCCGATAACACCGGCCTGGCGGAAGCCATCCAGCGCGCCATCGGTCTGCCCGGCGTCCGGGTCAGCCTGGTGCCGGAGGACGCCGCCGCGGGCACGGGCAGGTACCGCATTCTGCTGCAAGGCAAGGTAAAGAACCAGTACGAGCACGACAAGGCCATCCAGATCGCCCGCCTCTACAACGGCGGCAATGAAATGGTGCGGGAAACGAAAGCGGAGGATGACGACAAGAAGTTCGAGTACAATTTCGATTATACGTCCCAGAGGACCTATGAGAACATCATCGACCTCCTGGAAATCGTGAATCCCGTCCAGATCCGGCTGGAGGCCCAGATCATCGAGCTTGCGGTGGACGACGACAGCAACGTCGGCTTGCAGTTCAAATCGGCGACGTCCATGACGTACACCGAGCTGGGCGAGGGGCAGGGATTCACGGCGGTCACCCTCGGCGATACCGGCGTATTCTATGCCGGTGAGGATTTCAAGAACCATGATACCGGATTCTGGGTCTGGGATCATTTCACCCATATCAACGCGTCGCTGAATCTCCTGATCAGCAAGGGCAAGGCGAAAGTCCTGTCCCGGCCGAATATCTCGACGCTGAGCGGCGCCAAGGCCAAGATCCACATCGGCGGCAGCATCCCGGTGCCCAAGAGCAACGGCAACGGCGACGTTACCTTCGAGTGGAAGGACTACGGTATCCGGCTCAACATCCGGCCGACAGTGGACGAGGGCGGCAAGACGATTACCGCCGAGGTCCACGCCGAGGCCAGTACCCTCGACTACGCCCACATGGTGAAGTCGGATTCCACCGAGATGCCGGCGCTGACCACCCGCAACGCCCATTCCATCATCCACATGAACAACGAGGGCACGATGGTCATCGGCGGTTTGATGAACTCCCAGGACAGCAAGGTCGTCACCAAGATACCGCTCTTGTCCAGCATTCCCATCATCGGCGAGTTCTTCAAGCATACCAGCACGCAAAACGACAAACGTGAGCTCGTCATTCTCATTACGCCGCGCATCGTGAACCCGGATGATCCTGCCCGGATGTCCGACAGGATGAAGGATTGGTACGAGCAGGGCCGCCAGGATGAGAGCGACCGCCAGAACGTCGATATCAACGCGCCGCTGCCGAAACCGACGAAGGAGAAGCAGGAAGAGGAGCGGAAGAAGAAGGAAGAGGAGGAACGGGCCGCCGCTGAGCGCGAGGCCCGAGAGGCTCTGAAAGACATGGACGTGGACTATGAGCTGAAGTCGCCGATTCTTTCCCAATACGCCGGCCAGAGCGTGGCCGAGCGAGAGAAGCGCGCCGCCGAAAGGGAACGGCAGCGCGCCGCCGAGGCGAAGAAGCGCGAGTCGGCTGAGAAGCCGCGGGAAGACAGCGCCCGGACACAGCGCCCGGCAGCGGACGAAGGCGACGGCCGCCGCGCTGCCGAGGAAGCGGCCCGGCCCGCCCGGGAGGAACAGTCATCCGGCCGCGATATGCCCATGACGCCGGAGGAACGCCAGGTGGTTGAGTCGCCGCGGCAGGAAACACCGCGCCGGGAGAATCAGCCCATTGACGTGACGAAGCCGGTGGAGGAGAAGGAGTATTCCTTCCTGCCGAAGTACATGGGCCGCGAATGACAGATTGATTCGGGAGGAGGTACCGCCGCATGGAGGGAGCGCGCAGCGGCATCGTCATAACGGTATTCAGCACGGCTTCGGCGGTGGGCAAGACGCTGATCAGCATCAACATGGCGGCGGAGCTGGCCCACGAAGGCCATCACGTCTGCCTCGCCGACCTCGACCTGCAGTTCGGCGACGTCAGCAACTACTTAAAGCTATCGCCCACCAGGACCGTTGCCGACGCCCAGAAGGCGGTGCAGAGGGACGCGGATGCCTTCGATCCGATGCCCTTCCTGACGCAGTACAGTTACAAGGGCGTGAACTTTTCCGTCCTGGCGGGGCCGTTGGAGCTGGCCGAGGCTTACAATATGTCGCCGCTGACGATTGCCCATATCGTGAAGCAGCTCCAGTACAAGTTCGACTACCTGGTGCTGGACACCACCTCGACGTTCAGCGAGCTGAACCTGTCGCTGCTCGACCTGGGGACCATCATCACCTTCCTCGGCATCGTGGATTTCATCCCCACCATCAAGAACATGAAGAGCGGCTGCGACACCATCCGCAGCATGGGCTACGATTCCAACAAGATCCGGCTGGTGCTGAACCGCAGCAATTCCAAGACGCGTATTGACCTCGAGGACGTGGAGCAGCTCCTGGGGGAGCCCTTCTACCACGTCCTGCCCAACGATTTCGTAGCCGCCCAGCAGTCGATCCAGATGGGTGTCCCGTTGGTGCTTTCCTCGCAGTCGGCCTCGCTGGCCAAGGAGTTGCGGCATCTCGTCGGGCGCTATACGAACCAGGAGGTCGAGCAGACGGAGACGCAGCACGGCGTTTCCTCCTGGTTCAGGAAAATCTTCAACTAAAAGGCAGATTGGCCATAGGGCAGGTGTGAAGAGTGGATTATCGGGTCATCTTGATTGAGAACAACCGTCTGATGCTGGAGCGCCTTTCGAGCGTCATCAAGGGCGCCGCGGGCTTCGAACTGGCGGCTCGCTACCAGCAGCCCGGCGACGCGCTGGGACAGGGCGGCGTTTTCAAGCCGAACCTGATTCTCCTTGACATTGACGACCGGGCGAACCTCCAGTTCATCCCGGCCTTTACCCAGAGCTTCCCGGCGGCGGCCCTGCTCTGCATATCGAGCCACTGGAACGCCAACGATTCGTCCCATGTGGTGCGGGCCGGGGCCAAAGGCTACCTGATCAAGCCCTTCACGGCAGAGGAGCTCGGCGAGGCGGTGGACACCTTCGGCAAGAGCGGCATGGCCGTTTCTTCCGACGTCATGGCCTTCTTCAGCCCCAAAGGGAAGAGCGGCAAGACGACGCTGATCGCCAACCTCGCCCTGTCGCTGGCGCGCAAGAGCGGCGAGTCCGTCGCCATCATCGACGCCGACCTGCAGTTCGGCGACATGGCGGTGTTCTTCAACCTGGCGCCCCAGAGCACCATCGTCGAGGCGGTGCGGGACGTGAAATTCCTGTCGCCGATTACGCTGAACGCTTACTTCCAGACGGTCAGCGACAATCTGCGGGTGCTTTGCGGCACGAAGAAGCCGGACTATGCCGAACTGGTGGACATCAAGCCTTTCAACGACATGGTTCGCATGGCCCAGAGCCTGTTCCGCTATATCCTCATCGACCTGCCGGCGGGCTTCAACCCGATCTCGGTGGCGGCGTCGGAGCTGGCCAATACGACGTATCTGGTGGCGATGGTCAGCGGCGGCTTCGAGCTGCAGCACATGCAGCGGGCTCTCGACGTGTTCCGGGCCTGGCCGGACTGCGAGCAGCGGGTGAAGACCATCTTCACCCGGGTGGAGCCCTGCAACGCCGATATGCAGGAGAAGCTGGGACTGGTGTTGGGCTATCCCGTGGCCGCAGTCATCCCCAACGAATATCTGCTTGTCTCGGCGGCCGCCAACAACGGGCGCATGGCGATGGACAACGATCCCAACAATCCGCTGGCAATCAACATCGCGCGGCTGGCGGACGCCATCATTGGCCAACGGCGCGGTAAGGTAGGGTAAGTTATGGTTATCGTTGCCGCCATTCTCTGCGGCGTCCTGATCTTCTTCATGTTCGTCTTCTTCATGGAGTATTCGCGGCGCAGTCGGGCTGCCCTGTCCCAGCGCATGCGGTACTACGCCGGCGCCGAGGGACGGCTGGAAGCGCCGCCGCCGCCGGAGAAGAAGTTCGCCGACCGCTTCATGGACTTCGTGCGGAGTTCGGCGAAAAAGCTCCAGACCATCCGCAAGGCCGAGGCCCTCGACCTTACGATGCAACAGGCGGGTCTGCCGATCCTGGGCTCCGAGTTCATCATCATGGCCCTGATCGGCGCCCTGATTACCGGCCTGGTGACGTTCTTTCTGACGTTGAACGCCTTCACCGCCTTCCTGGTGGCGCTGGCCACGGTGCTGGCCGAGTGGTGCTACATCCAGATTCGCATCACGAACCGCCGCAAGGCATTCGTGAACCAGCTCGGCGACTGTCTGACGATGGTGGCCAACGCTATGCGGGCGGGCTTCAGTTTCCTGCAGGCGATGGAACTCATCTCCCACGAGATGGAGCCGCCGATCAGCGAGGAATTCGCCAAGGTCATGCGGGACATGAACCTCGGCACCCGCATGGAGGAGGCCATGGAGCAGATGGACGCCCGGGTAAACAGCCCCGACTTCTCGCTGGTGGTCACGGCGGTGCTGATCCAGCGTCAGGTGGGCGGCAACCTGGCCCAGATTCTCGATACCATCAGCGACACCATCAACGATCGCATCCGCATGCGGCGCGAGGTCATGGCGCTGACGGCCCAGGGCCGCGCCTCGGGCTGGATTCTGGCGGCGCTGCCCTTCGCGGTGGCGATCTTGCTGAACTTCGTCAACCCCAGTTATCTGAAACCGCTGTTGGATAGCGACATCGGCCGCATGGCAATCGCCGGCGCCATCGTTCTGGAAATCATCGGTTTCCTCGTCATCCAGCGCATTGTCGATATCGATGTTTGAGCCTTCGGGCCGGACATAAAGGGAAATGGAACAAAATAAATTGTGTTGATTGCGCCGGGCAAAGGTTCCTGTGCGGGGGCGGATGGGATGAAGGCGTGGCAGCGTTGCGCTGCATCCCGACAACGAAGCACCGGGACCTTTGAACAAGCAAGAAGTATAATTTATTTCGTGACAGTCCCTACATCCTAAGGAAAGGAGGGAAAAACCATGATGGCGTATTTGGAGTATCTGAAGGCCCGTTATCTGGGCGAGAAAGGACAAGGCATGGTGGAGTATGCCCTGATTCTGGCGTTCGTCGTTGTTATCGCGGGTTATCTTACCGGCAATACCGGAATCGGCAACGCAATATCCAGCACCTTTGCCAAAGTGCAGAGCGCCCTTGGCACTTCTGGGTCCTAAGTGATTTATCGTATGCAGGGTTTTACGGATGAGACGGAAGGGGCCTCCTGGCATCCAGGAGGCCGCTTCTGCAACAGGGGGAGGCAATTCGAATGAAAAAGCAACAAGGACAGGCCATCGTCGAGTTCGCCTTAGTATTGCCGTTCATTCTTTTCTTTGTGTTCGCTGTCATTTACTCGGGCCTGCTCTTTGCCGATTACATGACGCTGAGCAACGTGGCCCGGGCCAGCGCCCGGGAGGCAGCCATCGGAACGAATATCGATACCGTCAAGACCTATTACCGGAACCATACGACGCTCTGGACAGACCTGTACCAGTGGCGGCCCGGGAACACCAACGACTATGACATTCAGGCCGTTACGGAGAACGTGGGGGGCGGCGCCACCATCAAGGCAATCAAAGTGACGATCCGGACGACGCTGAACAATTCCTTCCCCGCCGTGGGGCTTGTCAGCGCTATCCTGCCGGGTCAGTACACGATCGAGTATTACATGAACAACGAAGGCGCTGCGTCAACCTGATTTTCGCAAACCACAGGCCGCAAGGAACCGGAACAGAATAAAAGGCGCTGATTGCGCCGGGCAAAGGCTTCGGTGCGAGGCGGAGGGGACGACGGCGCGGCAGCGCTGCGTCTGATTCCCGACCACGAAGCACAGGAGACTTTGAACCGGCAAGAAGCGTATTTTATTCGTGACATTCCTCAGGCCGATTTGATACAGAAGCGCCGCGGGGCGCGGGGGAGGAAAGGTATGCCGTCACTCTTAGAACGACTGGGCCGCCCGCAGGGGGAGACCGTTGAGCAGAAGCCCATATTTGCCGGCCGCCGGTCCGAGGTCAAGGAGGACGCCTATCAGGAACTGAAGCTGGCGATCCACCGCCGCATCGTGGACGAGATGAACGCCGAGGAGCAGCAGATCCTTTCCGGCGGCGAGCACAGCCGGGAGGAGGTCGAGGGACTGATCTCGGCCTACTGCCAGCGCGTCCTTGACGAGAATCCCTTTGTCGTGCCCCGGGGCGAACGCACCCGCATCGTGGCCGACCTCTGCGACGAGATGCTGGGTCTCGGCCCAATCGAGCCGCTGCTGAAGGACGAGACCATCACCGAAATCATGATCAACGGGCCGAAGAAGATCTTCGTGGAGCAGATGGGCAAGCTCCAGATGACGAAGGTGCAGTTCCACGACGAGGCCCATCTGATGAATATCATCGAGCGCATTTTGAGCCCGCTGGGGCGGCGCGT
>JAEEGL013666153.1_pt1 | contig 13252 bp, 9 predicted proteins | sample 9134231 | NCBI WGS metagenome assembly JAEEGL01 (sample SAMN16246548, study PRJNA631951) | gut metagenome | biome: gut microbiome; feature: rumen; material: fiber-attached | host: Bos | place: Iran: Karaj | collected 2018-10 | reverse complement strand
CCTCGATGCCGCGGCGCCGCAGGGCCTCCAGCGCGGCCCGCCGCGAGCGGTTCTCCGCCGCGCAGGCCGCCACGATCTCTTCGGCGAGAGCCCGGTCGTCCAGAAAGCCCAACTCGCGCATCCTGTCCAGGGCGCGGTCCGCCTCGTCCGGCGTGAAGCCCTTGTCGGCCAGCTTGCCTCGCAGCTCCTTCTCCGAACGGGCCCGCCGCCCCAGCGCCAGCGCCGCCGCTTCTTCCGCGGTCAGACCGCCGTGGGCCCGCCACCGGACCAGCGCCTCGTCGTCGATCTCGTCGCCCTCGGCCAGAAGCTTTGCCGCCTCGCCGTCCGCGTCCGCGTAAAAATACCCGCCGTCCGACAGCTCGATCCGAAGCTTTCGCCCGGTCTTCGACGGCTTGATCGACGTCACGGTCCTCACGGCCGTTTACTCCTCAAAGTCCTCGACCAGCACGGCCACCGGCGAGACGGACTTCCCCTCCGGGGCCGCGGGCTTCGCCGCCGGGGCGGCCGCGGCCTTGGCGTTCCCGCCGGAGCGGGCGCTCTGCATGGCGGCGCGGATGTCCTCTTCCAGCTTTTGGGCCACGTCGGGGTTTTCCAGCAGATACTTCTTGGCGTTGTCCTTGCCCTGCCCCAGACGGGTCTCGCCCAGGTTGAACCACGAGCCGCTCTTCTGGACCAGATTGAACTTCACGCCCATGTCGATCAGCTCGCTGGTGCGGCTGATGCCTTCTCCGAACATGATATCGAACTCCACCTGTTTGAACGGCGGAGCGACCTTGTTCTTGACGATCTTGACCTTGACGTGGGAGCCGACGGCCTCGCCGCCCACGGTCAGGGTCTCGGTCTTGCGGATGTCCATGCGGACGCTGGCGTAGAACTTCAGCGCCTTGCCGCCGGTGGTGACCTCCGGGTTGCCGTACATGACGCCGATCTTCTCGCGCAGCTGGTTGATGAAGATGGCGACGGTGTTGGACCGCGAGACCGGCCCGGCCAGCTTGCGCATGGCCTGGGACATCTGCCGCGCCAACGCGCCGACGTAAGCGTCGCCCATGTTGCCCTCGATCTCGTTTTTCGGCGTCAGCGCCGCGACCGAGTCCACCACCAGCACGTCGATGGCGCCGCTGGACACCAGCGCCTCGGCGATGGAAAGCGCCTGTTCGCCGTAGTCCGGCTGGCTGACCAGCAGGTTGTCGATGTCCACGCCCAGCTTTTTGGCGTATTCGGGATCCAGCGCGTGCTCCGCGTCGATGAACGCCGCCTCGCCGCCGCGCTTCTGCGCCTCGGCGATGATGTGCAGCGCCAGCGTCGTCTTGCCCGAGGATTCCGGTCCATAGATCTCCACGATCCGGCCCCGCGGCACGCCGCCGATGCCCAGCGCGTTGTCCAGCGCCAGCGACCCCGTCGGGATGGACGCCACGTTCATGGCGGCGTTGTCGCCCAGCCGCATGACGGTGCCCTTGCCATAGGTTTTCTCAAGCTGTGCCAAGGCTGTTTCCAGCGCTTTTTTCTTCTCCATGTCCGGCTCTCCCCATCGTCAAAAACTTCTTTTTTCCACCCGTTTATTATACAGGAACGCGGTCCGAAAATCAAGCCCCCGCGGATAAAACATTTGTTCTTTTTTCACCTTTCAGCGCGCCTCCTCTGCCCGCAGCACCCCCGCACCCACGCGGCAGGCCCGCTTGTAGCTCTCGACGAGGAACTCCTCCGGCGACAGGCGAAGATACGTCTCGCTCTCCCGCCGGCCGTGGCGCGGTCGGGCGCACAGCTCGAAGGTCAGCGGGCCGTCGAAGCCGCACCGGGCCAGCCGCCGGGCCGCGTCGTCCCAGTCGGCGATCCCATCGAAGGGCAGCAGGTGCAGATCGTCCACGTTGGTGATGGTCCCGCCGAAGTCGCGGATCCCCAGATTGTCGTTCAGATGGGTGCAGATCAGCCGGTCCCCGTAGAGCGCCAGCATGTCCTTTCCCCGGTTATAGCACAGCTCGTGGCCCGAGTCCCAGCAAAAGCCCGCCGCCGGTTCGCCGCGGAACGCGTCCATCAGCGCGGCCAGATACTCCTCGCCCTCGGTGTTCTCGACGGCGATCTTCACGCCGGCCCGCTCCGCCGCGCGGACCAGCGCGCCGTACCGCTCGACCCCCGCGGCGTTGGGGGCGTGGTCGTGAAAGCCGATGAAGGCGTGGACCACCATGACGGGCGCGCCGACGGCCGCCGCCGCCGCAAGGCTGGCCAGATGCTCGTCCAGCGCGGCCTGTCCGGCCGCGGCGTCTCCGTGCCACATATCCCGGGCGCGGCCGAAGGGCGCGTGGACCGACTGGAGCGTCAGCCCCAGGCTGCGCCCGTACGCCGCCAGACGGACCGGGTCGATCCGGGGATCCAGACCGAAAAAGAACGCGTCGAAGCCGGTCTCCGCCATGACCCGAAGCTGGGCCTCCGGCGAGATCCCGAAATCCCCCAGTCCCAGACAGAGTTTCTTTCGCCACATCTTCCGTTCTCCTCCCTTTCGCGGCCCGTGCCGGCGTCCGCCCGGCGCGTTCGCCGGGTCTATTATACCACGCCCGGCGTCTCCGGCGCAAGTCCGCGCCGGAGAACGGAGCGGGCCCGGAGAAACGTCTCCGGGCCCGCTCATTTTTTTGTTTTATTTCGCCGTGGCGCTCACCGCGGCGTTGTGGCTGGACAGGTACTTCGAGTACTGCGCCGTCACGTAATAGCGGTAGGTCTTCCCGCTGGTCACCGTCCGGTCCACGTAGCTCGTCGTCCGGCTGAAGTCGATCAGCTCAAAATCGCCGCCCGGTGAGGCGCGCCAGACGTTGTAGCGCGTCGCCCCCGGCACCTCCGCCCAGGTCAGCTTGATCCCCGAGGCGTAGGCCTTGACAGTCGTCTCCGGCGCGGCCAGCCAGACCGTCCCGGCCGACTCGCCCAGCGCGCTGTAGAAGCTCGAATACCGCGCCTTGATCGCATAGACGTACGTCTTCCCGCTCTCCGCGCTCTTGTCCGTATAGCTCAGCTCGCGGCTCTCGGCGAGCCTGACGAAGGCTCCGCCCCCCTCGGCCCGCCAGACGTAGTACAGGCTCGCGCCCTTGACCGCGCTCCAGCTCAGCTTCACGCCCGCGACCCCGTTGACGATCGCCGGCGCCTCCGGCGCGGCCAGCCACCGGGCCGTGACCGCCGCCGAATACGGGCTGTAGGTCTTGCTCATCTGCGCCCGCACGCGGTAGGAGTACGCCGTGCCCGCCGCGGCCGTCTCGTCGGTGAAGCTCAGCTCCCGGGAGAAGCCGATCGCTTCCCAACTGCCGCCGGAGACCTTGCGCTCCACGTTGTACTTCGTGGCATAGGGCACGGTCTTCCAGCTCAGCTTGATCCCGCCGGCGGCCAGCGCCTTGGCCGTCACCGCGGGCCGCTCCAGCTTGCCCCAGTGGACCGTCGCATCGCACGTACCGTTCCAGCCGGATTCCCAGCTCCCCGGCTGGGACGGGGCCAGGCACCAGATGTCTTCCAGACCGGCGTGGTAGAACGCATACTTCTCGACACACTCCACCCCGGCCGGGATCGTCAGCGACTTCAGCCCGTCGCACCACTGGAACGCGTGCGACTGGATGGTCAGCAACCCCTTGGGCAGGATCAGGGTCGTCAGATTGCTGTTTCCGCCGAAGGCAAGATATCGGATCGTCAACACCGTGTCCGGCACGGTCAGCGTCTTGACCGTTGGCGCGGCCACCAGCATCGCCATGTTCTTGCTGTAGATCACGTTGCCCCTCGCGGTGAAATACCCGTTGTCCGCGTCCACGGTCAGGCTGTTCAGCGCCCGGCAGTGGAAGAAGATGCCGGTCCCCAGCGTCTTTACGCCGGCGGGGATCTTGACGGCCGTCAGCGCCGTGCACTCCTGAAACGCGCTGTGGGCGATCTCCTCCAGCTCGTCCGGCAGGGTCACCTTGGTCAGGTTCCGGTTGCTGTCAAACGCCGCCGGAGCGATGCGCTTCACCGTGCCCGGCACGGTCAGAGTCTTGACCGCCGGCGCGGCCACCAGCTCGGTCTTATCCTTGTTGTACAGCACGCCGCCGGCGGCCGAGAAGCTCTGGTTGCTCGGATCCACCGTCAGGCCCGTCAGCGCCAGGCAACCCTCAAAGGCGTACGGGTAAACCTCGGTCATGCCCGCCGGAAGGACCAGCGTTTCCAGCGCCGTGCAGCCGCCGAACGCGCTCTCGCGGATCGCGTACACCGGATCCGGCAGGACCACGTTCGTCAGCGAACCGCAGCAGTAGAACATGTCTCTGGAAATCCAGACGAAGTCCGGGTTGTCCGGCAGGGTCACGGACTTCAGCGCGCTGCAGCTGAAAAACGCCCCCTCGCCGATTTGATAGACGCTGTCCGGGATCGTGATGCCGGTCAGCTTGTCGCAGTAGTAAAATGCGTACTCGCCGATGGTCTCCAGCGAGTCGGGCAGGGTCACGGACTTCAGATTCCAGCAGCGGCTGAACGCATACTCGCCGATGGTCCTCACCGTGGCGGGAAGCTTCACGGACGTCAGACCGGAACAGTTCTGGAACGCCTCGTCGCCGATGGCGGCGACGGGCTTGCCGCCCAGCTTGCCCGGGACGGTCAGCGCGCCGGAGGCGCCGGTGTCGACCGCGGTGATCGTCGCCTCGCCGTCGGTCACCTCGTAGGTGTAGACGCCGGAGACGTCCGCGTAGACGCTGCCGCCCAGCACCGGCGCCAGCGCCGCCAGCAGCAGCACCGCCAGCAGAACGGCCGAGCTCTTGAGCGCGATGCTCTTCTTGGTCTGGAACATGGCTTTTCTCTCCTTATCTCGTTTTTTTGATGGATCCATACGCTTCCCGGTTTTACTTCGCTTTACTATATCACTATGATAGCACGACGGCGGGAGAAATGCAACTTTTTTCTCGGAGATCAGCGCAGTTCTTCGTAGAACCAGACGTCTCCGGTGTGCGGCGGCTGGACGTAGGTCTGTCCCGCCGCCAGCGCCGCGCCGGTCTCCTCGCGGACCGCGCCGGTCTCGGCGGAGGTCAGGCGATAGCGCTTTTCCGGCTCCAGCCCGCGCAGACACAAAACGAAGGTCGACTCCTCCGCCGCGACGCCGTTGGCCAGGTTCAAAAACCCCCGGCCCGAGGCTGGATCGTGGAACTGGACGGCCCAGAGGTCTCCGGCGGACTTGCGGCACCCGGTCAGCGGATAGAAGTCCGTGCCCAGCGTCAGCGCCGCCGCACGCCGCCAGATCGCCTGCATGCGCAGGGCAAGGGCCGCCGCCTCGCCGTCCGCGTCGAAGGGCGTCATGTCCGTCAGCGACGGCGTCATGGCCGTATAATAGTCGTAGGCGTCCGCCTTCCGCCGCTCGCGGCCGTAGGTCCCGTCGTCGTTGAGCCAGTCCATGTTCATGACGCGGAAATACGGGATCCACTCGAACATCTGACGGCACTGGAGGAACCGGATCGGGTGGTTCCCGTATCCCACGTCGGTATAGTGCAGCGGGATCGCGCGGCGCATGGCATCCAGCTCGTTCCGGCGTCCGCCGCTGGAACAGGAGTCGATCAGCAGGTCCGGGTGCCGCTCCCGCAGGGTGTCCCAAAAGCGCAGATACCCCTGGACGTGCAGGTTCTCCTTGGCGCCGACGCGGTCGGGCGCCTCGTTCTCGATCCAGAAGGGCATGGGCGGCATGTTGAAATCCTGGCGGTAGACCGTGACGCCGTATTCCCGGATGCGCCGGTCGACCAGCTCGATGAGCGCGTCGCAGCAGGCGGGATCCGACAGATCCAGCAGGCGGTTGAGCTCCGGCTCTCCGTTTTCCCCATGGTGACAGAGCAGCCATTCCGGGTGCTCGCGCGCCAGCTCCGTGTCCGGCCGGACCCGCTCCGGCTCGAACCAGAGCAGGAAGTCCATGCCGTTTTCGCGGCACTTTTCGCCGACGGGCGCGAGCCCGCGCGGAAAGCGCGTCTCGTCGGCCCGCCACGTGCCCGTCGTGGGCCAGTCGCCGCCGCAGGGATACCAGCCCGCGTCGATCCACCAGAGGTCCGGCCGGAACCCCCGCGCGAGATAGCCGTCGATGGCCTCGAGCTGGTTCTTCTCCGAGGCGCCGGTGTGCTCCGCCATTCCCTCCGCCTCGAAGGTGAGGGCGCAGCAGATCGGCCCCAGAGGGCGTCCGTTCCGCCGCGGCAGGACGTGGGCGAAATACCAGCGGCGCCAGACGTTGCGGGAGCGCTCTTCGTCCCCGTCGCTGGCCAGCAGCGTCAGCCGCGGGGTGCGCATGGTCTCTCCCGGCCGGATGACCATGTGACAGCGCTTCTGCGCGACCCGGACGGAAAGCCCCTCCGGCGCCTGCTCGAACCGCGCGGTCCAGCGGCCCGCCCAGCCCACGGCCAGATCCACGCAGTGCTCTGCGAAGATCAGCCGCATATACGGGAACGCGCCCTTGCAGGGGGTGCCGTCGCCGTCCGGCTCAACGGTCAGCGGGCCGTCCAGCGGCGTCGTCTCCCACGCATAGCCGTCCTCCCGCTGGGTGTCGCCGTTGCCGTGATACAGCGAGGCCCGTCCCCCTTCGACCGTTCCGGCCAGGGCCAGCCCCTCGATCAGCGGCGTGTCCGCGCCGCCCCGGTTGGTCAGCGTCGCGAAGAGCTCCACACAGGGGAAATCCCGGTACCGGCGGCACTCCGCGCGCACCTCCAGCCCCTCCGGGCTGCGCCCGGTGAAGACGGTCTCTTCGATACAGGCGTCGAGCAGGCGGAACTCCTTTTCCGGGGCCCAGTCGGCCGGGATCCCGCGCACGGTGCGGCCGCCGAGGGCAAAGACCAGCGGGAACTCCTGCGGCGCGCGCCACGGCATCAGCCCCTCCGCCCACGCCATGTCCTGTCTTGCGATCATATCCTCTTCCCCTTCCGGTAAAGTTTTTTCAGTCGCTTCCCAGGGTCTCCGCCGCCTCGTCCAGCCGGCGGAAGCCCGCGGCCTCGGTGACGGGAAGGGAAAAGCAGACGGCGTTGGCGTCGGTGCCCGGTCCGGCCTGCTCCAGGATGGCCCGCATGATGCGGGCCTTGCCCGCCGCCGTCGCGGCGATCAGGATCACGTCCTTCTCCGGCGCCAGCATCAGGCCCATGAATTTCTCCGTCCGCGCGCCGGCGTTGGACGCGTGCAGACAGGTCCCGCCGGAGGCGCCGGCGGAGCGCGCGGCGATCATCACGTCGTCGACGCTGCCCCGCTCGGCGATGGCCACGATGAGCTCGTAGGGGAAGTCCGTCGGAGGCGCCGTCCGCGCCGCCGGTTCGTTGTTGGTCAGCAATGCCATTGCCTGTGCACCTCCGATGCTCTTGACGGGCACCACCAGCAGAATGCCGTTGCCCGGGATGTCGATCCGCAGCCTCAGCTTGGCCGCCAGGATCAGTCGTTTCAGCTTTTCCTCCGCCGCGACGGTGATCACCACGGCCTTCGGCGTCTCCTGCAGGCCGTAGAGGTCGAGCTGCTGGGTCGTGGCCGTGCCGCTGCCCAGAACGGACAGCAGGACGGGAAGCTCCTGCTTGCGGCACAGCTCGTAATACGTCTCGGTCCGGTCCCGGTCAAGGACCGTCAGAACGCAGCAAAGGCTCATTCCGCCACCTCCCAGAGCTCGATGATCTCGTTGTCGCCGTACGCCTCGCGCGGCCGGACCGGCGCGCGGCGGCGTTTCCGCTCGCTGAGCAGGCCCACGGTCTGGACCGTCAGCAGCGGCATCATAGCGATCAGCGCCACGATGCCGAAGGCGTCGGTCAGCAGATCGCCCCCCGCCGCCTGGCAGACGCCCATGGCCAACGGCAGCAGAAACGTGGTGGTCATGGGCCCGCTGGCGACGCCGCCGGCGTCGAAGGCCACCGCCGTGAATATCTGGGGCACGAAGAACGAGATCCCCAGCGCCGCCGCATAGCCGGGCAGCAAAAACCAGAGGATGTGGATGCCGAACACCGCGCGGACCATGGAAAGCGCCGCCGCCAGCGCGACGGCCACGTTGAGGGCCAGCTTCATGGTCCGGGCGGACACCGCGCCGTTGCTGATCTCCTCCACCTGGAGCGTCAGGATGTGGACGGCCGGCTCCGCCTCGACGATGAACCAGCCCAGCACGGCCGCCACCGCGGTCACCACCGGCCAGCCCGCGCCGCCGGCAAGCCCCCGGCCCAGGATCAGCCCCAGCGAGCTGAAGCCCACGTTGGCGCCGGTCAGGAACAGCACCAGCCCCGCGTACGTCAGTGTCACGCCGGCCAGCAGCTTGAACAGCGCGCGCTTTTTCAGCCGCAGCGCCGCCAGATCGAACAGCAGGAAAAAGGCCAGGATCGGCGCGACGGACAGGAAACACTCCCACAGATACCGCGGGACCGCGCGCAGATAGCCCAGCCCCATCTCCACGGTGTCGGCGCTGGCGCCGATCTCCGCCGCGGAGATGACGCCCGCCTCGCCGCCATAGAAAAAGCCCAGCAGCAGCACGGCCAGGACGGGTCCCACGGAGCAGACGCCCAGCAGGCCGAAGGAGTCCGCCTCGGCGTTCCTGTCGCTTCGGATGGACGCGACGCCGACGCCCAGCGCCATGATCAGCGGGCTGGTCATGGGCCCGGTGGTCACGCCGCCGGCGTCGAAGGCCACGCTCAGATAATTCGGATCCTCGAAAAGGGCCAGCGCGAACACCAGCGCATAGCTGGCCAGCAGCACGTATTTCAGCGGCACGCCCCGCAGGATGCGCCACATACAGACCGTCAGATACAGCCCGACGCCCAGCGAGACCGTCAGGATCAGAACGAAAGAGTCGATGTTCGGAACGTTCCCGGCCAGGACCTGAAGATCCGGCTCGGCCACGGTGATCAGCACGCCGATGACGAAGCTCAGCCCGAGGATCAGCGGCGTCCGGCGCGAGCGGGTCAGCCGCGCGCCCATCAGCGCGCCCATGCGGGTCATGGCGTGCTCGGCGCCCATGGTGAAAAAGCCCAGCCCGAAGACCAGCATCACCGCTCCGACGGCGAAGGACAGGAACAGGTCCGTTCGCACGGGCGAAACGGTGAAGCACAGCGCCGTCACCACGGCGGCGATGGGCAGGACCGCTCTGGCGGCCTCGAAGATCTTGTCTCTCAGCGCGTTCCGCCGCACCGCACCGCTCCCCCTTTCGCCCCGGCCTCATAAGCCTGCATTTTTTTGATTATACCACAGCCCCGGCCGCATTTCAACCGGGGCCGCCCGGTTCCGGGCCCCGTTCCCGCGCCGAAAGGCCGTTTTTTGCCGGCCGTTCCGCTCTTTTTGCGCGCTCCGCCCGGGAAGGCGGTTGACACCGGGGACAAAAACTCGTATAATAAGACCGATCTCCGGGCGCGGCCCAGCCGGGACCGCGCCGCCCATTCCACCGACCGGATAAGGATGTCAAGACCATGTCGGATCCCGAAGCCACAACCTCTCCCCGCCGCCGCGCGGCGGTCGTCGCCGCCGCGGTCGCCGCGGCCGCGCTTTTGGCGATCGCCGTCGGCGTGGCGCTGTCGGTGCGGAACACGCTGGACAAGATCCCGCGCGTCGACGACGCCGTCCTGTCCACCATCCCTCCGTCGCAGGAGTCCTTTGCGACCGATCCCCCGCCCGCCTCGACCGCGCCGCCGGCGTCGGACGCTTCCGGCGGAACGGCCTCCGCGGCCGCCCCGGAGGAGACCACCACGGCGTATCCCTATACCGTCATCGATCCGGACAGCATCCGCTGGGAGGACGTCGAGGCCATCGAATCCGCGGATCTGGTCAACGTCATGCTGGTGGGACAGGACCGCCGCGCAGGCGAAGAGCGGACCCGCTCGGACACCATGATCCTGTTCAGTCTGAATCCCCGCACCGGCGAGATCGCCCTGATCTCGTTCCTTCGGGATCTTTACGTCCGCATCCCCGGCGGCTATGCCGACAACCGCCTGAACAACGCCTACTGGTACGGCGGCTTTCCCCTTCTCTACGAGACCCTGAACGTCAACTTCGGCGTCAGCGTCGACCGGGGCATCGAGGTGGACTTCGACGGCTTCACCGCGCTGATCGATCTGATCGGCGGCGTGGACGTGACCCTCACCGCCGCCGAGGCCTCCGTCGTGGGCGGCGGCGCGGCGGAGGGCGTCTGTCACCTGAACGGCCGCCAGGCGCTGGCCTTTTCCCGCATCCGCAAGCTGGACAACGATTTCAACCGCACGGGCCGCCAGCGGGCCGTGCTGGAGGCCGTCTTCCAAAAGCTCCGCGAAGCAGACCTGGCCACGCTGCTGAAGCTGCTGGACGCGGCCCTTCCGATGATCACCACCGACATGACCGACTCGGAGCTCATGAGTCTGGCCGTCAAGCTGGCCTCGCTGTCCGGCGAGCTTCAGATCCGCGGCCATCTGATCCCGGCCTCCGACAGCTATCGCTTCGCGCGGATCCGCGAGATGGAGGTGCTTCTGCCCGACGCCGCCCGGATCCAGCGCCACCTGCAGGAAGACTATCTTCCCTTTGACCGCTGACACCGCCGGACCGGACCGCTCCGGCCGGCTGATGCCTGATATTTTTGAATGGAGGATCGCATCCATGTCTCTTCTCGATTCCATCAAGGGCGCCGTTTCCAAGGAAGGCGTCGCCGATCTGGCCTCGTCCGCTCTGTCCAATCTGGGGGACGTCAAGGTCGTTTCCACCGACGAGGGCAAGGGCAAACAGCTTCTGGCCAACGTCACCGACGCGCTGAAAAAGCTCAATCTGGGCGACAAGGTCGCTCTCGTCACCGACTCCGGCAAAGCGCAGGAGCTGGGCATCAGCGAGTTCCCGGCCCTCGTCGTCGCGGGCAAGGTGATCTCGGCGGGCAAGATCCTGAAATCCGAAGAGATCCAGAAGCTGCTGTCCAAGCTGCCCGGCAAAAAGGGCTGAGCGCCCCTCGGCACAGACAAAGACCGCGCCCGGCCGATTCGGCCGGGCGCGGCTTTCTGCGCTTACCCCGCGGCGGCGGGCGCGGGCGGAGCGCGGTTCCCTCGAAGACACCCTGCAAAAAAGCGCCCCGGCGGAGGATCCCGCCGGGGCGCCTGGCGCTCGATCGGAGCTCACTTTTTGTTGCCGAACAGGCCGCGCATGATGGACGTGGTGCCGGTGCGCATCACCGAGCTGAGCGCGTTGGTGGCGGCGCGCTTGGCGATGGTGCCGGAGCTGGCCTTCTTGCCGCCGGTCAGCGAGTTGACCAGATTGGTGCTGATCGAGCGGGCCACGGAGGACGCGGCGTTGGTGGCGGCGCGCTGGGTCGCGGTCCGGGCAAAGCCGGACAGGCCGGAGCTGCTGCTCCTTTTGGCCGCGGCGGCGGCCTCCTTCTGCCGCTGCTTCTCGGCCGCGGCTTCTTCCCTGAGCCGCTGCCGTTCGGCGGCGGCCTCTTCTCTCTGCCGCTGCTTTTCGGCCGCGGCCTCTTCCTTGAGGCGCTGCTTCTCGGCGGCCGCCTCTTCCTTCTGACGCTGAAGCTCCTCGGCCTCGGCCTGGCGCTGTTCTTCCAGCTTCTGCGTCGCGGCCAGGATGATCTCATAGGCCGACTCGCGGTCGACCATGTCGCGGTATTTCAGCTCGAACTCGCTGGCGTTGATGACGCGGGCCACCTCGGCCTCGTCGGTGGGACCCATCAGGCTCTGGGGCGGCAGGATGCGGGCCTTTTCCACGATGGAGGGCACGCCCTTTTCGTCCAGGAAGCTGACCAGCGCTTCGCCGACGCCGATGGACATCAGCGCCTCTTCGGTGTCGAATTCCGGGTTCACGCGGAACGCCCGGGCCGCGGCGCGGACGGACTTCTGCTCGGCGGGGGTATAAGCGCGCAGGCCGTGCTGGACGCGGTTGGACAGCTGGGCCAGCACGTCGTCCGGGATGTCCGACGGCGACTGCGTGACGAAGTAGACGCCGACGCCCTTGGAGCGGATCAGCTTGACCACCTGGACCACCTTCTGGACCAGCGCGCGCGGCGCGCCGTCGAACAGCAGGTGGGCCTCGTCGAAGAAGAAGATCATGCGCGGCTTGTCCAGATCGCCCACCTCGGGCAGGCGCTCGAACAGCTCGGTCAGCATCCACAGCAGGAACGTGGCGTAGACCGTGGGGCTCTGGATCAGACGCGCGCTGGACAGGATGTTGATATAGCCGCGGCCGTCGGCGTCGGTGCGGATCCAGTCGCGGATGTCCAGATCGGGCTCGCCGAAGAAGTCGGCGCCGCCCTCCTCCTCAAAGGCGAGCAGGGCGCGCTGGATGGCGCCGATGCTGGCCGTGGATACGTTGCCGTACATCGTGGTGAACTCGGCGCGGTTGTCGCCCACGTACTGCAGCATGGCGCGCAGGTCCTTCAGGTCCAGCAGCAGCAGACCGTTGTCGTCCGCCACGCGGAAGACGATGTTCAGCACGCCGGTCTGCACGTCGGACAGGTTGAACAGCCGCCCCAGCAGCGTGGGGCCCAGGTCGGACACCGTGACGCGGACGGGGTGCCCCTGCGCGCCGAAGATGTCCCAGAACCGGGTGGGGTACGGGGTATAGCGAAAGCCCTCGATGCCGAAGCGGCGGATGCGGTTCTGCATATCCTCCGTGTCCCGGCCGGGGGCGCACATGCCGGAAAGGTCGCCCTTGACGTCGCTGAAGAACACGGGAACGCCCATGTCGGAGAAGGATTCGGCCAGGACCTTCATGGTGATGGTCTTGCCCGTGCCGGTGGCGCCGGCGATGAGCCCGTGGCGGTTGGCCATTTTGGGCAGCAGGAACAGGTTTTTGTCGGACTGTGCGATCCAGACTTTGTGATCGGCGTACATGAGTTCCCTCCTGTGAAAACGTGATGGGGCCTTGTCCTTATGATACCACTTTGCCGGGCGAATGTAAAGCCTTTTCGCCGCGTTTCCGCGGCGAAGGGGCGCTCAGGGGACCAGCTCGTCCCCGAGCCCCAGATCCCAGACCAGCCGCGACAGGACGTACTTGTCCCGGATGTCCGCCGTGGCGGCGAAGACGTCGCCCAGCCCGCCGCCGAGGCCGGCCTCGGCGGGCGTAAGCGGCAGTCCGACGGCGCGCATCAGCGCCTCCAGCTCGTCCGCGGGGGGCAGCTCCTCGTCCAGGATCTCCAGGATGCGGTCCCAGCCGGACAGGATGACCTCCAGCCGCCGGCGGTGCCGTTCGGGATCGTATTTCCGTTCCCGGGCCTCCTGCGCGATCATGACCTCGGCCCCCGGGCCCACCAGCCGCCGCAGCATGGCGAAGTGCGCCTCGCGGTCGAAGGCCGCGGCGCGGGCCAGGGCGCGCTCCCGGTCGGGCT
>JAEEGL013364314.1_pt1 | contig 13252 bp, 8 predicted proteins | sample 9134231 | NCBI WGS metagenome assembly JAEEGL01 (sample SAMN16246548, study PRJNA631951) | gut metagenome | biome: gut microbiome; feature: rumen; material: fiber-attached | host: Bos | place: Iran: Karaj | collected 2018-10 | reverse complement strand
TCAGCATACGTACATGCTCCCTTCCCTGAATTCCTACGCTACGCAGTTGAATGGCGAATGGGCTTTCCAAGCCGAGCTGACCTACACCTGGAAGCGCAAAACACCCATGGGTGGGCGTTACGGCACGACCCTCAAGTTCCACGGGTCGCATATCCGCGGCCTGGGCCTCAAATGGGGCGACCTGCCCGAGACCTACTACACCGACGTCCACCTGGAGCTCAACAAACGCGTGGCCAAAGACTGGTACCTGAACGCGATGCTGATGTACCAGGAGTACAACCAAACGGTAATCGAGGGCCACGGACCGATGGAACGCGCGATGATAGGCGTAGTGGACGTCAAATGGGCAACGAGCAAAAACGTCCAGATGCGCGCCGAACTGCAGTACCTCTTCTCGCACGAAGACAACGGCGAGTGGATTTTCGCGCTCTACGAGTTGTCCCTCTGGAAACAACTGATGCTGTCCTTCAGCGAACTCTACTGTATCGGTCATTCAGTCGAGGCTGAAAACGAGGAAGGACACCATTTCTACAGCGCTATGGCCACTTGGCAACGCGGGTCACACCGACTCTCTGCCGGCTATGTCAAGACCTTGCCCGGATACAACTGCTCCGGAGGGGTATGCCGCTACGTGCCCAAGCAGGAGGGCGTGATGATAACATATGATTTCACTTGGTAAACAACCAATCAGTCCGATGAGGCTTATCAAACATATTGTCATGGCATTGACGTTGCTGCTTGCCGGTTGTCAGGTCATTCCTGAAGACCAGCAGTTGTTGCCGTTACCGTCAGCCAAGCCCGTGTCCAACGCACTTCTCATCGAGTTCACAGGCTTCCTCTGCGTCAACTGCCCCACTGCAGCCGAGGAAGCGCACAGTCTGCTCACGGAGTACCCCGACAACCTGATAGTCGTGGCGATGCACCCTGCCGACAACCATTTCACGCAGACTGGGAAACCCGAGTACGACTACACTTGCCCCGATGCCAACGAATACTACCGGTACTTCGGCGGAACAGCCGTCACACCTTTCCCTACGGGCATTGTGGACATGCAGCAAGGATGGCTGGAATACCCGTCCTGGGGAACGATGGTGCGCATGTCTGTTCAGGACAAAAAGAGCGGGCACCTGATAGTGAACATCACGGATATCAACGAGCAGCAGCGCAGCTTCCACGTCTCAGCCTCCGTTTTCGTGGATGACCCGGCTGATGAGTGGATAGACAAGGAAATGCAGATTGAGGTGATGCTTTGGCTTGTGGCCGACAGCGTCTCCGGAGCACAGATGATGCCGGACGGAAGCACCAACCTCTCCTACACCCATCGTCATATGCTCAGGGCAAGTCTCTTTGACAACCCTTGGGGCACGTACCCCGTAATAGTCGCAGGAACAGAATGCCGCGTCGCTCATTTCGACTACGTGGTCTCCGACACCATAGGCGGACAGATTCTGCCGCTCGACAGATACTCCGTTGTAGCCGTGCTTATGGACCCGAACACCCCGCAAACAATGCTGGATGTTAAACAGATAAAACTACAAAACTAACGATAATGAAAGCATTTTCAACTTTACACATTTCCAAATCAACAAATCTCCTCATTTTCGCTCTGCTGATGATGAGTTTTTCGGCCTGCAACAACAAGCCAACACCTCCTCCCGTTCCCGAAGATCCCGAGATTGACGACCCGACAGTTCCCTCTTCTATGAAACTGTTTGTCAATGGAGTAGGCGAGATTACAGGAGACCGAACCATCACCCTTTACGAGGCCGAAGAGCAGTTGAGCGGCAAGATGCAGATGGCCTTGGACGGCACGATCGAAGGAGTGGAAAAAGTGCGTGTAATCGTAACCCGTTCCGTCGCCGGACGCGAGGACGAACTCTGTGCGCTGGGTACCTGTGCACCCGGCGACGGCCAGCCGGAACAAGTCTTCAACTTCCGCGTAGTCAGCGACTCGCACACCTGGTTCGCTCATTACACACTTCCCGAGTCGGGAGACACCAAATACACAGTCAACTACAAGTTTATCAACTACAGCCGCGTGATTACCCTCACCGTGGTTTATGATTATCAACAACTCGATTAAATATGAAGAAGTATTATCTTTTGCTTGCCTTGACAAGCCTTTTGTTCGCTTGTAAGCCCGGTGGCGGAGAGACTCCTGATCCTGAAGGCACTACCTATCCGCGTGTACAACTCATCGAACATTTCACGGGTGAAAGCTGCGGTTATTGCCCTTATGGTATGAACCTGATTAACGAAGTCTATTCACAGAACCCCGACGGATATGTGTGGATAAGCAACCATACGTACGGCACGGACGAATATACGGCTCAAGGGTCGTATGCCATTGCAAAGAAACTGGGCGTGACGGGTGCACCCGCAGTGTCACTCAACCGCGAGAAACTGGATGGCGAGCTTAATTACCACCCCTATTATCTGGCAGCTATGGCCCAGAAGCAAGCTACGACGGCCACATCGACAGTGAGCCTGAGCCGAACTTACGACCCGGCAACGCGTGAGCTCAAGATTACAGTTTCAGGCAAGACCTCCGAGACCGACATCGACAGCGTTATGCTCACTGTTGCCGTGACAGAAAGCGGTATGGTGGGCCCGCAGGCTGACAATCTCTACTCCTGGGCGGGATGGAAGAAGTTCCGCCATACCCACGCTGTGCGCGTCTATGCATCAAATGCCATGGGCGATGGGGCTGTGATGAAGAACCGCACTTTCCGCAAGGAATATACCGTCACGCTCGCCGACAACTGGGTGGCCGACAACTGCGAGATAGTAGCCTGGATTACCAAGAACAACACCAACTGGCCAGTACTGAATGCGGCCAAACTGCCCGTTGTGGAAGGCACCAAGGGCGGCGAGGATATCCTCTACGAAGGTATTGAAGAGTACCCCGTTCCCGAAACTTATCCCGAGCAAGGTGCGCCCAACCTGGAGAGCACGCTCACCACATGCGAGGCTTATAGTACCGATTATTCCGACTTTACTGTGGTGTACCTAGTGTTGTGCAACCCCGATTCAGTAGTGGCTACCATCAGCAACACCAGGATGTATGCCTACACCGAACTGTATCTGCTCGTTGCGTCGGGCAGTACCACACTTCCCGTGGGCACCTATACCTTCAAGGACGAAGCTCAGGCCGGCGTAGGAGATGCCATCGCCGGTTTCCGTAACGACGAGACCCACACTATCGACGGATCCCAGTTCCTCTGGATATACAAGAGTGGATCGAGCCTGTATTTGGGACGTCAATGGATGTTGGTTAGCGGTAACATAGTGGTTACCAGGGAGGGCGTGGAACTTACAGGCACGACCAAGAACGGCAACCCCGTACATGCCACCTACACCGGACCCGTCACCCTGAAAAAAACAGCCGGAGCGCCCCAGCGGATTCTTAAACAGCCGGAGCAGAGTTTGTAACATCATACCCCGGCCAAATGGTAAATATTGCCATTTTTGGGCCTAAAATGTAGAAAAACTGACGATATTTGTGTAAAATCTGCAAAAGATTTGCACGCGTCAGTTTTTTTTTGTACCTTTGCACCCAAAATCATTAATACGCATAATAACCAACAAACACAAACATGATGAATAACACAAGGTTTTTCCGCTTAATGGCACTGAGTTGGCTGATACTGCTCGCAGCATTGGCGCAGGCAAAAGTCATTAAAGGCGTGGTAACGGACCAGACCGGAGAAACGGTCATTTCCGCTTCAGTCGTTGTGAAAGGTACTACCGTGGGTACGGTGACCGACTTTGACGGTAACTATACTTTGGATGTACCTGACGACGCAACCATTTTGGTTTTTTCTTACATTGGTCTTCAGACCCAGGAGGTTCCTATCAAGGGCGACGTGATCAACGTAACGCTCAGCGAGAACTCCGAGGTTTTGGAAGAAGTGGTCGTAACGGGTTACGGCACAACCAAGAAACGTGACTTGGTAACGTCGGTGGCTTCTGTTGGCGCTGACCAAATCAAGGACGTACCCGTAACAACGGCTGCCGAGGCCCTGCAAGGCAAACTGTCGGGTGTGTCGGTTACGACTACCGAGGGCGCTCCCGACGCTGAAGTCAAGATCCGTGTCCGTGGCGGTAGTTCGCTTACCCAGTCTTCCGACCCGTTGTATATTGTGGACGGTTTCCCCGTTTCGTCTATCTCGGATATTGCGCCGGGCGACATCGCCTCAATGGACGTACTCAAGGACGCCGCAGCTACGGCTATCTATGGTGCCCAGGGCGCTAACGGTGTAATCATCATCACCACCAAGGATACCAAGGCTGATGGCGACAAGATGCAGATCCATCTGGACTATACCGGTTACATGGGCTGGCGTCATATTGCCAAGAAGTACAAGATGATGAACAACGAGGACTACCTCCGTATGGCCTACGAGTATGCCTATCTCGCCGACAATGGCTCGGACGAGAAGATGTTGGCCAATTTCTACAAGTACTACGACCCGCAGTACAATGCCGAGGCCAAGACGCATGGTACGCTTACCAGTGTCCTCGACTACTGGAACCAGAAAGACTGCATCGACTGGCAGGAGGAGACCTTTGGCGGAAACCACCTCAACTCTAACCACAACATCAGCGTGAGCGGTGGTATGAAGAACGCCAATTTCAGCCTGTCCTACAATCGCATCGATGACGAGTCCATCATGTACGGCTCCAATTTCAGCCGCAACAACCTCTCTTTCAAGACCAAATTCAATCCTATCAAAGACTTGACCATTCAGGCTTCGGTTCGATACAGCAACACCAACGTGCTCGGCGCGGGAACCAACTCGGCTGAAGATGCCGGTTCCAGCAGTGAGGGCCGTCTGCGTAACGCCACTTCTTTCGTGCCCCTGGAGGGTATCGAGGTTGTGCTCAAAGACCTGGAGGATGATACCGACCTCGGTAATATCTACAACCCCATCATCGCTATCGACGACAGCTACAAGAAGAAAGTGGACAACAAACTGACGATGAACGGTAGTGTCAGCTATAAGTTCCTCAAGCATTTCCGCGTGAAAGCTGAGATTGGTTACGAGATTCGCAACCGCGTACAGGACCGTTACTATGGCCCGACCACTTACTACTCCCGCGCCGGAGACGGTATGGCCGGTGCAGGTGCTTCCGGCTTTGGTAACACCGTTTCGACCACTGACCAGACTTCGCGCTTCAAGGAAACCAACACCTTCGAGTATTTCCAGAAGTTCGACGGCAACGCTCACGACGTGAGCATCCTGGTGGGTGAAGAGCAGATCATCAACAAAGGTGAGCTGCGCACCGTGTATGCCTATGGCTACGATCCCGAGTTGGGCGGCCCCGCTATCTTCAACCTGCAAGGCCTGGCCAGCAGTACTACCGGCCCCAACAGCGCCAATATCAAGAACTACGTGGACCCCACCGACAACATGTTGTCGTTCTTTGCGCGCGCCAATTATAATTATATGGGTCGTTACTACGTGACCGGAACGTTCCGCGCTGACGGCTCGTCGCGTTTCGCTAAGGGCAACCAGTGGGGCTTCTTCCCATCCTTGGCTGTGGCTTGGCGTATGATTGACGAGGAATGGATGGAGAAAGCACAGAGCTGGATGTCTAACATGAAGTTCCGTTTATCCTACGGTTCGGTTGGTAACAACAACGTCGATCTGGGCTACCTGCACTTCAACTATCTCGCTTCGCCTTCGTCCTACATGCAGGGTATGGGTACCATCCTTGTGGACGGCGCCAACGGTACGAGCTCACAGCTGATTGCTGCCAACTCGGCCCTGAAATGGGAGACCACCATCACCCGTGACTTCGGTATCGACTACGGCTTCTTCAACGAGCGCTTGAGCGGTGCCATCGATTTGTATTGGAACAACACCAAGGACCTGATTCTTCGCTATGCGTTGGCTACCGGCGGCTACGGCTACCAGTACCGCAACATCGGTTCTACCGATAACAAGGGTATCGAGTTCTCCATCAAGGGCGTCATCCTGGACAAGAAAACCAAGAATATCAGTTACGGTCTGACCGTGGATGCCAATATCTCCTTCAACAAGAACACCGTGACCGACCTGGGCGGCATGGACAGCTACATGATTTCGTCCGGCTGCTTCAGCTCTTACTACGGCTCGCCGTATGAGTTCAAACTGACCAAAGGCTCGGCTGTAGGGGATGTCTACGGCTACAAGACCAACGGCTGGTGGAAAGCATCGGACTTCGCTACCTATGACAAAGGTAGTGCACGTGTAACCGGCGGCTGGTTGGACGAGAACGGAGAGCGTATCGCTACTCCTCTCGGTGACGCTATGCCGGGTATGCCTAAGATCGAGAAGAACGTCGATACCGATGGCGACGGTGTGATGGACGACTACGAGATGGTCAAGATTGGTAACACCCTGCCTTTGGCTACGGGCGGTTTCAACCTGAACTTCTTTGTAGGCGGTGAGAAGTGGGGTAAAGTAGATTTCGCTGCCAACTTCACCTACAGCATCGGCAACGACGTAGTGAATATGACCGGCCTGGACTACTCTACGGTTTGCTCTTCCACCAAGAACCGCAACCTCTTGGCTGCTTACGGCTATGGCCAGCGCTACTCGCTCTTCGACGAGAAAGGCACCTTTATGCCTCTGGACAATGTGGTCATGACCGGCAACCAGATTACCGGTGATGAGTTCGTCAAGATGGCCATGCGCGTGGATGAAGCCAACGCAGGAGCCAAGGTGGCTAACCCCTATTGCAACACTCCCGTCCTGCTGGATACCTATGTAGAGGACGCTTCTTTCCTGCGCCTGAGCTCTATCAACCTGGGCTATACCCTGGCTTCCAAATGGACCAAGAAAGCGCATATCAGCAACCTCCGCATCTTCTTCTCCTCGAGCAACCTGTTCTGCGTAAGCAAGTACTCGGGCCTCGATCCTGAAGTGGATACGCGCAGCAAGAACAACCCGCTGGCTGTAGGCGTCGATTTCTCGGCATTCCCCAAGAGCCGCTCGTTCAACTTTGGCGTGAACCTCAGCTTTGAATAAGCAAATGGAACTAAGAACAAAGATTTAAATGGATAGAACAATGAAAACAGCAAGATATATATTCATTGGCGCAGCGGCACTGATTATGGCCGGCTGCAGTGAAGGTTTCCTGTCGAACGACTCGCCGTCGTCGATGGAAGCCTCAACCGTGTTCACCTCTCCCACGCGTACGGAGCAGGCTATTTATGGCGTGTACAGCCTGCTGGGCAGCAACAACGGTTACCGTAACCGTATGGCCTGCGGCTATGTGGGACTGAACACCGATATCGAATGGAGTACCAAGAGTAACGGTTCGGGCGACGAGCCGGATCTGATGATTTACAACTGCGGAACCGCCAACTCGCGCGTGTTCTCTACCAGTGGATCCGACCTGTGGTCGTACCTCAACACGATGATTGAGCGCTCCAACAATATCATCGAAGGCCTGGAGGCTTACGGCAATGTGGATGAGAACCCCACGCAGGCATATTTCCTGGGCGAGGCGCTGTTCCTCCGCTCGTTTGCTTATCTGGAGCAAGTCAAGTACTGGGGCGACGTGCCGGCACGTTTTGTTTCCTTGGCCAAAGACCCCAATGGCGTGAATGCCCGCAAGGCTGACCGAAACGAGGTGTATGAACAGATTCGTCTGGACCTGAAGCGCGCTGCTGCGCTGATGCCGTGGTCGCCTGAGATCCCCGCCGTCAATGCGCAGAACAACGTAGGTCGTGCCAGCAAGGCTGCGGCGCTGGCGCTGTTGGCCCGCGCTGACCTGATGTATGCCGGCAAGGCTGTTCGTCCCGGTGCGGACGGATTTGACGTAACGGCTCCGGATGCTTATGCCGTCACCTACAATATCAAGGATCCCGCTGAGCGTGCCAAGGTCTATCAGGAGGCATTGGAGGCTTGTGCCGAGGTTATTGCCGCCGAGGACTACAAACTGGCTGAAGACTTCGCCCGTCCGTTCAAGCAGATCTGCGCCGATATGGTTACCTACAACCAGATGGAGCATATCTGGGTGATGCCCTTCGCCAACGCTTCCCGCGGTCAGGTGATGAACTACAACGCACCCAAGCTTTCAACGGACGCACAGTCTGCTTGCAAAGGCATTCTGCCCGGCTACGGCGGCGGTTCGTCCAACGGACATATCTGCGTATCGCCTGTGCTGGTGTTCAGCTTCGAGAAAAGCGACAAGCGCCGCAATGTGACCTATATGACCGGCCAATGGCAGTACGACAACGCAGGCCCGGAATCTACCGACCCCGACGTGCGCGCTGCTGCTTTCCCCGGCGTCGATCCTAACGCCAACCGCTTGTATCTCAAGCACAGCCAAATCAACAACTTCTACCTGGGCAAGTTCCGTTACGAGTGGATGGCCGCAGGACGTTCGCATACGGGCACCGACGACGGCGTGGACTTCCCTGTGCTGCGTTATGCCGACGTACTGCTGATGTTTGCCGAGGCCGGTATCGGTGGTATAGGTGGCGATGTGCCCCAGAACACCACGGGCATGGATCCCGTACAAATATTCAATAAGGTACGCACGCGTGCGGGTGTGAGCACCAAGGGCTCCATCACCATAGAGGATATCATGAACGAACGCGCGCTGGAACTTTGTGGCGAGTATGTCCGCAAATACGACCTGATGCGTTGGGGCATCCTGCGCGAGCAGATGGTGAACGCCGAGGCATGGATTCGCAAGTTGGCTGCTGACGGCTCGCGTCACGCCATGAATATCGGCGATACGATGTTCTTCAAGTTCGGTTACGACGCTACTATCGGCGGCTGGGTAATGGACAGCATCTACGGCCTGAACATAGGCGAAGTAGAGCGTCCCGCTTACGCTACAACGGCCAACGGCTGGTTCGCGAAAGATATCTTCAACTCCGATTCCAAGGGTTACGTGCTGGGCCCCTCCCAGTATCCTATCTTCAAGGATGAAGAGCAGTTGGAGACCCGCCAGTACTGGCCTATCTACAACCGCTACGTGGCTGCCAGCGACGGTGCCTTGTGGAACAACTACGGTTACGGCAACGAATAACAATTGTTAAATGACCCAATCGTCCATCAATTGTAAATCGTCCACGCTTTAGCGATCGTACGAGCTTCAGCGAGTAAAGAATCAATTGTAAATTGTCAATCAATTGTCAAATCGTAAATCGTCAAATCGTCAATTCATGAATAGGTCTTTGTTCTTTGTGCTTTGCTCCTTGCTCCTTCTCTCCTGCAAGCCCGGCCCTGACAAACCCAAAGAGGACGACCCGGAGCTGAAGGCGGCCTGTGCCTACATTGGAGGCGCCGGCTGCGAGGCTACGGGTGGCATGGGCGGCACGGCGTATATCGTGTCGATGCTGGAGGACTCGGTGGACCCGAGCACCAACAAACCCATGATGGGTACCCTGCGCTACGCGGTAGAGGCCGGAGATGCACGCGTGGTGCTTTTCCGCGTGGCTGGCACTATCCACCTCAAAAAACCGCTGGAGATCACCAAAGGCAACATCACTATCGCGGGCCAAACGGCTCCCGGAGACGGCATCTGTCTGGCCGACTATCCGCTGCTGATCAACGGCTGCAGCAACGTCATCGTGCGCTTTATCCGTGTCCGCATGGGCGAGAAAGGTAGTCTCAAGGATAACAAGGAGTACGACGCCGTTTCCGTCAACAACTGCGAGAATGTGGTGCTGGACCACCTCAGTTGCTCGTGGTCCGTGGACGAGTGCGTCAGCTGCTATGGCAACAAACGCTTCACGATGCAGTATTGTGTGGTCAGTGAGTCGTTGCGCAACTCCGTTCACGGCAAAGGCGAGCACGGCTATGCCGGTATCTGGGGCGGTGAGAACGTCTCGTTCCACCACAACCTGCTGGCGCACCACGACTCCCGTAACCCGCGTTTCGACCACGACTACGTGAACACCCTGGCCGGACCGATTGACTATGTCAACAATGTGGTCTATAACTGGGGTGGCAACTCGGCCTATGGAGGCGAGGGGAGCAGCAATGGCGGCGGAGGCAGGAAGATCAACTTCGTGGGCAACTACTACAAACCCGGACCGGCTACCCGGCAGGGCGTGCGTGCACGGCTGTGTAACCCCACGACGCGTTGCAGCAACTGCACCAACAAACACGGTGGCTCGGTTGACCCGATGAAACTGTGGCTCGCAGATAATTATATGTTCGGCTCCGATGCCGTCAACAACGACAACTGGCAGGGCATCCAGCCCGACGAGGCATCCAAGTTGAATGACATCAAGGCGGCCTCGCCTTTCAACTTTCAACTTTCAACTCTCAACTCGGCCGAGCCTGTGGCGCAGGCCTTCGAGACTGTGCTGACCAAAGCCGGCTGTTCACTCAGCCGCGACGCTATCGACGCGCGTATCGTGAACGAGGTACGCGAGGGCAAGTACACCTATGAGGGCACTACCTCCACCGGCGGACTTATCGACACGCCTTCGGATGTGGGCGGTTGGCCTGAGTATAAGGGCGGAACGATTCCTACCGACACCGACGGCGACGGCATTCCCGACACTTGGGAGGAGGCGCATGGCTTGAACCCCAAGTCCTTTGCCGACAGCAAGCAGGAGACACTCGTCAGCGGCAAAACCAACCTCGAGTGCTACCTCTGCGACATGGTTAAGGATCTGTACTAAACGGCCGGAGGGGTATGAAGTCCTTTGACTTTTGACCTTTGACCTTTGACATTTGACTTTTAAAGCACATAAATTGTCCAATTAACTCCACGCGAAGCGATCGTTCGGAGCGTTAGCGTAGATTAGAATTGTAAATCATTTGTCAAATCGTAAATCGTCCAATCGTCAATCTCTCTTGACTTTTGACATTTGACCTTTGACTGTCAAAAAAGCCTCTTTTGTTCCAGAAAATCTACTTTTTGGCGAAAAAATGCAACTAAAATGCACTTTTTCGCCAAAATTGTTTGCATATATGAAAAGAAAGCAGTAATTTTGCACCGCTTTCTTGAAAAAGAAAGCATACATACGACTAAGCAAGGTTTGCACCGACCCGGTTTCTTGGAATTTCACGACTTCTCAGAGCACAATCAGGCCAGGGCAACATAAACGGCTTACCGGTCATTCGCCTTCGTGGAACGCTTGCGTCCCACCGTTGCGCGAACCCCTATGGTGTCAGCCGTTGTTGTACCCCAAAGAGAAAAAGTGAAGTCTTCCCCTGCGAAGACACCCCCAAGAAGCGGATCTGGTCCCTACCACCTCCGCTTTTTTCGTGTGCGTGCATGAAAACAAATATTAACAAACAATAATTTTTAATGCTTATGAAAAAACTTTATTCTTTATTGCTCTTAGGAGGATTACTCTTGTTTGGAGTACAAAGCGTTTGGGCGTGGACTATAAATGGTCGCGTCTATTTTGACAACACAAACTCTGATTGGACAACGTCAACGAATATTATTCAACTTTTTGGTGAAAAATCTGATGGCTCATCAGGTCTTGAGATGACGGCTGTTGCAAATACGAAGTTATATTACTGGTCAGGTAGTTGGGGAGATGGTGCCGTTTCTAGTTTACGTTTTGCTTGCACAAAAGGCAGTGCTGTGTGGGGTTGGAGTGCAGGGAATAATTCCTGGACTCGCCTTAATGGTAATGATAATTGTGTTGGCATGACAGGAACTTGGGGAATTGATGTTAATGGTAAGAGTGTTTTATTTGTGTCTGGCTCTGGTACATATTCAAATACGACTGCCCCTGATTTGGCCTCAGTCGACACCTATGATGATTATTCAAGTCTGAACTCCACGCAGACAATCTATTCTGCAGTAATGGCGTTAGATGGAACTGGCTATACCGTGGCAAATTCAAAGGCAACGATTTCCATCACTTCTTATGAATTGACCGCTGAAGGAACAACGACTAAGCGCACTCCCTCTCTTTCCACTTTAGCCAGTAGTCAAACTGTTTCTGCCGCAAGAACAGCTACAACCACTTTAAGTGTTGGTTCTGTTGAATCTGGATATGAGTTTGTTGGTTGGTTCGATGGAAGTGGTAACTTACTTTCATCCAAGGATAGTTACGTATATTATCCTACTGAGGCAACTTCTATTTACGCACGTTTCTATCCCACGAATTACACTCGTTCTGACATTACTGCTTCTGGTATTTGGGGAACTATTTGTTTGCCTGTTGATGGTGAGATCTCGGATGCGACCCTTTATTCAATCGTTGGTAAGTTTGGCGGTAAGCTTTATGTTACATCAGAGGGCACTACACTGACAGCAGGCATGCCGTATTTGTTCAAGTCGACCGCTTCGGCACCTTCTGTAGTATTGGCAAATACAGCTTATGTGGCTACCCCTCTGTCAACTAATGGTTTGTATGGCCGCTATACTGATCAATCGTTTGAAGGGTGGAATTCCTCAACTATTTATGTTGTGCGTAATGAAGAAATTCAAAAAGCAATGACAGGTACTGGAGTTGGAAACTTTTCTGGAATCTATGCAAATCGTGCATTCATTGATCTGTATTATGTCCCAAATTTAGATAGCGCACCGTCAGCACCTTCTATGCATTTTGACATTAACGAAGAGAACAACGCCACCAGCATTGACGCTATTGAGGCTTCTGAGAAGGCAGTTAAGTTCATTGAGAATGGAAAACTCTTCATTCAGAAGAACGGTGTAGTATATGACACAACCGGTCGTGTTGTACGTTAATACGAACAAGCGTAATTAGCAGAATGTGTAACTTATAGAATGATTGATGATATGAAAAAATATATTGATGCAGAATTGCAGATTGTTCATCTGAATAACAACGATGTGATAGCTACGAGCGCACTCAGCATTAACGAAGAAGCGACAAGTACTTGGGGTAATGCCGCCGACCGTTTCCGTGACTTCGAGGATTATAGCTATTAATCCTACATTATATCTTAGAGGGGTGGCAATCGCTGCCCCTCTTTTTTGTCTTTACCCAACCCTGGACAAGACAAGTAAGGGAGAGGGTAGCAAGGCGGTCTCATAATTGTATAGCGAATTCCGCGAATTTGTAACTTTTTTTTCGAATGATACATTTTTGCGAAAGTATCCATATATTTATGCTACCGCCTTGCGACTATCTTGCATACTCCTACGTAACACCTACCATACCTCTCGCTCATTAGCGAGGGGCGTTTTGGTTAGCATAGGCAACCCAACGAGGCAACCCTCTTACCCCTCCATTTCCCCCAAAAGAGCGGCTCTTTGTTCCGCCTCTCTGTCGATCGTTCCAAGCGCCAGCGCAAGAAATAATTTT
>JAEEGL011968959.1_pt1 | contig 13252 bp, 11 predicted proteins | sample 9134231 | NCBI WGS metagenome assembly JAEEGL01 (sample SAMN16246548, study PRJNA631951) | gut metagenome | biome: gut microbiome; feature: rumen; material: fiber-attached | host: Bos | place: Iran: Karaj | collected 2018-10 | reverse complement strand
GGACAGGAACAGGGCAGCATACCACTGACCACTGACCACTGACCACTACTTTATGGAGGCGGATGGCAGATGGCGAAGATACTCATCGTGGAGGATGAAAAGAAAATCGCGCGGTTCCTGGAGCTGGAACTGAACCATGAAGGGTATGAGGTGCTGACCGCCTTTGACGGACGCAGCGGCCTGGATACCGCCCTGGAGGCGGATCCGGACCTGCTGATCCTGGACCTGATGCTGCCGGAGCTCAGCGGAATTGAGGTTTGCCGGCGGCTTCGCCATACCAGCGACGTGCCCATCATCATGCTGACCGCCAAGGACGACGTTTCGGACAAAGTGATGGGGCTGGACATGGGCGCGGACGACTATGTGACGAAACCTTTCGCCATCGAGGAACTGCTGGCCCGGATCCGGGTGGCTATGAAGAAACGGCGGGCCCGGGACGCCGCGCCTCAAAAGGCGGCGGAGGAGCTGCTGTCATGCGGCCCGGTGACGCTGGACCTGGCTTCCTGGCAGGCCCGGGTGCGGGGAGAGACGGTCGCGCTGACCAAAAAAGAATTCGATACCCTGAAATACCTGATGGAACACGAAGGGAAGGCGGTTACCCGGGACCAGCTCATGAACGAAGTCTGGGGCTACGACTATATCGGGGATTCCAATATCGTGGACGTTTATATCCGCTACCTGCGCCACAAGATTGACGACACATACCGGATCAAGACGATCCATACGATCCGGTCCGTAGGATATTTATTCAGCTATGAAGAAGACGAAGCAAGTGAATGATCCGGCCGCCCAGGCGGAAAAAACGCGGGACCTGGTGATTGCCAACCGGATGAGCGGGAAAATCCACGGCGGCGTGAGCTGGATCCGGCTGTCGCTGACTTTCCGCATCGCGCTGCATTACTGCATTCAGCTGCTGCGCAGCCTGATTCCCGTATGCATGGTACTGACCGTGATCTTCGGAATCGCGGTTGGCGTTCCGATCTCCGGACGGCTGCGGGAGATCAGCGCGGAGACCTGGCAGGAAGGCGAAGAAGACCGGATCTACGGCAGCATCTGCCTGAGCCGGTCGGAAGAGATTCCCGAGGAAAGCTTTTTCCCGCGGGTCCGCCAGCAGTTCCGTGAAGTTTTCCGGGACGGGATGAGGGACGGCGAACTGCGGTTCCTGTATACGTCCGCACAGGGGGAAGAATGGCTGGTCCGCATGGATACCCGGGAAATCCGGCGGTTCTGGTGCATCATGATCGGAGGCGTGCTGCTGGCAGACCTGATCCGGACGCTGTACTTCTTCCGCCATAACCAACGGCTGAACAGGCGGGTGCTGGCCCCCATCCGGGATATCACATCCATTGCGGCGACACTGTCGGAAAACAACCTGTCCAACCGGATCAATATCGCCGGCACGCAGAACGAGCTGAAGGACCTGGCCAACGTCATCAACCGGATGCTGGACCGGATCGAACTGAGCTACAACAGCCAGAAACAGTTCGTTTCCGACGCCAGCCATGAGCTGCGGACGCCGATTTCCGTCATCCGGGGATATACGAACATGCTGCGCCGCTGGGGGAAGGACGATCCTGAAGTACTGGAAGAAGCGATTGCCGCGATATCCCAGGAAACAGAAGGCATGAAGGACCTGGTGGAAAGCCTGCTGTTCCTGGCACGGCACGACAAAAAAACGCTGATGATGGAGATTTCCTCTTTCGATCCGGCGGAACTGACGGCGGAGGTCCAGAAAGAGGAGGCCATGGTGCATACGGAGCACACCTTCACCGTCAGCCGGGCGGACGCCATGCAGATCAGCGCGGACCGGGGCATGGTCAAACAGGTGATGCGGATCCTGTGCGACAATGCGGTCAAGTATTCCCCGGCGGGATCGAAAGTCATCCTGTCCTGCCGGAAAGACCCGGACGGGAAGTGCGTGCTGTCCGTGGAAGACCACGGGCAGGGAATATCCAGGGAAGACCTCCCGAAGATATTCGACCGGTTCTACCGCAGCGACAAGGCGCGGAAATCGGATACCGGCGGCCACGGCCTGGGGCTGAGCATCGCCCGGATTATCGTCGTGGCCCACGACGGGAAAATCAGCGTCCGGTCCAAACCGGGTGAGGGAACGACGTTTTCCGTCACGCTGCCGGCGCAGCAGGACTGACGGGGATGGAGGGTCAGAATACATGGTTTCCGCGAACGATATTCTTGAAATAACCGAATATGCCCTGATCGAAGGAGACGGCAGCACATGGAGCGTGGTGACGGGAATCCTGTACCTGGCCGGCCTGTGGGGGATTTTCCGGAAATGCGGCCTGCGGGGATGGTGGGCACTGGTACCCGTCGCGCGGACCTACAAGCTTTCCCTATGCGCGGACCGCGAGATGGAAGGCCGGACGCTGACGGTCGTGGACGCGCTGATGATCCTGTCGTACGCCGCTTCGCGCCTGATTCCGGAGGAATCCTCCCTGTATCTGGTCTACGGGATCGTGAACATCCTGCTGATCCTGGCGAATCTCCTGTACAGTATCCGTGTCATGCAGGGCCTGTGCGTCGTGTTCAACCGGCGGAAGGCATGGGTGCTGCTCTGGATCGCCCTGCCGGCGTATCCCGCGATCCGGTGGGGTTTCTTCAAGAAGTTCCAGCCGCTGTGGCAGGCGGAGGAAATCCGGGACGACGCCGCCGGCTTTTTCTCCGGCACCCGGGCCGCGGTGCTGGACGAAGGCCTGACCGTCAACCTCGAGGAGCGGACCGCGACGGAGTTCTTCCGGAAAAAGTACCTCCTGCGGGATATCCATATGTACATCCGGCCCGGGCACATGGTGCTGCTGCTCGGCGGCTCCGGCGCCGGCAAGACCACCTTCGTCAACGCCGTGAACGGATACGAACCCGCGAAGGCGGAGGTCGTCATCAACGGGCAGAACATGTATAAAAACTACAAACACATGCAGTACGACATCGGCTTCGTGCCCCAGCTTGACCTGATGCGCGGGTGCGACACGGTTTACCGGACGCTGATGGACGCCGCGACGCTGCGCCTGCCGAGCAGCTTTTCAAAGTCAGAGCGGCGGGAACGGGTCGAGGAAGTGATGGAAATGTTCGGCCTCACCCCGGTGGAAAACAGCCTGGTATCCAAGCTTTCCGGCGGCCAGCGCAAGCGGCTGTCCATTGCCATGGAGTTTATCCCGAACCCGACGCTGTTTATCCTGGATGAACCGGACTCCGGGCTGGACGGCGTGATGGCGCGGGAGCTTTTCGAACAGCTGCGCCGGATCGCGGACCAGGGAAAGATCATCATCGTGATTACCCATACGCCGGACCGGGTGATCGACCTGTTTGACGACCTGATCGTTCTCGCGAAGGATGCCCGCCGCACGGGGCGGCTCGCGTGGTTCGGCCCCATCGCGGAAGCCCGGGAATTCTTCGGGAAGGAACGGATGGAGGAAATCGTCAAATCCGTCAACCGGGAGGAAGAAGGCGGCGAAGGCCGGGCGGACGAGTTTATCCGGAGATACGCGACGATGGGGGAAGCGGTGCAGCATGCCTGAGACGAATAAACAGCATCGGGAGCGGGTATTCCGCCACCGCGGGCGCAGCAGCCAGGTCCCGATCTTCCTGGGCAAGCAGCTGCGGTTCTTCATCAATGAGAGCGACTGGAAAGTCCTCCCGATGGCTGCCGTCATCGCGGGGCTGGTATCCATGGTGATCCGGAACAAACTGTTCATCAACATGGAAGGCACGCTGATGGGCGCCTTCGCGCTGACCTGCGTCGCCATCTGGAACGGGTGCTTCAACTCGATCCAGTCCGTCTGCCGGGAACGGGCGATTATCAAACGGGAGCACCGCTCCGGCATGCATATCTCATCCTACGTCACCGCGCACATGATCTACCAGTTCCTGCTGTGCCTGATGCAGACCGGGATCAGCATGTATGTGATGAAACTGGTGGGCGTCCAGTTCCCGGAAAAGGGTTTCATGACGCCCTGGATGATCGTCGATATCGGGATTACCATGTTCCTGATTTCCTACGCGGCGGACATGATGAGCCTGCTGATTTCCAGCGTCAGCCGGACCACGACGTCCGCCATGACGATCATGCCGTTCATCCTGATCTTCCAGCTGGTTTTTTCCGGCGGCATCATCCCGCTGCCCGCCTGGAGCCGGCCGCTGTCCAATTTCACAATCTCCAATTACGGCATCCGAGCGATTGCCGCGCAGGGCGGGTATAACGAGCTGCCGATGGTCACCGCCTGGAATACGCTCTCCGGCATGAAAAGCAGCGAGATCGGGGAGACCGTGACCGTCGGGCGGCTCCTGGAGATCCTGGACAGCGACCCGGTCGCGAAGCATCGCGGGGAAACGCTGATTCCCTCCGTCACCCTGGGCGAGGCGGCGGACTACCTGAACGTCCGTCTGGACGATTCCGCGGACAGGAACGAGGTGCTGAATGATCCGGTGACCATCGGTGAATTCCTGGATTTCGCCCAAAACAGTGAAACGCTCCGGGACAACCGGGAACAGGAGATCACCCTGAAGACGACCGTCGGGGAAGTGATCGACCTTTTCGGCGAGGACAACGTCCGGGAGATCGTACAAAAAAAGACGGCCGAGGCCGCGTACAAGGCGGAGTATGAGCGCTCCGCCGGCAATATCGTCAAAAACTGGCTGATGCTGTTTGCCTTTATCCTGGCCTTTGCCGCGCTGGCCACCATTGTCCTGGAACTGATCGACAAGGATAAACGATAATACGGAGGATGAAAATGAACAACTATGCTACAGAACATGAAACCCCGGCTGCCGGAGCGGCCGGGGAGACGGACCTGCTGATCCGGCAGGCGGCGGATATCATCGACGCGGAGCCCTGGTATGTCGCGGCGATGAGCAACCTGTCCGCGTTGATCATGACTTCCATGGACCGGCTGAACTGGGCCGGCTTTTACCTGGTCCGGGACGGCCTGCTGGTGGTCGGGCCGTTCCAGGGTAAACCGGCCTGCATCCACATTCCGGTCAGCAAGGGCGTCTGCGGGACGGCGGTGGCGCAGGACCGGATCCAGGTGGTTCCGGACGTGCACGCTTTTCCCGGGCACATCGCCTGCGACAGCGCGTCAGCCTCGGAAATTGTGATTCCAATCCATCACGACGGCCGGATTATCGCGGTGCTGGATATCGACAGTCCGGTCCGGGACCGGTTTTCCGACGCGGACGCGGCGACGCTGGCGGAGATGGTCCGGCGGATGGAACAGAAGCTGCGCTGGGATTAACGGAAACGGGGAAAAGTCTCCAGCGCCCGATCCCAGGCATCCAGCATCCGGTCGCACCAGTCGTCGAAAACCGGGTCCGGGATCCGGCATTCCGGATGGGAATAAATATATTCCGCGCATTCCCGGGCACCGCGGGAAAAGTTTGTCGTGGTCATAAAAGCGGGGACGGCCCGCTTTATTTTTGTGTTATCAAACAGAACGGTATTGCTTTTGTCGCCGGTCAGGTTTCCGACCATATCCGGCCAGAGCATCCCCAGCGTTTCGGACGGAATATGGACCGCGTGAACCTCCCGGTCCAACGCCGCGCCGATGATTTCATGAATCTGGTTCCAGGTCAGGCTTTCGTCGCCGGTGATGTGGAATGTTTCACCCAGCGCGTGGGCGTTGCCCATCAGCCCTTCAAAGGCCACGGCAAAATCCCGGCTGTGAGTCAGCGTCCACAGGGTGGTTCCGTCGCCGGGGATGATGATCCGTTTGCCGGCACGGATCCGTTCCAGTACCTGGAAGGATCCGCCGGCACCGTGAACCGCCACGGGCATGCTGCGCTCACAGTAGGTATGGCTCGGGCGGATGATCGTGACCGGGAAATCCTGCCGGTCATACGCGTCCCGGAGAATCCGCTCACACGCGGCTTTGTTCCGGCTGTATTCCCAGTAGGGGTTGTGGAGCGGCGTCCCCTCCGTAATCCAGGGGGAGGACAGCGGCTTCTGATAGGCTGACGCGGAGGAAATAAAGAAATACTGGGACGTCCTGCCCCCGAAGAGGCGGATATCACGCTGCACCTGATCCGGGGTAAAGGCGATGAAGTCCGCCACAACGTCCCATCGCTCATCCCCGAGGGCGGCGCGGACTTCGTCCTCCCGGCTGATATCCGCTTTCAGCAGGCGGGCGCCCTCCGGGAACAGCGCGGCGCGCTGCCCGCGGTTCAACAGGGTGAGGTCCCAGCCTTTCCGGACGCACAGCCTGGAGATTTCCGTGGATATCGTACCGGTTCCGCCGATAAACAATGCTTTCATAGGGGCACCTCCCGAATGTGAAATTATGACGGGTTTTTCTCTCATTCCGCATCATACCGGAGGGAATCCCGGAAGTCAAGACATCCGGCGGATTCCGCCGCGGGAGGGGCACAGAGAACTTGAAAAAAACAAAACAGGTGATGTAAAATCCCCGTAACGAAACAATCCCCCGGGGCGGCCGGAAAACGGTCCGGAACCGGCATGCCGGGGAACGGCGGAGGAGCATATGGCAGAACCGACAGTGATGCGGGCGGAAGCGGAATGGCAGCGGGCCGGGGCTTATTCGGTCCGGATCCAGGGCATGAACCGGCAGCATCATATTTCCCTGCGGGATGAGTTTGACGAGCATGACAGCGACGGCACGAAGTATATCGTGCTGCTGGATGACGGGTATCCCGTCGCGACCTGCCGGTTTTACGAAACCAGCCCAGGCGCTGTCGTGCTCGGGCGTGTGGTGGTGCTGCCGGAATACCGCGGCAGGGAACTGGGCCGGAAAACCGTTCTGGAAGCGGAAAAATGGATCCGGGAGTGCGGATACCGGGAAATCGTGATCGACAGCCGGGTTGAGGCGGTCGCGTTCTATGAAAAAATGGGGTACCGGACCGTATGCGATACCGTGGAAAAAAGCGGCACGTTCGACTGCATCCGGATGCGGAAACCGATCTGAAGCATATTTCAACTTTTCGGAAGGAACAGGGATCAGCCATGGACCATGAACCATCGCTCCGGCACCTGCTGGATCTGTGCCGGAAAAACCAAAAAACGGGCGCCTGGCAGTATTCAGCCTTTTTGTCCCCGGCGGAACAGGACGATCTGCTCCGCTGCCCGGAGGCGGCCGGTTTTTCCTTTGTGCTGACCGGGGGATACCCGCATGCGGAGCGCAGGATCCTGGCCGCGGGAAACGAAACGGAATCCGGCCCGCCGGATCCGCCGATTTCCGTCATTGCCGTGACACCGAAATCCGAAAAGTATGCCGAAGAGCTGACGCACCGGGATTACCTGGGCGCCATCCTGGGCCTCGGGATCGAACGCGGCCTGACCGGCGATATCCTCATCCGTGATAAACACGCCTGGTTTTTCTGCCTGGCCTTTGCCGCGGAAATGCTGGCGTCTTCTCTGACGCAGGTGCGCAGGACAGCGGTGTCCGCGGCGATTGTTCCGCCGGACGTGCCGGAGCTCGCACCCCGGTACGCGCCGCTCCGGCTGAACGTGGCGTCAGAGCGCCTGGACGCGGTCGCAGCCGCTTTTACCAACCTCTCCCGGGGACAGACGGAGAAACTGTTCAGCGCGGAAAAAATATCCGTGAACGGACGCGCGGCCGCCGAAGGGAGTATCCGCCTGAAGGAAGGCGACGTCCTGTCCGTCCGCGGCTTCGGGAAAGCCATATACGACGGAATCGAATATGAGACCAAAAAGAAAAGGCTCCGGGTCAGCCTTCGGAAACTGGTCTGACCCGGAGCCCGAAACAGATAATCTTAATCGGCGTCGGAATCCGCCGCAGCCTCCTGTTCCGCCTGGATATCCGGGAAGGCGGAATAGAGGGGCTTTATTTCTTTGCCGCGCAGGCGGCGGTCCACATAGTTTTTCGTAATCTTCGCCACGATGCCGGACAGGGCGATGACGCCGATCAGGTTCGGAATCATCATCAGGCCGTTGAAGGTGTCGGCCAGGTCCCAGGCCAGGTTGTCGCCCATGACCGCACCGCCGAAAACCAGCAGCACGAAGATGACCCGGTAGGGAATGGTCCGCTTTTCTCCCAGCAGGTATTCACAGGCCTTGGTCCCGTAATGGCTCCATCCCAGGACGGTGGAGAAGGCGAAGAGCGCGATGGAAACCGCGATGAACGCGGCGCCGACAAAACCAAATTTCTGTTCGAACACCGTGGCAACCAGGTTGTTCTTGTTCAGGTCGGCGAAAGCTTCTGCCAGCTTGCCGGAATTCAGGTCGACCAGGCCGGAGGACAGGATGGCGAACGCGGTCAGCGTGCAGACCACGATGGTATCCGCGAAGACTTCGAAGATCCCCCACATTCCCTGCATGACCGGTTCTTTTACATTGGAATTGGAATGCACCATGACTGAGGAACCGAGGCCGGCTTCGTTGGAGAAGACGCCGCGCTTCATGCCCCATTCGATGGCCAGTTTCATCCCGTAACCGACGATGCCGCCCGCGGCGGATTCCGGCGCGAACGCGCCGCTGAAAATCGAGGAGAATACCGGCGCGATCTGATCAATATGGATGAAGAAGATCGTGATGGTGCCGAGCATATACAGGATGACCATAAAGGGCACGATCTTTTCCGTGACCGAGGCGATCCGCTTCAGGCCGCCCACAACGACCAGGCCGACCAGGATCATGATCACCGCGCCGGTCACCCATGTCGGGATCCCGAAGACGGCGTCCATATTGCCGGAGATCGCGTTGACCTGCGTCATATTGCCGATGCCGAAGGAGGCGACCAGGCAGAAGGCGGCAAAAAGGCCGGCCAGCACTTTGCCCAGGGCCTTGCAGCCCTTCCGGGAACCCAGGCCGTCCCGCAGGTAGTACATGGCGCCGCCGGACCATTCACCCTTCTGATTCTTCCGGCGGTAGAAGATGCCCAGCACGTTCTCGGAATAATTGGTCATCATGCCCAGGAAGGCCATGATCCACATCCAGAACACCGCGCCGGGGCCGCCGAAGATGATCGCGCCGGCCACGCCGACGATATTGCCGGTGCCAACGGTGGCCGCCAGGGCCGTGCAGAGGCTCTGGAACTGGGATATGCTCTTGTCCTTGGTATGCGTGGTCACATGCTTATCCCGGAAAACGGCGCCGATGGTTTTCTTAAACCAGTGGCCGATGTGGGATACCTGGAACACCTTGGTCAGCGCTGTCATCAGGATACCGACGAACGCCAGCAGCGCCAGTGCGGGGACGCCCCATACCACGCCGTTCACGGCATCGTTTACCGTTTTGACACCGTCCAAAAACCAATCCATCTTTTTTCCGCCCTTCTGTTATGAACTGAACAGAAAAACGCCGTCGGGCAACACACCCGACGACGCCCTTGTCCCGTTCAAAAGTTTATCCATGCGGGCACAGACTGTCAATTATTCCGGGGGCCGAAACATCAAAAAAACACAGGCCATCCGTTTCATTTTCTGTTTGGCGCAACGGGTTTTTATGGTATACTTTCCCGGTAAGGCCGCGCTGCAGGCGCAGCGAGACAGGCCGAACCGGGAGGAAAAAAATGACACAGAGAAGAGGCATGGGCGGTCCGATGGGCGGCCGGTTCCTGACGGAAGAGGAAAAGGAACAGCAGCCGAAGGTATCGAAGGAACTGCTGCTGCGGGTGTTTTCCTACCTGAAGCCGTACAGCAAACACCTGGTCCTGGTGCTGGTGTGCATCGCGGCCGCGTCTTTCTGCTCGCTGCTGCCGTCCATCCTGACCGGCAAAATAATCGACGAAGGCCTGGTCAAAGGCGACCTGAACGCGCTGGTATACTATATCCTGCTGTCGCTGGCCGTGACGCTCGGGTCCAACCTGATCGGCGTCGCGGAAAGCTATATCAACACCTGGATTGCGCAGCATATTACCTATGATATGCGGAACCAGATGTTTTCCCACCTGCAGCAGATGTCGCAGCGATTCTTTACCTCGAACAACCAGGGGGATATCATCACCCGGATGACCAGCGATATCGACGGGGTGCAGCAGGTCATCACCAGCACGTTCACGAGCATCCTGTCCAACGTGATTACGCTGGTCATCGCCATGATCGCGATGTTCCAGAAAAACTGGATCCTCGCCCTGATCGGCATCGTGATCGTTCCGCTGTTTACACTGCCCACCCGGAAGGCGGGCAAAACCCGGTGGAAATACGCCAACGAATCCCAGGCATGCAACGATGAGATCAACGGCATCCTGAACGAAACGCTGTCCGTTTCCGGCCAGTTGCTCAGCAAGCTCTACAACAAAGAGAAATATGAATACGACCGGTATGAGAACGCGAACGGCCGCATGATCCGGCTGAATATCCGGGAACGGATGGCCGGCCGCTGGTTCTTCGTGATCCTGTCCACCTTTACCAGCATCGGCCCCATGCTGATCTATTTTGTCGGCGGCCTGCTGATGATCAAACACGGATATAACCTGACCATCGGCGATATCACCGTGCTGGTGGCGCTGCTGAGCCGGATGTATATGCCGGTGAACAGCCTGCTGAATATCCAGGTGGACTGGATCCGGTCCATGGCGCTGTTCACCCGGATCTTCGACTATTTCGATATCCCCGTGGAAATCAAAAACGCGCCGGACGCGGTGATCCCGGCGCATACGGAAGGAAACCTGGTGTTCGACCATGTGGTATTCGGCTATGAGCCGGAACGTACGGTACTGAAGGATATCTCCTTTACCCTGGAGGCCGGCCGCAGCATCGCGATCGTCGGACCGTCCGGGTCGGGAAAGAGTACAATCATCAACCTGATTCCGCGGCTTTACGACGTCGGATCCGGCTGTGTGACGCTGGACGGGACGGACGTCCGGAAACTGGACCTGGGATACCTGCGCAGCCAGATCGGCGTCGTATCCCAGGAAACCTACCTGTTCAACGGCTCCATCCGGGACAACCTGCTGTACGCGAAGCCCGGCGCCACCGAAGCGGAAATGGAGGAAGCCCTCCGGAAGGCGAATATCTGGGAGTTCGTGCAGAACCAGCCGGAAGGCCTGGACGCCATGGTGGGCAACCGCGGGCTGAAACTGTCCGGCGGGGAGAAACAGCGCCTGTCCATTGCCCGGGTCCTGCTGAAGAATCCGACAATCTTCATATTCGACGAAGCCACTTCCGCGCTGGATTCCATCTCGGAACAGAAAATCCAGGACGCCATCGACCCGATTATCCGGAGCCGTACCAGCATCCTGATCGCCCACCGGCTGTCCACCATTCTTGCCGCGGACGAGATCCTGGTCGTGCGGGACGGACAGATCGTCGAGCGCGGCCAGCACAAGGACCTGGTCTCCGCCGGCGGAGTGTACCAGGAGCTGTATGAAACCCAGTTCTCCAAGGCGCTGACAGAAAACGCGCCGGAAGGCGGCACGGTATCCGAACTGGAACAGTATATATGGGGCGCTGTCCCCGGCGACGAACCGGCGGAATGAGCGTATCAGGCTACCATTTGTTGCGGACTTTTTCCGCAAAACCCATCAGGTCACAAATTTCAATTTTCCGTCCGTCATCCAGCACGGCGGTTCCGGAGAACCGGCCGAACACCTGATGCTGGTCTGAACAGAGAATGCCCAGATTGATGTTCGCGCTGCGATCCATCACCGGCCGGAAGTCCATTTCGAACCGGCCGTCATCGCTTGTGAACCGCCACGGGGACATAAAGTCGTCCTTTCCGTCTTTCACAGGGATGCCGAACGTTACCCGGCTCAGCTTGTGGATCCTGCCGCCATAGAACAGGACGTTTTCACTGGCGGCGCCGGTATCCCCGAAGCCGTAGCCGATATTGAAGCCGAAGGGAACGCCGTCCGCCAGCCCGGAAGCGGAGCCCCAGTACCAGGTGTTGTCGTAGGTCCAGACGCCGCGGCCCCAGTCCAGGACGGCGAAATCGCGCTCCGGATCACAGAGGATTTCCTGCCCGCCGAAGCGGATCCAGCCGCTGACGCGCATACAGTTGATTTTCTGGTTGTAATAGAAGGCTTTCGGTTTGTCCTTAAAGGGCGTTACAATCACCATGGATTCAGGCGGCGCGTCGGTCAGGGTGAGTTCGAAGGAGACCGGCGTGTCTTTGCTGAAATGATCCATATGCCCGGACAGCACCCGCACGACGCCGTCGTTCCGGAAGCTCAATTCATAATCCTTCCCGGCAGCCCGAACGTCCCCCTTCTCGCTGGAAGCGGGAAGCACGCGCCGGGACAGCAGCGGAACAGACATCCGGGAGGTTGTGACCTGCCGGTTATCGTCGAAGAAAAGCAGGGAAATGCTGTCCATGGTCATATATCCGTTGTCCGCGATGGTCAGCGCCAGGGCGAAACGGTCCGTGCAGACGCAGTAGTAGTCCCATTCCTTGATCCGCAGCCGGTTTGCCGCGACCTTTGATTTGTCGTACGTTTTGAGCAGGGAAGTGGCGTATCCTGTTTCGGCCAGGCGCCCGTGTTCATCGTGGAGCGGGCCGGGAGCGGTCATCCTGTGCTGCATTATTTTTCGCCTCCGTTTATGATTTCCGTACAGTCATTCATCCGGGCCATCCGCGTAACGGCCCGGTCGATCAGCCCGGACAGTTTCTTTGTCCGCCGGATCCCGGGCTCCAGCCAGATATTGCCGACGGCCAGGATCTTTGTTTTCCTGTCCGCTTTCGGTTCAATCCTGCCGGCGAACCGGTCGCCGTATACCATGGGCAGGACATAATAGCCGTATTTCCGTTTGACCGCCGGGGTATAGATTTCCCATGAATACCGATACCCCCAGACGGCCTCGATCAGCTGCCGGTCCCACATCATCGGATCCAGGGGAGCCAGGAATTCCAGCCGGGGCCGGGTATCCGCCCGGCCGGCAATCACGTCTTCCATCAGCGGAAGGTCGTCGCTCAGCAGGTACAGCGGGAAACGGATCCCCTCCACCCGGACCGGGGTGACGGCGCCGTCCTTTTCCAGCCGGTCAAAGGCCGCGTTCCGCTGCCCGGTATCCATGCCGATGCCCAGCCACGCGTCCGAACGCCGGTTCCACAGCAGCCCGACGGCGCCGATCCTCCGCCGGACGCGCCAGTCGATCCAGGACGATTCGTCCGCGCAGGGATTCGGGGCGTCCAGGAGTGCGGAGGGGAAATACCGGTCCGCCAGGTCGTAAAACTTCCGGGAACCGGATTTGTGGTGGATCAGCAGGACGCCGTCCGTATAAAGCTGCTCCAGGACGGACCGCGCCGCCGGGGAGTCCTGATGCCAGTGGCCGCTCCAGTGCATGGAGGAATGCCAGAAGATCTTCCCTTCAATGGGCAGGGTATCGCTGC
>JAEEGL011000999.1_pt1 | contig 13252 bp, 4 predicted proteins | sample 9134231 | NCBI WGS metagenome assembly JAEEGL01 (sample SAMN16246548, study PRJNA631951) | gut metagenome | biome: gut microbiome; feature: rumen; material: fiber-attached | host: Bos | place: Iran: Karaj | collected 2018-10 | reverse complement strand
TACAGGATGCCGAAGTTGGCCGTCTTGGCCTTGCGGCGCTCGTCGCCGGTGACCTGTTCAAGGGGCTTGTGGTAGATGCGGGCTGCGGTGATGGCGTGGATGTCATGACCGTGGGCAAAGGCGTCGATCATCGTCTTGTCGTGGCTCAGGTCGGCGACCAGTCGCAGCTCAATCTGGGAATAATCGGCGCTGAAGAACACGTTCCCGTCGGCGGGGATGAACGCACGTCGGATTTCCTTGCCGTCATCGGTGCGCACGGGGATGTTCTGCAGGTTGGGATTGGTCGATGACAGGCGCCCGGTGGCGGTGACGGTTTGGTTAAAGGTGGTGTGGATGCGGCCGGTATGGGGGTTGATAAGGGCCGGCAACGCATTGACATAGGTCGATAACAGTTTGCGTATTCTCCTGAGCTCCAATATCTTGTCGATGAGGGGGTGACGGTCGCGCAGCTTGAGCAGGATGTCCTCGGTGGTACTGTATTGGCCCGTCTTGGTCTTCTTGGCCTTGGGGTCGATCTTGAGGTAGTCGAACAGCACCTCGCCCACCTGGGCCGGCGAAGCCGTGTTGAAGGGGATTCCTGCCAGTTCATGGCACTCGGTTTCCAGGCGGTTCATCTGGTCGGTCAGTGTGGCCGAGTAGTCCTTGAGGGCTTTGACGTCGATGCGCGCGCCTGCCAGTTCCATGCTGGCGAGCACCTCGATGAGCGGTAACTCAATCTCGATCAATAACTTGTCCAGCCCTTGCTGCTTAAGGGACTTATCGAGCACGTCGGGAAGCTGGAAGGTCAGGTCGGCGGCTTCACAGAGCAGTTGGGTGAGTTCGTCGACGGGAAACAGGGACTGTTCCTTGGGCGCTTTGCGTCCCTTGGTTCCCAGCACGGTCTCGGGGTTGATGGCGGTGTACTGCATCAGCTCATAGGCCATCTCGGCAGTGCCGTGACTGCGTTCGGGTTGCAGCAGGTAGTGGGCGACCGCAGTGTCGTAGTAGGGAGCGGTGAACTGAATACCGTGTTGGTTAAGGGTGACGATGGTGCGCTTGATATCGCTGCTGACGATGCAGGCCTTGCCGCCGAAGAGCGGCGCCAGCGCCTGGAGCATGTCCTGCTTGTCGTCGCAATACACGAGTGTGGCCTCATGAGCCCGTGCGCACAGGGCCATGCCGATAATCTTCATCTGCATGGCGCTCTCACCCGACCCGAGCAGGGCCACGGCGACCCGGCTGTGCTTCTTCAGTTCGCCGGCCAGCCTGGCGGCGTCGGCGGGTGTGGTGATGATATGGTATTTATGATCAACGTCGTTCAGCGAGCGGATGGCAGGAGCCGCCGTCGATGCGGGCGCCTGTTCGGGCTCGTCAAGGTCGAACAGCGACAATTGCTTGCCGGGCTGGGCAGGCTGGGCTGATTGGGCTGATTGGGCTGATTGGGCGGATTGGACAGGTTGGACAGGTTGGGTAGCAATCGTTTTGTCAAGGCCCGCGTTGGCCTCGCCGCCCACGATGAGGCGTTGGGTGAGGGTGCGGAACTCCAGCTCGCCGAACACGCGCTGCAGGGCTTCCATATCGACGGGTTCACGCTGCAGGGCGTCGGCATCGAGGGTGACGGGCACATCGGTGATGATGGTCGCGAGCCACTTCGACAGGCGTATTTGCTCGGCATTCTCCTCGACACGTTGTTTCTGCGCTCCCTTGAGTTCGTCGGTGTGTTCCAGCAGGTTTTCGATCGATCCGTATTGCTGGATGAGTTTCTCGGCGGTTTTGGGTCCTACTCCCGGACATCCGGGGATGTTGTCGGCTGTGTCGCCCATCAGTCCCAGGATGTCGATGAGCTGGGTGGGCGATTGGATGCCGTACTTGGCATTGACCTCCTCGACGCCCAGGATCTCGTTCTTTCCAGGGTTGAAAACCTTGATGTTAGGTGTCACAAGCTGGCCGAAATCCTTGTCTCCCGTGACCATATAGGTAAAGAAACCCTGCTGCTCGGCCTGGTGGGAGAGGGTGCCGATGACATCGTCGGCCTCATAGCCCTCGACTTCAAAGATGGGTATGCGGTAGGCCTCGAGGATGCGCTTGATGTAAGGCACCGCCACGAGGATGCCCTCGGGCGTCTTCTCGCGGTTGGCCTTATAGGGCTCGTAGCTCTTGTGCCTGAAGGTGTTACCTCCCGGCGGGTCAAAGCAGACGGCGATGTGTGACGGTCGTTCACGCTTGAGCAGATCCTGCAGGGTGTTGACAAAGCCGAATACCGCCGACGTGTCGATGCCGGTGGAGGTGATGCGTGGGCTGCGAATCATGGCGTAGAAAGCCCTGAAGATGAGCGCATAGGCGTCAAGCAGCAAAAGTTTCTTGGTGGGTTCCATAATCGGTCAATAATCGTTTAAGGCCATAAAGTTACTCATTTTTTTCTGATTTTGGGACGTTTTGGCCTTCAGGTTTGAGTGATGAGGTGCTTTTATACCGTTTTGTATTCAAAAAACATTTTTTGCTCTCAAATTTGGTGACTCTCCCAGGAATTATTGCTAACTTTGCAGTCTAATGGCAGTATCGCTAGAACATATTCATTCACAATTGCGGCCGCAGCTCGATGAGCTCAACCGCATTATCACCACGACGTTGACCAGCGGCAGCGAGTTGACGAACAATATCGTGTCCAATTATCTCAAGTGCAAGGGCAAGATGCTCAGGCCCATCGTGACGCTGTTGAGTGCCAAATTCTTTGGCGGTATCAACGAGAAGGCCCTGCAGGGAGCTGCCGCGATCGAGATGTTGCACAACGCGTCGCTCATCCATGACGATGTCATCGACGAGGCCCAGGAGCGTCGCGGCCTGCCCACCATCAACAGCGTGTGGAGCAACCATGTGGCGGTGCTCGTTGGCGACTTCTTTGTCACCGGGGCGCTGCGCTGCGGTGTTGCCACTGGCGACGGTCGCATCCTGAGCGCGCTGGCCGACATGGGCCGTGACCTGTCCCTCGGCGAGATTGATCAGGTGGACATCGCCCGCAACCACAACATTGACGAGGCGACCTACATGGAAATCATCCGAGCCAAGACGGCTTCGCTGTTTGAGTGCTGCGCCGCCGTCGGCGGATATGCCAACAACGCGCCTCAGACGGCCATCGACGAGTTGCGCCGCTATACGCGTCTGCTTGGCATCTGTTTCCAGATCAAGGACGACACGTTTGACTACTACAACGACCCCATCATCGGCAAGCCCACGGGAAATGACTTGCGCGAGGGCAAGGTGACGCTGCCCCTGATTTACGCCTTGAATCGTACCGACCTGCCCGAGCATGACGAGATGCTCGCGCTCGTCAACAAGGAGTCCCCCACGAGCGAGGACATCGACCGCCTGATCGAGTTTGCCAAGCGTGCCGGAGGTATTGATTATGCCTACGAGACGATGAAGCGCCTGCGCGACGAGGCCAACGACGTGCTCATGCCCTATTCGCCCGATGAGACTGTGGACCAGTTCAGGGAAATCTTTGATTATGTGATTGAGAGGAAGTTATAGTAACTATAGTAACTATAGTGGCTATAGTGGCTATAGTGATTTCAAGACTGCCATGTTGCAACCTTATTTGATAGCGGGACGCGTCGAGGCTGGCTGTGACGAGGCTGGCCGTGGATGCCTTGCCGGACCCGTGACGGCAGCGGCTGTTATCCTGCCTCCCGACTTCCACAACGACCTGATTAACGACAGCAAACAGTTGACCGAGCGCCAGCGCGAGCAACTGCGGCCCGTCATCGAGCGCGAGGCTCTGGCGTGGGCCGTGGCGATGGTCTCTCCCCAGGAGATTGACCGCATCAACATCCTGCGGGCGTCGATTGCCGCGATGCACCGTGCCCTCGACCAGCTGGCCGTTCGTCCTGAGGGCATTCTCGTTGACGGCAACCGCTTTTTCCCTTATCACGACATTCCACACACTACCATTATCAAGGGCGACGGCAAGATGCTGAGCATCGCCGCGGCATCAATCTTGGCCAAGACCCACCGTGACGAGTTCATGCGTCGGCTTGACGAGGCGCATCCCCAGTATGGCTGGGCACGCAACAAGGGGTATCCCACACCCGACCATCGCGCCTGCATTGCCCGTTACGGCATCACGCCGCATCATCGCCGCACATTCCAACTGTTACCGCAGCCGACCCTGTTTGACGACCTCACCGAATGAGGTGAAACGGGGGGCTTTGTCGGGCGGGGTCGGACATTGTCGGACATTGTCGGACGGTGTCGGACAAGGTCGGACTTTTTTTTGGGGGGGTGCCAAAAAAAATGGGGGCAGGTGCCCTTGCGGGTCCTGTCCCCATAATGGGATGAAAAATTATCTGTTTTCTAATTTCTCACTTTCTGGAATTAGCTGTTCTGAACCTTGGTGATCAGCAGGGTAACGTCGGTAACGTTGATAATACCGTCGCCGTTCATGTCGGCATTGGCGGTGTTGATGGTGCTGTAGTTGTCGTTCAGAACGGCGTTGATCAGCATGGTAACGTCGGTGATGTTAACTACATCGTCGTTGTTCACGTCGCCAATGTTGATCACGGGCTCGTCACCCTTCACCTTGAAGATGTAAGCGGGAGTCTGGATTGAGCTATCCTCGTTGTAGCAGTTGAACAGAGGAGAGGGAACGTCACTCTGCATATTGATGTTGAAACGCAGGTAGTTGCGCTGGGTTGCACCAACGAAGACGATGGTAGCGGCAGCACTGTCGGGATCGATCGTGATAGCAGCGATGGAGAGGCTGTCGATCTCGGCCTGAGCCTTGAGGTAGTTCTTGGGAGTTGCCAGATTTGCGCCGGCGGCATAGAGGTAACCCTCGTTAGCCTTCATAGCCCAATTCTCATCCTGAGCCTCGAGCGTGATGACGTTGGCGGCATCGGTGGTGATGGTCAGATCCTCGGCGATGGTTACATTAACAGTACCGAAGTTGTTGGTCTTGGCAGCGCCCATAGCATAGGCATCACCGGCAACGCCAGCGCTCACGAGGATGATCATGTCACCATCGGCGAGTTCGGCAGCATCGGTAACGAGAGCGAAGGTGCGCTCAACGGCGGGCTCAACCTTGGTGTAGGTTGCGGAAACCTCCTCGCTGTTCACGCCACTGATGGTAGCGTAAGCCTTAACGGTGGTGGTCTCCTCTACAGTGAAGGGAGCAGTGTACTCCTGGAAGTCGCCATCATTGAGGGCGTAGTAAACGGTTGCGCCTTCCTCGTTGTTGGTGATCACAACCTCGTAGTTGTCGGTAAAGGTGGTGCTTGCGGGCAGGGTGGGAGCGGCGCAAGTGATGATGGGCTGGCCACCAGCAAGGGTGATGTTGATGGGCAGGAGTTGCAGACCATTGTAGTAGCCTACCATAGCCTCGATGTCATAGGTGTTGCCCTCGAGGTCGGTGGGATAGGTGATGTTGAACTGGTTGTAGATGGCCAGGCCATCGGCGGTGTAGAGGTACTTGGCATCCTCGCCAGCTACCAGGCTCACACCCTTGAGGAGGATGCGCTGGTGCATCTTGGAAGCGTCGATCTCGGCCTCGGTGTACTCGGTGGCAGTCATCTCAACAAGGGCATCCTCGGTAACACCCACGTTGTTGGGGAACTGGAACTCGCTCATACCGTGGAACAGGGTGAACTGTGCATCCCACTCCTCGGCCAGGGTAGCGCCTTCAACAACGGCATCGGAAACCTGGTTGCCAAAGATCAAACCGTAACCGGTCTCGTCCTGGATCCAGATGCGGCCGCCATTGCGATAGGTCACAACGGGGTTGCCGTAGAAAATGAAGTAGGTAGCACTATCCAGAGCATTAGCCTGTGCGACGGTGGTCACCTCTTCCATACGGTAGTAGTTGGCGTGAACCTCGTTGCTCTCGGCTTCACCCTTAACGGCCTTGGCATAGATGGTGCTGGTCTCGTAGATGGGGAAGGCAGCGGTGTAGGTCTGATAATCACCATCGTTGATGCGATAGAGGATGCTGGCATTCTCGTCAGCGCAGGTCAGCGTGATGGTCTGGCTGCCGATGAACTTGGTGTTGTTCTCGGGATCAAACACGGGAGCGTCAATGTGCTCAGAGCCGCCGTCATCGATGGTAAAGACGATCTTAGTGCAGCGAATCTGCTTGGTGGTTGTGAATTGAACAGTAGTAGCCTCACCGGTCCAAGTGCCTTTAGAGCCATCAGTGGTGTAGGTGCCCTCGGTGTAGGTGCTGTTGCCAGGACCATAGTTGTTGGTACCGGTAGCGGTGCAAGTGATCTCAATCTTGGTGATGTTACCAACGGTTGAGGTGATGGTTGCTGTCGAGCCGGCATAGAAGCGATAATTGTCGGTTCTGCCAAACGCAGCATCGTCACAGGCGACGGTAATGCCACCGCTCGTCATCTCATCAGGTGTGGTGTTGCCAGAGGTCGTACCTGCGGGATCACCAGGAGTGAAGGTTACAGTGGTCTCGGCCCAAGCCGACATGGTCAGCAGGGCTAACGTGAGGAGAGAAAATAATTTCTTCATAAAAACGTTGAAATGAATGAGTTAATGAAATATGTTAATAAACAAAAAATGTTCATTTTGAGCGCTTTATGTTAGCGAGGTCCGTTTCACACCGCAAAGGTAGTGACATTTGGCGAAATGTGCAACAGTTTGGCTTGTTTTCTTGTCTCCTAAAAAAATAGGGGAGGCTACTCCCTGATGCGGGTAGCCTCCCTGGTGGTTTCTGGTCGCTAGCGGTTAGCGCCGTTCATGTGGTTAACGGATGACCTTGGTGGTGCGGGTCGAGCCGTCGCTGTAGCGGGTGATGACGATGTTCACGCCGTCGAAGGGCACGTCGCTCTTGACGCCCTGGGCGTTGTAATAGGTCTTGCTCACCTCGTTGGCAGCGTTGATCTCGGCGATGCTGGTGGGAATCTCATCCCAGCCGATGGTCTTCTCAACAACATAGTACAGCGGGCCTTCCTCGCCGGCACGCAGGAACGTCTCGCCGGTGGTCTTGTAGTAGAAGCGCACGAGGAACTTGGTCTGGCTGTTGACCAATGCACCGTAGCCCAGCAGGTCGAACTCGTCACCAATCATGATTGAGGGTTCGCTGGTCACTTCCTCGATGATGAGTTCCTTGGCGTTGCGCGGAGCGCTGGGATCGTTGACGGGCATGTTGGTCGCGGGATTGATGACATAGCCGCGCACGCCGTCACAGAGCCTCCAGACGCGGTACATGAAGGGCTCATAGACCACGTTGGCGCCCACGGGCACGATACCGTTGACGGTGATGGTGGGGTTGAAGATAGCGCACAGGTTGTTGTTCTCGTCCCTCCACTCACCGAACTGGGTGGTACTGCGGGTACCGGTCACATAGGCGTTGATGTCGCCGACGCCAGTCTTGAGGATGGCGCTACCATAGCTGTTCTCGCCGTCATGGTTGACGCGCTGGGTACCGAAGGTCCAGATGACGGGAACATAGGTGGCGAAGTCGCCAGGTTCACCGTAGAGCACGTCGGTGTCGAACAGGTTGAACGGACCTTCCTCGTAGGGGGTATCCTTGAGACCCAGGTAGTCGTTCATCTCCATGAATGAGCCGTCGCCAACACGCTGGAGCTTGGAAATGGTGACATCGGGATTGGTGTTGTCACCGCGCTCGATGGTGTAGTAGTAGGTGGCGGGGTTGTTCACGAGGTTCATCTCGAAGTTGGCGTTCTTCACGCCGACAGGGAGCGAGGGCTCGGTGTCGCCCATTACCTCGTCGAGGGTGTAGAAGCCGTCGATGCTGGCATTGGTCTTCTGGACGGGAACCTCGACGGTGTTGGTGCCCTTCTCGCTATCACCGTTGTTGAGCATGAGCACATAGCCGTAGCGCTGCGGGTGGTCGTTGGAGGCCGTCGAAGCGGTGAACTGGTCAACGAAGGTGATGGGGCTCATAACGAGGGCGCCCATGTTGTTGGTGTGCAGCGTTCCGGCAGTGGTGATGGCCACATTGTAGCCGGCCAGCGGATGCTGGTTCTCGTATTCTACCAGGTAGCTGACTGAGTTGTTGCCCTGTGGGGTGAGGGTGAGGTTGGCCACGGGGGTCTTCACATCCTCGTTAGTCAGGTCGAAGCGGTAGAGCGTGAAGCTGCCCTCGCCGCCGGCAACGCGTGCGGGAGTGAGTGCGTTGAGCTCATCCTCGTTGGCGATGTTGAGGTAGTTGCGGTAGTAGTTCAGCTCCTCGGCGCTGCGGTAGTCGCTCTCGTAGTGACCGAGCTTGAGTTCCAGGAAGTCGTTGGTGCCGGGGATAACCACGTCGGCGATGTTGCTCCAAGCCTCGAACGCGCTGTTCTGGGTAGCCTCGCCGTGGACGATGTAGCTGATGGTGTAGCTGTGCTCGCCCTGGGGCTCCTGGTAGGTGTAGGTCGTGCTGGTGGTGGTCGTCAGGTACTGATAGCTCTGGGTGCCATGCTCGTCGGTGGTGACGATGTAGACGGTGTAGGTCTGGGGCACTTCGCCAGCCACCTCGTTGAGCGTCGAGGTCCAGTCGAGGGTCACGTCATAGTATCCCTCGGTAGCACTGATATTGGCATCGGCCTCAAGCTGGATGACATACCTGCCGGTGGTGGGCTGGTAGTTGGGATTGTAGTCGCGCTGCTGATAGGCGTTGCGGTTGTCGGGGATGAAGATGATCATGTCGCTGAGCGACTTCTCCTCGGTACTCGAGTGACCCGACATCGAGAAGTAGTGCTTGAAGCTGATGACCGAAGCACAGTCGTGAACGACGGGATAGGTCTCGCCCTCGTTCATCTTCTGGTAGAAGTCGGTGATCTCGGCATCGGGGTCGGTGGTGGTGGGGCTGTACTCCTCAAACATGTTGTAGAACGGTGCATAGGGCGGCTCGAGGTCGCTGGTGGTGGGGTCAAAGTGGACTGACTTGCCCTTGCCCAGGATGAAGAAGCGGTTGAACGTGCCCGAGATGTTAAACAGCGTTCCGGCATCGTTGCCTGATCCCACGCGCAGCCCGTCGCTGATGAGCTGGATGCTCTCGACATACTTCGAGAAGTAGTTCACCAGGTCGGCCTTGGTCGATGTGTGGAAGGTGGGGTCGTCGGTGTAGTTTTTGAGTTTCACCAGGAACAGGGTGTGTCCGTCCTCATTGGGTGCGGTCACGTCATTGTCGCTGATGTTCCAACCCACCTCGACGTGGCGGGTGAAGAAAACTAGATAGCTTTCCACGTCATACTGCTCACCATAATAGACGTTGCTGTTGGAGACGGCCGTATACTTGTTGCCGGGGATCTCGGGGTTGCAGTACACCCAGCGCAGCATGTCATACATCTGGTAGGGGTTGGTCACCTCGTCGGTGAGGCTTGCGGTACGGGTCTGGCCCGACGCGTTTGTCCACGTGTAGGTCTTGCTGGCGTACCATGCATAGTCGTGGGTAACGGTAGGAGCCGAGGCGGGAGCCTTGTGGCCCATCATCTTGGGTGCTGGAGTGAGGAATTTCTCACTCGGTGTGATGCTTTGTGCCTGAGCCACTTGGGTGCCCGACAGCATCAACAGGGCTGTTGTCATGAGCCCAAAAAAGTTTTTAGTTTTCATTTTGGTTAAAATTTAAAAAGTTAATAATTAAAAAATGATGTTGATAGAGTTCCTTTATTACATTATTAATATATACGTGTTATAGCTTTTATGCTTCGGGGGGCTTTTCCCCTCGACATAGTCGCTAGTGGGTGAAATACAGTTATGCAGGCTTGCTCGTTTCCATATATGCTTAAATTATGGGAAAATGAATTCTGCCTTACACTTTTATCTGCGCAAAGTAAAGCAATAATTGCGATATGGCAAAACAATTAACGCATTTTTTGAGTGAATCTTTACAATTGTTAAGTTTGGTGATGCCCCGAGGTAACCATTCAGCCGTTTGACCCCACGCAAAGGCGCAAAGCCGCTAAGCTTTTATAAGGCATCGGCAGAACGCGCTGTAGAACGGATATTACGGAAAAAATGGATAATACGGGGCAGTTCTCTTGGGTCTCACGCTGAGGCTTATAACAACAACTGATTAGTCTGAATTTTCTGAGGCCCTACATCCTTTGGCACGCATTGCTGATGTGCTGGAATAAAACAACAGGGGCGCGCCGTCGGCGGCGGGCCCCTGTTTTGCATTTAATTCTACTGTGGTTATGATATAAATGTTAGTGTAATATAATTATTACTAGTCTTTTTTTGATAGTTCGGTTCCAGCCATCGGTGTCGGCCACACACATGGGTGCCGACACCGTCAAGGCTGTGTTACCGAGTCGCATTAGCGGCGCATAACCTTCTGGGTAGAGTAGGTGCCGTCGCTGTAGCGGGTCACAACGATGTTGATGCCCTCGAACGGCTGGCTGGACTGCATACCCTGCAGGTTGTAGTAGGTCGTGCTTACAACCTCACCGTGATCGGTTGAGGTGTAAACGCCCTTGATGAAGGTGGGGATATCCGGGTCGGGATCGCCCTCGCCCTCAACGCCGTAGAAGCCGTTACCTCCACCGGCACGGTTGGCCATCAGGAGCATGCCGTTCTGATTATCATTCTGATGCAGGGCCTCACCTGTCGACTTGTAGTAGAAGCGAACAAAGATTGTAAGGTGGCTGGACGTGAGGTTGTCCTGAGCGGCGAAGAGCATGTTCATATCCTGAGGAGTAACGAAATGCACATCACCGGTGGTATCGGTTGCCCAATTCTCAATCTTCGACTTGTGGAAGATGGTCATGTCGGGATGTATACCATCATAGGAGATGTTGGTCGTACTGTCGGCAATAAACTCCTCCCAGACGAGGAACGGTTCGTTGGCGGGGATGGTGCCACGGCCCTCGAAGTGCGTTCCGGGTCGCTGGTAAATATCGTCGGGATCGCCATCAACCCACTGGAACTTGCGCAGGAAGGTCGTGTCACTCATAACCCATACACGGAACATGTAAGGCTCATACTTGATGTTGCTGACCTCGGGTTTGGGCAGGAAGCCATGAGCTGTGAGGTCGGTAATCATGAAGATACTGCAAGGAATGGTGTCGTTGCCGACGATCTCTTCCCAGTTGGTGGAGCCGTCCTTACCGTCCTGACGCTCGAGCTTGGGCTGGCCAATAAGGTCAACCTTACCCACACTGGTCTTCCAGATGGGCGAGCCGTAGCTGTTGTGGACACTGTCCCTATCCCAGAAGGCACGCATGTTGGTATCATCGTTACCCCAAGTCCACACGATGGGCACGTAGGCAAGGTAGTCATTGTTATCATACTTGCCGTAGTGCTTGCCTTCGTCACCCTGAGGAGCGCTGGCGGGCAGCACCTGGTTGATGGTGTCAAAGCGGTTGATGGCTCTGGTGGTAGCGTCGCCCTCGAAGTTGAACGGCTCTTGCCAGGTGAAGAAGTTATCATGCTCTACATATCGGTTACCGTCAAACTGCAGCTCGGACAGTTCGAGGAAGTTGGCATCCAGAATGCTGTTGCGGCTGCGGTCGAGGGTGTAGTAGTAGATAGCGGATTTCTTCTCCACATTCATCTCCACGTCGGCATTAATCAGGCAGGTGTCCACAATCTGGCGGAGGGTATCGTCAATTACCTGCTGCTCGGTGTAGTAACCCCATACTTTAGAACGGGTGGCCTGCACGGGGATGGTGTGGTCGTTGGTGGTGCGAGGCGCGCCAATGAGCTTGATGGGATCCTCGGTCATCACATAGGTGTAGGACAAGGGCTGGTTGTTGTCAGCCGTCGATTCAGTGAAGCGGTCGATGAACAACAGATTGTCGTTCCAGTTGATCACCTTGTCGTTGGTGAAGGTACCGGGCAGTCGGGTCCAGCCAGTCAGGTCGAGGTCGGCAAGAGCGGGAATCAGCACTTGCTGGGTTGTCGTACTCATTGCGTGTTCACCGTCATTAATCTGGGCGGTGACGGTCACGGTCACGTAGTAGGGCTGCTCGGTGCGCTCCACATAGGCGTTGGGATAGCTTACCTCCTTACCGTCAATGTACATGTGCACATCACCTTGACCCGAACCAGTTATCTGAACGGTAGCGTCAAGTGTGGTGGGCGTAATGGTAGGTGTGGGGGTGGGCTCCAGCGTAGAGGCCTGCACGTTAACCGTCTGGGTCGTCGGGTCGCTGACGAGCATGCCCGTCTCCAGAGCTGTGGCAGTAGCCGTGACGGTCTGGTCCTGTCCGTAGATACGTCCCACGGGGATGGTGACGGAGCCAGGAGCGGTTGCCGTCTGGCCGCCGACATTCAGAGTTACCTGAGCGTTGGGCGTTGAGGGATCGGCAGTCGCCGTGATGTAGTAGTAGCCGTTGTCATAGGTCACTTCGATTGTGGGCTGCGGAGTCTTAGGTTTGGCGGGTTTGAGAATCAGCTGAACGGCAAGGTTGCCACCCAGGCTACTAGATACACCCCACCAGCTGACTTCATAGGAAGAAGAGCTACTGGACCTGCCATAACCGAGTGCCCAGTGGTCGCGGCCCGTGCTGTTGCTGTTGTAGGCAACGGGGGCAAACGACGAACTGTACTGCTGATAGTAGGTATAGCCAAGCGACATGTAGTCGTAGCCGTCGGGAGCTTTGAATTCCACAGGATGATCCAGGAAGAAGTCATGCCATCCGCCGGGCTGCAGCGTCATATAGGTAGGCGTGTTGATGCTGCCGGTGAAGGTAAAGGTGGTCTTGGGCAGGAATTTGCTCGTCGGACCACTGGTGGCAGTCTGCGCGCTGACACCTGAAACCTTGATGCTGACGTTGTTGCTCTGGTTGTCAGCATAGAAGTAGCAATGACCGAAGTCGCCCTGACCAGGAGAATTAACCTGTACCACCAGGTTGCCGCCAGTATAGGTGAACGGTGTGTCAAAATTGATGGTCCAAGCGGTGACCGTCTCGTCCTCTACAGGCACGATGGTGGCAACGGTGGTGAAACCGGATGTAATCATATTACCGGTAGTGCCGGTGCCGAAGTTCTCGGTAGTGGTGTTGGCCAAGCTCACCGTCACTGTGCTGCCGCCGAAGGGGATACCAATACCCTCCTCGGGATAATACGTTACAGCGGTAATCTGTGCGCCAGAGGCCATCGCCAGCTGCTCGGCACGGTAAATCATCTGGTTCTTGTAACCCATGTCGTGCCAGAAGCCGTATGCGGGCAACTCCTCGTCTTGAACGGTACCACGACCGATATCAACAGTATTGGTGGTGACGGAAACAGTGGTCTGAGGGATGTCCCACGTGTAGGTGTTGGATGAAGTTGATATTGTGGTGGCAGTACCGCCATTTACAGTAATCGAGGATGAAGAATAATC
>JAEEGL015924602.1_pt1 | contig 13253 bp, 7 predicted proteins | sample 9134231 | NCBI WGS metagenome assembly JAEEGL01 (sample SAMN16246548, study PRJNA631951) | gut metagenome | biome: gut microbiome; feature: rumen; material: fiber-attached | host: Bos | place: Iran: Karaj | collected 2018-10 | reverse complement strand
GGTCATAGGGAGACGGATGAACCACACACTGTAGACTCCGCCGAAGAGTTTGATAAGAAGGGCGGCTATGTATGCAAGCATAATACTCTGGCCGTCACCTTTGCTTTGAAGATATATGGGCCAGGCATCGCGGTATCTGTCAACTCCGAAGTTTGCAAGGCTCCAGGCGTCGTAGGCAGCGCCTGCTTCATCAATGTGGAGCCCTCCCGGCAGGGAATCAAGTTTATAAAGCCGCGTAAATAAGAACCCTGCCGCAATCACAACCCACAGGGTCACTCTTATTATTCTTTTTGCTTTAGTGTCAAGTTGAATCATACTCTCTCCAAAGTCTTTAACATTACATGGAAAAATATAACACGTGAGTCTTGCTTTTTCCATAAATATTAAGGCTTTTTGTGGAATTTACACCTGTAATAAACTATAATAATACAGTCAAAGTGTTTTTTGGAGGAGACGGAGATGTCCAACGGTTCGGTTAAGGGCAAAATAATAGGCGCAATTGTTGGAACGGTTCTGATAGTGGGAATTGCCGGCGGAGTATTGTTCTTTCAGGATAAGCTTTTCCGCTCCATAGTGGCGGAGGAGGTATCGGGAACCGTTACCGCAACGGGAGACAGCAAGAAGGGACAGCTGACCAAGGGTGAGCACCTGTACGGCGGCGATTTCGTGGAGGTAGGCGATGAATCCGGCCTTACACTTTGCGCGGACAACACAAAGTATCTTTACGCGGATCCAAATACAAGCTTTAAGATCGAAGCGGACAGCATGGATCCAACTAAGAATATAAGAATAGTTATGGAGTCCGGTTCCACGTTGCATGAGATCACACAGAAGTTAAGCCCCGGAGATACTTACGAAGTTATAGCTCCCAACTCTTCTATGGCGGTCAGGGGTACTACCTTTCGCGTGACCGTGTTAATGGTTACCGATGAAGTAACCTACACTCTTACAGAGGTTACCAAAGGAGAGGTTCGGGTTAACGTTCGTGCAGCCGAAGGTGATGAGATTACCGAGGAAGCCTTTGTTGCAGGTGAGAGTGCCCTGGTAAGGGGTAATGAAGAGGCTTCCGAGTTTGTGATAAACAAGGAAACCGGCACCAATAAATGGATTCTTGATTACAACACACTTCCTACAGACAGTATCGAGCGACTTGAGGAACTTATCGGAGAACCCCAGCCTGTTCCGCCGCCTGAAGTAAGAGATGAAGGCGAGCATGAACATGTGGCAGGAGACTGGATGACAATGCTTGAGCCTACCTGTCATTCTGAAGGAAGGCGTGCAAGATACTGCTCAATCTGTAACATGGAGATGCAGTCGGAGACCATTGCCACCACAGCCCACGATTTCGGAGGCTGGACCCAGACAGAGGCGCCCGGATGTGAAACCGCAGGAAGGGAAGTAAGAAACTGTAATGTCTGCGGTTATGAGGAATCCAGAAGCGGCGCGGGTGCCCTTGGACATCAGTGGATTCTGGACAATACGGTAGAGCCTCATTGTCAGGCAGATAGAAATAATCCGCTGGTGGATGGCGAAAACTCCTACCATTGCGAGCGATGTGAAGCAACTAAAACCGAAACGATCCCCTGTACGGGTCATTCGGGCCTGACGCAGATGACGGGTATGGCCCCTCAGTGTATTTACAACGGATTTTACTATTATGATTGTTCGGCGTGTCACTACTACGATAATACGGGTGACTATGCGTATACTGAAACCATACCACCTACCGGACACGACTGGTCTTACGACCATGAGGAAAACGGAGAGTATATGTGGTACTGCGGAAACTGTGGCACTTACGCTCCCGGTGCTGACGAAAATACACCACCCGATCAGTTCTATGTTCCTTAATGTTTTAATAACGATTTAAAACTATTCAAAGCCTGCGAGGAGTACCCCCGCAGGCTTTTTTAATTCAATACACCGTAGAAAAGTCAATAAAAGAATCAATGGGGATAATTTTCACACAATTTAGTGGATTTTAGCACAACTTGGTTGTATAATGGAAAATAGAGTTATGTAACCTTATTTTACTATGGGTAAATTGAGAATGGATCGTGAGCCGAAGGGCCCGATCACTTAAGGGGAATCAATATGTCGAAAGGTGCATTTCTTGCAACTCTAAAGGGAAAAATAATTGCCGGAGTTGCGTCTCTTGCGGTAGTTGGCGGTGTTGCCGCCGGTGTGATCATTGCAAATAAAATGGGGTATCGCACCATAGCGGTAGAGGAGGTCTCCGGCAGCGTTATCGCCAGGAGCGAAACAAGAGACGGTCAGCTCATGGAAGGTGAACGGCTCTACGGAGGAGACTACGTACAGGTCGCCACCAGTTCGGGACTTACCATGTGTACCGATAACACAAAGTATCTTTACGCCGATGAGGATACAAGCTTCAGACTCGAAGCGGGAGACCGAAAGGACAAGGGCGATATCCGTATCCTTATGGACGCGGGCTCAACTCTTCATAAGATTGAAAAGAAACTGGGTAAGGGCGAGAACTATCAGGTAGATACGCCCAACTCCACCATGTCGGTGCGCGGAACTACTTTCCGTGTAACGGTTTACAAGGGACGTGACGGACTTACTTATACGTTGACCGAAGTTATCGACGGCGAGGTTGTGGTAGCCTTAAAGACCGAAGACGGCACCTATACCGGTGTGGAAGAATCTTTCGGCCCCGGTGAGAGCGCTCTCATGAGAGGCAATGATGTGTTCTCGGAATTTGTACCAGGCAATTCCGACGGTGACACCTGGGTGCTTGATTACAACAAGCTGCCTGAGGACAGTGTGGAAAGACTTGTGACTTTGCTAAAAAACTCCGAGCATGAGCATGTGCTTACCGACTGGACGGTTACTCTTGAACCGACCTGCGAAACCGCGGGTTCGAGGGAGAAGACCTGTCTTGTCTGCGATAAGATTGTGGAGACCGAGAGCCTTGAAGCACTGGGCCACAAGCCCGGTGACTGGGAAGTGGGAACCGAACCCGGATGCGAAACCAAGGGCGAAAGAGTGATCAAATGTACCGTCTGCGATTCAGTGCTGGAAACTGAAGAGATCGAGGCGACCGGTCATGCCGATGCGGAATGGATAGTGGTTGAAGAACCCGGCTGTGAGACCCAGGGCAAGCGCGCCAAAGCATGCCCGATCTGCGGCAAGGAATTTAAGACAGAAAAGATCAAAGCCGCCGGACATAAATATGGCGACTGGATCGAAACAAGCGCACCCTCTTGTACCGACAAGGGCGAAAGAAAACAGGTTTGTGAGACTTGCGGTAAAGAAAAAGTTCAAACAGTAGCCGCCACGGGACACTCCTGGGAAGAAACATCAAGAGAAACTCCCACATGTGACACCGGAAGGCCTGAAGCATATTCGCACCAGAAGTGCAAGGTTTGCAATGCTACCCGGGACATACTGTTACCGAGACCTGCACATAATTTCCAGATAACCGAATATGTGGTTGCTAACGGTTATTGGAAAGATCCCACCTGTTTAGAGGAAGGAATACATACAACACAGTGTACCGTATGTCAGCAATTAAATGGTGGCGATCATATTCCGGCCTTAGGTCATGACTGGTATATTAGTATGCAGATTCCGGCTAATGCTCAAGGTACAGTTATAGAATATCGTTGGGCTTGCAATAACTGTGATGTAGAGTACATGAATCAAACCGGTGCGACACCGCCTTCAGATTATGCGGGTTACTAAGGTCAAATTGAGAATAGATCGTGAGCCGAAGGGCCCGATCTTTTAAGGGGGGACTGTATGTTAAAAGGTGCATTTCTTGCAACTCTAAAAGGAAAAATAATTGCCGGAGCAGCGGCCCTTGTTGTAGTGGGCGGTGTTGCCGCGGGTGTGGTGATTGCCACCAATAACGCGAAGTTTCGTACCATTTCCGTCGAGGAAGTTACCGGTACGGTAACAGCTACCGGCGAGAAAAAGAACGGGCAGCTCCTTGTGGGCGAGCATCTTATTTCCGGTGACTTTGTTTCCGTTGCCACGGAATCGGGTCTTACCATGTGTGCGGACAAGACCAAATATCTCTATGCGGATCCCGAGACCAGCTTCCGCATAAGTTCCGAAAACTCCTCGAAATCAAAGAACCTTGAGATCTTCATGGAGTCCGGTTCGACTCTTCACGAACTAAAGGAAAAACTGGGGGAGGGAGACACTTACCGCGTTGACACGCCAAACTCCACCATGTCGGTTCGCGGCACCACCTTCAGAGTTACGGTATACCGAGACAGCAAGGGTACTTCCTATACGCTTACCGAGGTTGAATCCGGAACCGTTGTTATACAGCTTAAGACCAAGACCGGTGAATTTACGGGGGAAGAAGAAGCTGTCGAAGCAGGCGAGAGTGCCCTTGTAAGAGATACCGAAACCTCCTCCGAATTTGTTAAGAGCAGAAAAGGCACCGACACCATGGTGCTTGATTACGATAAACTTCCGGATGAGAGTGTTGACAGGCTTATAGCCCTCATCACCGAGAAGCCTGCCGAGATCATCGGCGAGCACGAGCACGAGGCGGGAGACTGGGAAGAAGATACTCCGGCCACCTGTACCGAAAGTGGATTAAGAGTCAAGAGATGTACCATCTGTGACGAAGTCATGGAGGTTGAGACGCTGGATCCTCTCGGTCACACAGAAGGCGAGTGGGAAGTTGAAACCGAGCCCACCTGTACCGAACCCGGTACACGTGTAAAGAAATGTACGGTCTGCGGGGAGCTCCTTGAGACCGAAGAAATAGAGGCTGCAGGTCATGTTAAGTCCGACGAATGGACTGTTGTGCTTGAACCCGAATGTGAAACCGCAGGGCGTCAGGCAAAACTGTGTACTGTCTGTGGCGAAGAACTGGAAACCAAAACCATAAAGAAGACGGGTCACAAGTACGGCAAGTGGCAGACTACCAAGGAAGCAACATGTACCGAGCAGGGTGAAAGAAAGAGAGTCTGCTCAATTTGTAAAAAGGAACAGAAGGAGACAACCGCAGCGCTTGGTCACGACATGAAGGAAGTATCCCGCGACAATGCAACCTGTACGGCGGGAGGACATGTGGATTATAAGTGTTCCAGATGCGATGTGACAAGAACCGACAGTTTGGCAGCCCTCGGACACAATTGGGTTGATGATATTCTTGAAGAACCTTCCTGCACGGGAATCGGATATGCACAAACCAAATGTTCTCGGTGTGGCATGGAAGTTGGTGACAGTTTCCACGAGGTAGCGGCTCTCGGACATATATATGTAAGAGGGCAGGAGGTAGAGCCGGGAATTCATAATTGGGATTGCAGTCGCTGCGGACATACGATTCAATCAGAAAATCAGCCTAATCCGTTTGAAGATTAATTCGATTCTATTATTTATTTAGATACAGTGGGACTTAGCAATATGGCCCAAGAGCCTATATTCAAAACAGTTAAAGGAAGAATAACCGCCATCCTTGGATAATGATAGTGAAACTATGCCCGATTATTAATGCATAATACAGGATAATCTTTTACGCACCATAATCGCCCAAGAGATTAAGAGCACCATCAATTGTGATGCAAACGGGAATCCCAATTAACAAGCTTAGATCGAAACCATGGACAATATCTTAACCTACATGAAGTTCAGAGCGGACGTAACCTTCAGGCAGGCGCCTTTTAACGAGGCGGATGCCATGGTTCTTTCTGCCATAATCGGCCTTGATTTTGAGGGCTTGTCCGGGGAAACCATATCCATGTATGAACTTGCGGAACGGTATTCCGACATCCCCAATCCCGAAACCAAGGACGAGCGCTACGATGAGAAGGAGCACCTTCTTTTTATGGCGGGTCACAGTGCAAGATTCGGCGATGTGTCTGTCAGCAACTACGTCAAGGACATAAATTACGAAGAAGAAAAAACCTTCTACGGAATGACTTTCCGGATCGGACCTTCACACAAGGTGATAGTGTTCAGGGGTACCGACGGGTCTCTTCTTTCCTGGAAGGAAAACTTTGACTGTCTCTACAAGTTCCCAAGCCCGGGACAGCTGCAGGCAAAGAGATACGTGGAAGAGCGTATCAAAGAAACAAAGAATCCCTTTGTAAAGTTTTATGTGGCAGGCCATTCCAAGGGCGGAAACCTCGCCTGCTACGGTTCCATATTTGCGGATCCGAAGCTTCAGAAGCGTATCGAGGGAGCCTATCTTTTCGATGCTCCCGGATTTATAGAGAATCTTTCGGAAGAGTCTGCGTTCCTTCGGATAAGGGACCGCATGCACTTTTATGTGCCCGAAAGCTGTGTTATCGGCCGTCTCATGACCGGAGTGGGAGACCTGATCCCCGTGAAGGCAGAGGGTAAGGGTATCTACCAGCACGATATGTTCTGGTGGAGAGCAGAGGGTACAGGCCTTGAAAAAGCAGAGGCTCTCAATGAATTCAGTAACCGTCTGTCCCGTAAGGTCAACGGCTGGATCGATTCGCAGCCCTTGGAAGAGCGCAAGGCAACCGTTGATGAGCTTTTTGGGGTATTTGAGAATAACGGTGTCATGCATATTTCGGATCTTATGCACATTGAAGTCAAGAAACTTCTTGGCATGATCATGAGCGCCACCAGGCTCTCTCACGAGAACCGAAGGCTCCTGGGGATCATATTCAGGGAACTTTGGAGTTAGTACCGGCTTGGGCCGGTGAAGCGAGGCGAATAATCTTTAATCCAAATTCGGAAGGAGTATTTTATGCGGGCAAAGAGATTCACTTTCCTGAATAAAAAGGTATGGCTTATTGCCGCAATGGTTCTTTCTTTTGCGGGTGCAGCCGGCTGCGGAAAAAATTACAGGACCGTTGCGGTGGAAGAAGTAAGCGGCAATGTAACGGCAAAGAGTGAAAAAAGAGATGGCACCATCAATAAGGGCGAACATCTTTATTCGGGAGATTTTGTAACGGTTTCGGATGTTTCGGCTCTCACCATGTGTGCAGACCAGAATAAATTTCTCTACGCCGATGCCAATACCAGTTTCGCGGTAGAGAATACCAGCAGTAAAAAGAACAGTAACTTAAAGTTCGTTATGTCCTCGGGCTCCACTCTTCACGAGATCTCAGAGAAACTGGGAGAGGGCGATACCTACGAGGTAGATACTCCAAACTCCACCATGTCGGTTCGCGGCACCAAGTTCAGGGTAACTGTTTACAAGGGCTCCGACGGCATGATCTATACTCTTACGGAGGTTGAGTCGGGAGCGGTACTTGTACGTCTTAAAACTGAGGATGGCACCTACACCGGTGTTGAGAGAGTTTTTGAAGCTGGGGAGAGCGCTCTTATACGCGGCAACGAATTTGTCTCGGAATTTGTTCCCGGAAACTTTAAGCAGGAAACCTGGATACTTGATTATCCCCACCTTCCCAAGGGAAGTATTGAAAGACTTGTAAAACTTATTACAGACGGCTCTCTGATTCCCGAGGATTACCCTCACGAGCATGCGCTTTCGGACTGGGAAGTTGTTACGGAGCCCGAATGTGAGACCGCAGGAAAGAAAGTTAAGAAATGTACTCTTTGCGGAAAGATTACGGAAAGCGAAGAAATAGCGGCAAAGGGCCATTCCGCGGGAGACTGGACCGTTGAGACTGATTCAACATGCGAAGCGGAAGGGACCCGTGTAAAGAAGTGCGAGAACTGCGGTTTGGTAATGGAAACCGAAACCATTGCAATGAAAAAGCACGAAAAGTCCGATGAATGGACCGTGACGGTGGAGGCCGGATGTAAGACAAAGGGAACCGAAGCAAGGCTTTGTATATACTGCGGCAAAGAAATGGAGACTCGCACAGTTAAGGCTGCAGGACATAAATACGGTGAATGGGAAGTGACAAAGGAAGCAACATGTACGGAAAAGGGATCAAGAAAGAGAATATGTACAGTATGCGGAGAGGAAGTAAGCGAGTCAGTCAAGGCTTTGGGACACAGTTATAAAGAAACAGGCAGAGTTGATGCGACCTGTACTGCCAACGGAAAGATAAATAAAAAATGTTCAAGATGCGGAAAGACCGCCGAAGAAGAAATCGCTGCCCTCGGACATAGTTACGATTCCTGGGTAACTGTTGCACCTACCTGTGGAGCTTCGGGCACCGGACATAGCAGATGTTCAAGATGTGGCGCTGAAAATGATTATACGATTCAACCTACGGGTAATCATGTCTGGGAAGAATGGCAATACTTCCAGCCGCCTATAGCGACCAATGATCCTTCTTTGCCGGACTTTTGGACACACGTTTGTTCAGTGTGCGGCACATCCGAAACAACATACACCAACCCCAACTAATACTTTTGTGTAGCGTTTGGAGAACCTGAATGAAGTCCAAATCCAATAAACTTAAAACCCGCATATTCGACATAATCCAGATCGGCAACGTCCACGACATTCCAAGCCGTCTCTTTGATATGCTTATCGCAGCGGTCATCATCATAAGCCTTGCGGGCACCATCATGTCCACATATGTCGAATTTGCGCCCTATGAACCTGTTCTTGAGGTGATCGAGCTCGTGACGGTCATTATTTTCACCATCGAATATATCTTAAGGATATGGACCGCAGACCTTCTTTATCCGGATAAGAGCAGAGCAAGAGCAATCCTTGCCTTTGTTTTTTCCATGTCGGGCATCATAGATCTCCTTACCTTTTTCCCCTATTACCTGCCTATCTTTATACCGGCAGGGGCGGTGGCCTTCAGGGTGTTCAGGGTTATCAGGATCTTCAGGCTCTTTAAGATCAATTCCCGCTATGATGCCTTTAATGTTATCCTGGACGTCATCAATGAAAAGAAAAAGCAGATATTTTCCTCAGTTATAATGATCCTGATACTAATGGTGGCTTCGTCCCTTTGCATGTACTCCCTGGAGCACGAAGCACAGCCTGAAGTATTTAAAAATGCTTTTTCCGGCATCTGGTGGTCTACATCCACTCTTCTGACCATAGGTTACGGTGATATATATCCCGTGACGGCGGGGGGCCGGATAATGGCCATAGTTATCTCGTTTCTTGGTGTGGGCATGGTTGCCATTCCTACAGGTATCATTTCCGCAGGCTTCGTTGAAAGCTACACCAAGATCAACAAGATCGTATTCAGGGAAGAAGAACGTCCCATCAATTTCGTGGCCGGTGTAGTGGCCGAAGACCATCCCTGGAAAGATAAGGCCGTAAAGGATATCGTATTTCCGCCGGAAACGGTGTTGGTACTGGTAATCAGGGATGAAGAAGAAACGGTTCCCAGAGGCGATACGGTTTTGAGGGCCGGGGATGTGCTGATCCTGGGAGCCAGACATTTTGATGAACAGAACAATATCAGACTTACGGAGATCAAGATAAAGGATGAGCATAACTGGGTGGGACTTCCCATCAAGAAACTGGATATTTCCAGGCAGTCCCTGATAGTTATGATAAAGCGCAAGGGTAAGATCATCGTTCCCGAAGGGGATACTGTGATAAGATCCGGCGATGATGTTATGATCTACTCAAAGGACAGTAAGGCCAGAGGATAGCTCACAGGACATTGCATACAGATCAAAAAAACCGACCCTTCAAGGGCCGGTTTTTCGTATTTTTTCTTTTTAACGAAATAAAAACAAAAAAATATTTCAAAAAGGTATTTATTTTTATAAATATCTGTGATAGATTGCTACTATACAAAGCAACATAGTTAGCAATACAAAGTTGCACATGACATAAACGGTCATCGATAGAGGAGGAGAAACATGAATATCAACGGAAAGAAGTTATACAGATCAAGACAGGACAAGAAGTTTGCAGGAGTTTGCGGAGGCCTCGCTGAATACCTGGACATGGATTCGTCCCTGGTAAGACTTATCACCCTGTTACTTATCATCCCCGGCGGAATGAGCATCTGGGTTTACATCATCGCAGCCTTCGTGATACCCGAGGAACCCTTTAACGGCTACAACGATAACAATTATAACAACTACAACAATAACCCTTACGATAGCGGAAATAACGGCGATAACGTTAACAACGGCAACGATAATTACAATCAGTAATTGAATAACAAAAACGGCAAAACTTCAATGTTATGATAAAGAGTGGGGCACTACGTACTTTGGTACGTAGTGCTCTTTCTTTTTCTGCATTAATGTATAGGTGGTGCGGTGTGTGCACATGAGGGTTACGGGCGTGCACCGAGAAATAATCGAGGAAGGTTACTTAACATGGGTGCAGAGAAAACTACAAAGGTGCTGGCGAAGAAACCCGTCATTATCGGGAGCGTGTGTGCCGCAGTTGCGGTCATCGCTGTGGTAGCGGCCATTATACTCAACGCAAACCGCATTACCGCCATCAGCATCAGACTTCAGAGAATTGTGGGAACCGTCAATCTCTACGATGGTAAGGGCAAAGAAAAGACCCTGGTGGAGAAGATGCGACTGAGTTCCGGGCACAGCCTTACAACAGCCCTTGAGAGCCTTGTAATGGTTTCTCTTGATGAAACAAGACTTCTTACCCTTGAGGAGGGCAGTAAAGCCCAGATTCAGGCTAAGGGCAAGAAACTTGCATTCGATCTTAAATCGGGGAGTCTTTTCTTCAATGTTAACGAAAAACTTGAAGACGACGAGACCTTCGATATACGTACTTCTACAATGGTCTGCGGTATACGCGGAACATCTGCCTTTATCGGCAAAGATTCAAAAGGTCACGAGACAGTAATGGTAACCGACGGCGTTGTCCATGTGGTGGCGGAGAATCCCAGAACCCATGAAATAACGGAAGTTGATGTGTATGCCGGCGAAATGATTACCGTCTACCTTGATGAGGAGGCAGAGGGGGATGCCACCATATCCATCAGGAAAGAGTACTTCCGCGAGGAAGACCTTCCTGCCCTTGCCATTGACGCAATTCAGAAGGACAAGGCACTTACGGACCGTATCGCCAAGGCTACGGGCTTTTCCAAAGACAAGATCTATATGCTGCACAAAGCAACCAGTTCCGAGGGAATTTCCATGTACGGCTCCGCTGCGGATGAACTTAATGCCGCAGGAATCAACGATGCAATACCCTTCCTCGGAAACAAAGCACGGATCATGGTGGTTGCGGCAAATTCCGCAGCCGATGTGGCGGGACCGAACCTGCCCCTGGAGGAGTCGATCCTTCTTGGCGCCAAGGGAACAGTGAAAGCAGGCTCTGAGGCCGGCTTTAACGATGAAGAACTCAGCACGGTAACCGAAAGTACCGTGGTAAATACTGCCAGGGTCATTACCGAGGCCAAAGCAGCGGGCCTTAAGGATGAGGACCTTGTGAAGGTTTCCGACACCGTTACGGGAACCATCAATGAAACCGTTGCGAAAATGGGTAACGGAAACTACGATGCGGGTCATGTGAATGAAGCCGTGGATGCCATCGGAACCGTTATGACCGAGGCTATCAACGAGGCTTCCGCAGAGGGTGGCTCTGCAGAGATTCTTGCCGCGGTTTCAAGCGAAGCGGACCGTGTTAACACTGTTGTTGAAACTGACGTAAACAAGCAGGCCAGCGGTGAGCAGACCGTTGCAAACATCCTTAACGAGAAGGGTGAGGGTGGGGACGCTAAAGTTTCCGTACCGGATCAAGAACCCGGAGCAGAGCCCGAGAAAGAACCCGAAGCGGAGCCTAAACCTGAAACCAAAAAAGAAACAGCGAAAGCAGATACAAAGGCTAACAACAATACACAGAACACAAATAACGACAGCGGAAGCACTACTGATCCCGGTACCTCAACCACCGCAACCGTAGCGGTGTCCAGCGTGTCCATGGATCAGACGTCGGCGCGGCTTGGTGTTGGGGATACTCTTACACTTACCGCAACTGTATCCCCTGCCGATGCAACAAACAAGAGCATAACATGGAGCAGCAGTGATGAAGCGGTTGCTACGGTTTCGGGCAGCGGATTGACCGGAACAGTCACCGGTGTAGCGGACGGCAATGTGACTGTTACCGCCACCACCGAGGACGGCGCCAAGGTCGCGTCCTGCTCCTTCTCAGTGGAGACAGGCCTTGTTAAATATACTGTAACCGTGAGCCAAGCGGCTGCAGGCGGAAGCGTAACCGCATCCGTTTCGGAAGCACCTGAGGGAAATCAGGTTACTTTGAGTATCACACCGAGCGAACACTATAGTCTTGATAACATAACGGTTACGGAGGCAAACGGAAATCAGGTTGCTCTTACCGGAACCGGCAATTCACGGAAGTTTAACATGCCCGCGGGCAATGTATCGGTTGCTGCCACTTTCACGGGCGAAACCTACACTTTGACACTTAATGCCGAGGGCGGAACCTTCAATTCGGCATTACCCACAAGTTATGTATATGGTACGGGCGTAAGCCTTCCCACCGTGGGAACCAAGGACCCCACCACAGAAAAAGCATACGAATTCGCAGGCTGGTTTACTGCAAGAACCGGAGGTACTCAGGTTTCATCTGTTTCTGCTACGGACTCCGGTAATAAAGTACTTTACGCACAGTGGACGGAGACACCCAGACCTTATGGTGTAACCATTTCGACCGGTTCCATTACGGGAGGTACCATAACGGTTACCGATGCTGACGGAAATACCATAGGAAACGGAGCCGCTGCTTCCACCGCAGGTTGCGGAACCACCGTAACGGTAACCGCTGAGGCCTCAACAGGCTATGCGCTTTCGGGGTTAACGGTTACTGCTACCACTAGTTCGGGCGCGAGCGTGGCAGTGACAACTTCCGGTAATACGGCAACTTTCACCATGCCAAGCGATGCGGTAACCATTTCAGCCAACGCAACCTTTACTAAGAGCGTCACGGGTGTAACCCTTGACTTCACCACCAAGAGCGTGGGAGTGGGACAGAGCGCAACCTTGACGGCAACCATCGCACCCAGTGATGCGGCAGATACAAGCGTGACCTGGTCCGTAAGCCCTGCAGGTATCGTAACGGTGACTCCGGGAACCGGAGCTTCCGCAAACACCGCCACCATCACAGGTGTAAGTCTTGGTTCGGCTACCGTAACGGTAACCACCACAGACGGCAGCAAGACTTCTACATGCGCGGTGACGGTTTCTGATGGAACAGTAGCTTCCGGTACAATCAATAATGTGTCGTGGGAAATATATGATAGAGACGAAAGTAACGGAACTACAACAAGAGTTCTCGAGTTTACCGGTTCGGGACAAATAACATCCAATCCTTGGACGGATGTTGATGGTACAAATTACAGGGACACAATTCAGGAAATACTTATAGGTGAGGGTATTACAGCCATAAGTGACTACATTTT
>JAEEGL014778934.1_pt1 | contig 13253 bp, 9 predicted proteins | sample 9134231 | NCBI WGS metagenome assembly JAEEGL01 (sample SAMN16246548, study PRJNA631951) | gut metagenome | biome: gut microbiome; feature: rumen; material: fiber-attached | host: Bos | place: Iran: Karaj | collected 2018-10 | reverse complement strand
CCCAATCCCCAATCCCCAATCCCCAATCCCCAATCCCCAATCCCCAATCCCCAATCCCCAATTATAATTTATAATATAATATTAAGTTTTTTTTAATTAGTTAAATAATAATTAATATTAAAATATATAATTATTATTTTATTAATAAATATAATGAAATTATATCAAAATAATAAAATTATTCTATAAATTTTAATGATTTTTTATTTAAATTAATTTATAATTATTATATAAATTTTAGAAGTATTATATATAAATAAAAACAGTAACAAATTCATATTTTTTTGAATTGAAAAAAATAAATTTTATTTTTTTTAAATATATTTATAAAATATATTAAAATTATAATTATATAAGAAAAAAATGTAAAAATAATACTATAAAAATTAAAAATTATTTAAATTTATTATTTATTTTATATAATAATTGTATATAATAAAATCTTTATCAAAAAAATAATTTAAAAATAAAAATTTTTTATTAAATATAATCAATCTCATGATTTTGACAATATGTATAAATTGTATTAAATAATCTATTTTTATTATTTACTTTTACTTTTTTTGGTTTTGAAAAATTCGAATTTATAAATTTATCTTTTAATTGAAATAATTTTAATTCTTTTCTTATATTCATCATTTCTTCTAATTCATCATAATCATGAAATTTTCTTTTAATAAAATCTTTTTTTTCTTTATTTATTTTATTATTTATTTGATGATAATCTTTAATAAAATTATCAATATTAGTTGTATAAAAAGGATTATTTTTTATTTTAAATTTTTTTTTATTTTTATTACCATAATTATAACTTTTAAACACATTATTATTTGGATAAATATTTAAAGTATAATCTGTTTCAATACGAGTATTAGCAGAAGAAATTGGGAATTTACCTAACTTTTTAATAAAATAGTAATTTTTTCCATGAGTTGGTGGAATAATCTTAAAAATTAAATTTCGTTTTTTATTTGGTTGTAGATTTTCATATAATTTACTGCTTTCATCATCATTTGAAATACTACTACTATTATTATCTTCAATTAAAAGTTGATTTATTTCATTTTCATTGTTATTTTCATTATTATTATTATTATTATTTATTATATTTTTTTTTTCTTTTTCTTTATTATTATAATTATTATCATCAAAATTAAGAGATGTGCTAGTTTTAAGAAATAAAGATTTTTTTTTTGAAATTGTTTGAGTTTTTTTAATATTATTTTTTATTGCATTTTTAATTTCATTAAAAATATCCCCTTTTATATTTATTTTAGATTTTACTTTTACAAAATGTAAAGCAATTTGATTAAGTGCATGATTTAATCTATTTTTTGTCATATTTCTATCAGCAAATTCAATTTGTTCTTTATGTTTTTTAAAATTAAATTTATTGGTGGAATTATCTTTTAAATCAAAAGGATTTCTTTTAAATTTTGATTGATATAATTCATCTTTTGAACGTAAATTCCAATTTATTTCACCATTTTTTTGAAGTTTTTTTAGTTCTAATTCTTTTAATTTATTTTTTAATTTTCTTTCTTCTTTAAATTTATCAACTTTTTCAATAAATTGAATTGTTTTTATTCTTCCATAATCAATACTATGTTTTTTTATGTATTTAAAATTATCTTCTCTTAAAAATTTATTCATTTTAGTTAAAAATAAAAATATTAAAAATAATTTTAATTATGTTAAATTATATAAAAAATTTATAAAAAAATTAATATAAAATAATAATAATAATAATTTTTTTTCAATCATTTGGAAAATAATCTTCATTTAACAATTGAATTTTTGACATGATTTTATCAGTAAATTTAACATTTCTCATATTATCAATGAATTTATCTTCATTCATTTTAAATTCATTTAATCTTTGTAATTTCATTAAAATATCTTCAAAATCCAAATTATAAAATTCTTTTTCATAAAACGTTAAAATCACAATCGCACTTTTATATAAAGCTTCAATTCCTTCAATAAAATAAATATCCCAAATTCTCATTGCCAAATCAATATTCAAACTCTTCATAAACAAAGTCATAATCCATTCAATAAAATACAATTCAGGTAAAATTTCATTATTTTTGAAAAACTCAAATAATTTCGGTAAATTACAATTAAAAATATCATTAAATAATTCAATTCTTTTTTTAATTTCTTTTTCATCTAATCTAAAAAACGGTAAAATATTCGGGTTTAAAATAATATTCATCAAACAGACAAAACTTTGAAATTTATCCATTTGTAATAACAACGTTCCTGCAATAAAACTTAAACCTTGAACATAACCAATATCTGGTCTACTAACAACAAAAACTCTTAAAATTTCACGTAAATCTTCGCTTAAAGGAGAATTATTTTGAAACACACCCAAATTAACAAAAGTTCTATTAATATCTAAATCAATTAAATGAATACTTTTTTCTTTATTTTTTGTATGAATAATGTATTTACTATAAATTTTTGGTTCATGTTTTTGAATTAAAATATTTGAATCGTTTAAATCTTCGTTTTCGTTATTATTATTATTATTCATTTTATTTTTAATTAATAATTGAATTGATTTTTTAACTTCAATGTTGTAATATTCTCTTGTTATTGAAAATTTATTACCAACGCATAATAACCAAACTTGGCCTCTAATTGAAGCAGGAATTCCTTCAAAAAAATAATGTTTAAAATTTTTATTTGATTTCATTATAGTCCAATTTGGTATTATTTCATTTAACCAAAAATTTGCTCTTTTTCCTTCTTTTTCATGTTTTATTTCTAAATGTTTTAAATGTTCTTTTTCAAGTTCTTGTTTTAATTTTACGTTTTTTAAATATCTTTGTCTATTTTCATGCACTAATTGTCTATGAATTTCTTCTTCTTCTTTTGATTTCGGTGGAAGATTGTCTGGTCGAAAAGACATTGAGCGATTTTCATAATTTGATGTTAAAGAAATTCCAAGTAAATTTATGTAATTTCTTAATTCAGTTAAACTATTTTCTGAAGGTTCTGTTGATGAAAATAATGTTGTGTTTTGTTCTTGAAGTAATTCATCGAATGTGAATGAATTATTATTATTATTATTATTGTTATTTTCATTTTTGTTAGAAATTAAATTGTTATTATTATTATTTAAATTTGTTTCTTCTTCGTTTATTTTAATTTCTGGAATTTGAGAATATAATTTTTTTTCACTTTGATTGTATAAAATAAAAATATCATCATTAAAATAAAAAAAATTATTTTTCAAAACATTTTCATTTTCTATTTTTTTAAAATATTTTGGATAATAATTATTATCATCACAAATTTTTCCAAAAAATAATAAATTTTCTTTGTCAGTGCAAATTAAAGTAGAATTTTGATTAGTAAATAAATCAATTATAATTTCATTATTATTATAAAAATAATCATAAGAAAAACTTTTATTAATATCTAAATCAATAGTTTTATTTTCATTATTAAAACTACATTGTTTATAAGAATTATCACCAAAATAAATTAAATTATTATTAGAATTTAATAAAATCACAGTGTGATTAAAACCAACAGAAATTTTTTTAAAATCTAAATTAGAAATTATTTTCGTTGGTTTTTCAATATAATTATTATTATTATTTATTCCACATTGATTTAATGAATTATCGCCCCAAGTAAAAATAACATTATTATTATTATTATTTTCATTATTTCTATTTTTTCCTGAAATTAAATAAAAATTCAAACCAGAATGAATTTCTTCAACGTTGATTTCTAATAAATCTATTAATAAATTTTGTTCGTTTATTTTATCATTTTTTGAAAAATAAACCATTCCACCAAAAGTTAAGAACAAAATTTCATTTTGCGAACATGAAATTTGTTTAATTTTTTTTTTTGAAATTATTCCTTGAATTAAAATAAAATCATCAATGTTATTTAAATTATTATAATTAATTTCATTAGAAATTTTATATAAAATTTCTTTTGGATTTCTAATAAAAATTCCGTTTTTATTAATAATTAAATCAGAAATTCTTTTATTTTTTGAATTTAAAATTTTATTCGAATTAAAATTACTAAAATCTTTATTAAAAGTGAATTTATATAATAAATTTTCATTAGCAATTAATAAAAATAAATTATTAGAATAAAATGAATTATAAAAATTTAATGTTTGAATTCCATTTAAACTACTAAAAATATTATTAAAAGGAATTTGAATAAATTTTTCATTAATTTTAATCATTTTTTTATAATATTATTAAAATAATTATTATTACTAAAATAATAATAATTTTTTAATATTTAAAATTAACCCAAAAAATGAAAAATAATTTTATAATAATTGATTAAGATATAAAAAAAAAAAATGAAAAAAATTGATTCAGATAATTTTTTAACTTTAGTAAAAAATTACATAAATTGTAATTTAAAACAAACAAATTATGCACTTCCAATGCTTAAAGGATACTTAATGAAACGACCATTAGGAAAATCCACAAAAAAAGATTATTTTTTCGACTTCATTTCGCATGACACAAACAATTCAATTAAATGTATTTTTAGTAAAGAAAACAAAGAAAGCAACATTAACATTGATTTTTATAAACCTTTTGAAGTTCATATTACAAAATACAATTTTGATTATTTAACATATGAAAAAAATAATGTTTTAGATTATAATTTTGTTTTGTATGTTGAAAGTTTTGAATTATTAAAAGAAAAAAAGGATGTTTTGGAAAAAAATAATATGTATCCTGAAAATTTAAATAGAGTCACTGAAATTTTTGATAATTTAAATGCCTTATTTCATCATTATATTCAAGGTTATTTATCTGATTATACTAAAATTTATACTGAAAGTAATCTTTCCGCCAATAATTTTATAAATAAAAATTTTGAAAATGACAAATCAGAATCAATTTTAAAAATTTTACAAGTTAATTTTAATACTTCTAAAGAAGCAGTTTTATTAAAAACAAAAATTGGAATTTCTGAAAGCACGTATCCAAAATATTTGTACAATTCTAATTATGAAATTGAAAAATATATGAACAGTCAAAATTGGAAAAAAATGTTTTCAAATAGTTCAACAATAACAAATAAAATTAAAACTGAAAATAAAGAAATGTTTACGCCTGTTTCTGTTGATATTAAAGAATATCCGAATATGAAAAAGTTTACTGAAGAAAAAAATAAGTTTTTGAATAATAAAAAAAAGAGAGATTTTTATAAAGAAGATGAAATTAAAAATTTGCCTGCGAAAGTTCAAAAATATGTTGAATTCTATCAAGATATTAATAATAATATTGGAAGATCTTTAGTTGAAAAATATCAATTATATAGAAAATATATTGAAAATATTAAATCGGAATAAAATTGTTATTTTTCTTAAAATAAATAATTATTATTTTATTATTGTTTGAAAAAAAATTAATTTTTTATAATAAATTTGGATTTAATTTTAGTTTTTTTTTTTTAATTAAAATTAGATTATTTAATATTAATTAAAATTAAATTTAATTTTTTTTTTAATAAAAATTAAATAAAAAACTAAATAATTCTAATAATAATATTTTAATATTTTTTTAATAATTTCATATAAATTCAATTTAAATATAAAAAAAATAAAATGGAAATTAATAATAAATTACAATTCAAAAATAATTTTCCATTAATTTTTTATGACAAACAAATAATGTCTCATTTTTGGCCATTTTTAGACGAAAATTCAATAAAAACATTAAAAAACTGTTTAAAAAAAACAGGCACAAAAGAACAAAAAAAACGTATAAAAGAAATAGTAAAAAATTATGTAATTGATTTTGGAAAATACAATGAAAAAGTAAAATACAATCTAAACGAAAAAAAAATTCTCACTTTAAGCACAAACATTTTCAACATTCGAAAAGATTTTTTAAAACAATTCACACACATTCAATACAAAAATGAAAATTTAGAATTAAATCAAAATGAATTAGCACAATATTTAAAAGTTTATCCAAAAAACGAAGTTTTTTTATCAAACAACGAAAAAACAATAGCAAAAATTTCAAAATCAATCATTGGCTACGATAATTACAACGGTTCAAACAAAATCGATGAAAACGAAAATGAAATCGAAGAAGAAAATAAATATTCAATGTTTTACACAGAAGAAAATTTAAAAGAATTAAAAAACATTGATTTTTCAAATAAAGATTTAATTTTAGAGCGTCAAAGAAAATTATTAGAAAAAATGAATAAAATCAACATTGAAGAATTTTTTCCTTTGAAATTAATTAGTAATGTTAATTATTGGAGCATAATTTTATGCGAAGGTGGATTTTTTGCATATGCGTTTTTTTTCAAGGATCAAATTATTGAACATAAAAGTGATCATAAATATGTTGTTAGAAAAAAAGCAGGTTTAAGACAAGTAATAAAAGATAATAAAAAAAATATCAAAAGCATTGGAGCTCAAATTAGAAGAGCTAATGAAAAAAAACATCAAGAAAATATTGAATTAATTCTTAAATTAAATGAAGAAAATTTAATGAAAAGTGATGTTATTTTTATTCATGCTCCTGGATTTAATAAAGGAATTTTAATTGGTGAAAATAAACCTTTGTTTTCATATAAAAAAAAGATTTTAAATTTGCCTTATAATATTGATAAAGCAAATTATACGAATTTAATGAATGTTTTTAAAAGATTAACGAATGCTTATTTTGAAATTGATGATGATAATATAAAATCACTTTTTAAATAAAAAAATTATAAATTAATTATTTTTTAATATTAATTTTATTTAATTTTTTTATGTCAAAAGAAGAAGAAGATGAAAAAGATGAAAATGGTCCAATCACTGAAGATGATATTAAAATTGACAGTGAAAAATTATCTGAATTAAATAAAAATAATAATAATGATAATAATGAAAATAAAAAAGAAGAAAAAAAAGAAAATTCTTCTGTTTTTAAAGACATTGTAAATGAATTAAAATTAATAATAAATGAATTAAAAAACAATGATTCAAATAAAAATATGTTTAATTTAATAGATAAATTTAAAAAAAATAAATATAAAGAAGAATTATTAAAAAATAATCTTCCGATTGAAATTGAAAATTCAATAATAAATGAATTAAATAATGTTTATGATTTTTATAATAATAATGATAATAATAAAATATTTTTAGAATTTTTATTTGATTTGTATGAAATTTTACCTTATTTTTATCATCCAGAACCATTTGAAATTTTAATAAATTACGAAGATTTTAATGACGAAAATAATTTTGAAAAAAATAAATTAAATTCAATAGATTTTTTAAAATTATTTGAAAATATTTATTCAAAAAATAATATGAATTTAATAATAGACAAATTAATAATATTTTTATTTAAAAATTATTCAGATTATAAATCATTGTACATAGAAAATAATTTATTAATAAGTTATCCTTCACGTTCAGTTTTTATTTCATTTAAATTTATTTGTTTGAATTTATTTTTATACAATAAAATTAATATTAATTTTAATATTAATTTATACATTGAATCTTTATCGAATGTTGCTAAAATTTTATTGCAAGAATCTTCTTATTATAATCAAAAATTTAATAATGAATTTTTTAATAATGTTTTTGCTGATTTTGATTTTAATGCTGATGATAAAATAAAAAGAAAATTAAATAATGATGAATTTATTTTTTTAACAAAAAATTTATTTAAATTTTTATTTATAATAATATTTAATTATTATAAACATATATCAAAAAAATTTGATTTTGTTTCTAATGAAAATAGAAAAATTTTTTGGAATTTTATTGATTCTCATTTGAATGGAAATTTTATTTATCCAAAAAATGAAAATGAAATTAACATTTATTCATTTTATATTTTATTTTCTTTTATTTTAGACATTTTATCTTTTATTTATACAAATTTTTTATATTTAAACAAAGAAACTTATGAACAAAAAGAATTTCATTTAAAAAATTACGATCCATTTTTTATTTTCGTTGATTCAAACGATTGGAAAAATCCAAATTTTCATTTGAATTTTATAAATTATTCAATAGAAATTTTTTTATTTCATTGTTCAGATTTAATAAAATTCATAGAAATATTTTTAATTTTATGTGACATAAAAACCGAAAATAAAGAAAATTATGAAAAAGTTTTTCAATTTCAATCAAATCATTCATATTTTTTAATACAACCAATGAATAGTGTTGGATTAGGATGTTTAACATGGATTTTGAATAAAATAAACAAATATAAAAATTATAATTTAATTTATAATTTATTGTACATTTTTGACATTCATTTGCCTTTAATAGCAGCTTTATTAAAAACTGGTCATTCATTGAAATATTTAGCTTTAGAAACATTGTTTGATTTTATTGAAATTTGTAATGAAAAACCTTTAGTGAAAAAAATGGAAAATTTGAGTCATTATAGTTTTGATGATGTTTTTGATGATATTTTAGAATTTATTGGAAGTCAAGAAAATGATTATATGAGAAAATATGTTAATTTGAGAATTCCGAAAATTATTGGAATTTTAGGTGAAAATGCGAAAATGGAATTTTTTAATTATTTTATTGAAAATGCTTTTAAATTTGGTGAAGATAAAATTATTAATGATGAAAAAATTAGTTATTTTATTCAAATTATTAAAAAAACTATGAATGAAAATTTAAATAATAATAATAATAATTTAATTTTTTGGAAAGAAGAATTTATTAAAAAAATAATAAAATCGTTTGTTTTTAATTATGAAAAAATTTTTATTTTTGATATTATTGAAACAATTTCGCAGGGAATAAATTTTATTTGTTTTGTGATAATAAAAGATAAAAATTTTTTTAAAGGAAAATTGAATGTTTATAATAAAGAATTTTTGTATGAAAATAGAAAAAAATTGAATGAAATTGTAAATTTAGTAGAAAAATTTTTAAAATCAAGCGAAGAAGAAAAATTTAAATCATTGAATTTAAATTTTCATACTCAAAATGATGAAAATAAAAAAATATTTAAAATGAAAATTAATCAATGTGAATTATTATTAAATTTAATTAATGATGTTGATAATTTAATAATGAAAAGTTTGAAAGAAATTGAAGAAAAAAAATAATTTTTAATTTAAATTTAATTATTATTATTATAAATAAAATTATTATTATTAATAAAATGAACACGAAATTTTTTAAATTAAATGAAAAATTATTATTATTATCAAAAAACTTTGAAAATTGTAAAAAAGAAATTGAAAAAAATAATGAAAAAGAAGAAGAAGAAAAAAACATTGAATTTCATCATGAAAAATTTGAATCGAAAATTAAAATTAATCAATCAACAATTTTAAAAAATAAAATAGAAAATCTTGAAAATAATTTCGATTCAAAAATTTCTGATTTTAATATTAAATTAGATGTTTTAATTGAAAAACTTAAAAATATTCAAAATTATTTAGAAATTTCTTCAAATGAAAATGAAATTAATAATAATAATTTTTTAAATAAAATCGAAGAATTTAATAATAATTTCGAAAAAGATTTTGATAATCATTGTTGCAAAATTGAAGAATATTTAAATAATAATCAACAAAATATAAAAAATAAAATTATTGAAATTGAAAATGAAAATAATAATATGAAAATTAATTCTATTAAAAATTTAAATGAAATTGAAGATTTTTCTAATGAAATTATTAAAAACATTGATCAAAAAATTTTTGATAATAAAAATTTAATAAATTTAAAAAATGAAGAAAATTCAAAAAAAATTGTTTCAAAATTTTCAAATTTAGATGATGAAATTCAAAATGAAATTCAAATTGAAAATAATAATGAAAATAAAAATAAAATTAATGAAAATTTAAATAAAATTAATTTTTTAATAGAAAAATTTAAAGAAGATGAAAATTTAAAATATAATCAATTTTGTGAAACTTTATTTAATATTTTAAATTCAACAATGAATAAATTAACTAAATAAATAAAATTTAATATTTTTTTATTTAAAAAATTATAAAATATTTTCATTTCTACAAATTGGACAAATGTAATTTTCTTTTAGCCAAATTTTTATACAAAATTCATGAAAAATATGATTGCAATTTAATTTAATAATATTTGAATTTATTTTTATTTCTTCTGAACAAATCGCACATTGAATGTTTTTATTACATTTTTCTATTGGAATTAAATTTAAATAAGAAGGATTTATTTTCTTTTTTTTATAAATTTTTTCAGGAAAAATATTATTAAAATAATAATCTTTATTATTTATTTTTAATCTATTTTGATATTCAATTTGATTTATTTGTTGTGAATATTTTTTAATTTCTTCTTCATTTTTTAATAATTTTTGATATAAATTATAATTAATATTTTTTAAATTGTAATTTAAATCATTTTGAAAAATTTTATTATTTTTTTGCATTTTTTTTTTTTATTAAAAAAATAAATAAAAAAAATGTTTTTTTTTTATTGTTTTAATTTTGTTATTTTTTTATTTGGAATTTTATTATTAATTTTACATTTAAAAAATAAAGAAAAATTTCCTTATAATTTTGTTCCAAATAAATATGAAATTGTAATGATTTTATTTATTTTATTAAATCAAATTTATGTTTTTTTTTATAATTTGTTTTATAATAAATTAATCGAAAAAAAATTTTTTTTATTTTCAAAATTAAAATCATTAGAATTTATTTATTTTCAATTTCTAATAATTTTATCAATTTTAGCACGAACAAATAATTTAATAAACATTTTTAATAATTATTTTATTTCTCTTTCAAAAAAATTTACATTTAATTATTTAAATGATAATAATAATTCATTTAATAATTTAAATAATATTTCATCATTGAATAGCATTAATAATAATAGTATTAATAATAGTATTAATATTGAAAATAAAAATAATTTTAATTTATTAAATTTTCGTCATTTTGTTTTATCAATTTTAATTTATTCTATTTTTATTTATATTATTATGGGTTTGAATGATAATAAAATTTTTTTTGAAGGAATTACATTTATTTATTATGATTCTAATATTGAAAAAGAAAATGATTATTTATTTGGATTTATTTTAGAATGTTTTTTATTTTTAATTGTTTTGATGTTTTTAATTAAAAAAATTAGTTTTTTATTAAAATTTCCTTTAAATTCAGATAAATTTTATTTTAAAATTGAAATTATTTTTTATATTTTTATTATTTATTTAAATTCGTATTTGAAAAAGTTTTTAATTTTATTTTATTTTAAACATAAAAAAAATAAAAATTTAAGTTTAATTAATGATTCAATTTTAAATGTTTGTTTATTATTATTGAATTTTATTTTGTTTTTAAAACGTTATTTTTTTTATAGAAATTTAATTTATTTAAATAATAATAAAAATTTTTATTTAAATTTTAATGATATTTTTAATATAAATTTTTCAATAATAAACATTTTTAAAATGTATTTAAATAAAAATTGTGATGAAAAAATAAATCAATTGAATTTTTATTTAGTTTATTTAGAATTTAAAAATAAATATAAAAATTATGAAAATAATAATGAAATTCATTTAAAAATAATTGAAATTTATAATCAATTTTTTAATCAAAATTCGAATATTAAAAATTTAGAATATTTTTTTATTGAATGTCCTTCTGAAATAAAAGAAAAATTAAATAATATGAATAAAAATAATTTTATTAATGAAAATTTAAATTGTTTTGATGAAGTTTTTAATTGGATTAAAAATAATTTAGAAATTGAATTTAATAAATTTCAACAAAATATTAAAGAAAAAAATATTATAATAAAAATTTTATTTTTTATGGAATGTTTTGAAAATGATAATAATAAAAATAATATTTTTAATATTAATTTAAATTAAAAATGTAAATAAAATTTAAAAAATTAAATAAAAAATTATTTTTTATTTTATAAAAAAAAATTAATATTTTAATTTAAATAATCAAAACTTGAAAAATAATTTCCATAAGGATTTGTATAATTATTAAATTGTTTAGTAATAGATTTTGATTGATTTGGATAATTTCTTAAACTATATTCAAAAGCAGGTAAAATTTTTCCTGAATTTCTATAAAAATTTGTTGATTCAAAACTTTTATTTAATTTTTTTGTATTTTTTTTTGTATTGTTATTTAATGATTGAATTCCTATTCTCAAAGGAATTTTTGAGTTTTTTCTTTGAGAATTTGATTTTTTTTGAGTATTTTTTTTATAATTTGGTAAATATCGTTTTATATTTTGCATAAAATTATTATTATTAAAATTATTATTATTATTAAAATTATTTGAAAAATTTGTATTAATATTTTTAATATTATTGTTTTTATTATTATTATTATTATTATTAAAATTTTTATTATTAAAATTATTATTATTTTCATTAAAATTTTTATTATTAAAATTATTATTATTTTCATTAAAATCATTTTCATAATTAAAATTATTAAAATGTTTATTAATTTTTTCTTTTAATAATTGTTTATTTTCTTGAATATTTTTCATAATTTCTTCTGCATTTTCAATTTTATTAAAATAATTATTATTATTACTATCATCAGTTAAATTATAATTAAAATAATAATTATTATTATCTAAAAAATTATTTTTATTAAAATTTCTATTTGGAGTTTTTGAAACATTATTAAAATAATTTTTATTTTTAACATCATTTAAATATTGTTTATTATTAATATTTTCTTGATTTAAAATTTTATTTTCTAAATATAAAGTTTTTATAGCATAAATTGCTTGTTGAATATCTTCAAAAAGTTCAGAAAATAATTTTAAAAAAATATTCTTATTTAAATAAAAATTTTCAATATTTGTTATGTTATTAAAAATATCTTTTTTTTTATTAATTCCTTTCAATCTACTTTCTAATTTTTTAATTAAATAATCAATCACATCATTTGATTTATTATTATTATTATTAAAAGACATATTTTATATTAAAAAAAATTAATTAAAATTTAATTATTAATTATTAATTATTTTTAAATAAATTCATTAACATTTTTAAATTATTAGTTTCTAAATCATTTTCTTCTATTTTTTTTTCCATTTTTTCAATTAATTCTGGAAATTTATTCATATCATTTTTACAATTAGTTTTCATTAAATTATAATGATATCTCGCACATGAAAAATTATTTTCAGCTAAATAATTTAAAACTAATCTCGCATAACTTTTAGAAAAATTTTTATCTAATTTTGTAATGATTTTAATATCGATTTTTTTAGATTCTTT
>JAEEGL013264435.1_pt1 | contig 13253 bp, 9 predicted proteins | sample 9134231 | NCBI WGS metagenome assembly JAEEGL01 (sample SAMN16246548, study PRJNA631951) | gut metagenome | biome: gut microbiome; feature: rumen; material: fiber-attached | host: Bos | place: Iran: Karaj | collected 2018-10 | reverse complement strand
CAGATGGTGACCCACGTAAGGAACTTGTTTCAGAGAACCTTATCAAATACGTTACAGACCGCAAGGGTCATGACAGACGTTACGCTATCGCCCCAGACAAAATCAAGGCTGAGGTAGGCTGGTATCCAGAGACATGCTTCGAGGAAGGCATCAAGAAGACAATCGCTTGGTTCTTTGAGCACGAGGATTGGATGAAGAATGTAACTTCTGGTGATTATCAGAAGTATTACACAGATATGTATTCTAATAAGTAGAATACAAAATTAAGAGACTAGAAGTTTTGGGAGATGATGAAAATGAAAGGAATTTTTGGTGGCCTTAAGTTTTTTATAGGCACCCATAAGGCGGTAAGCATTGCCACAGCAAGTGTGGTGGGTGTTGCTGCCCTGGGAGCAGGAGGCTATGGCATTTATAATGCACTTCAGCCAAAGGATGAGCCACAAGAAGAGGAAATAATTCAGGAAGCGGAGGTAGTGGAAGAAGTTGCCGCTGTCGAAGATGTATATATTCCTGAGTTTAAAAAAGTAGATATAACCAGCGAATCACTTGAAAAAGATTTGACTATTTATATATCAGATGCTGACGATAATGCAGTGACAGGTGTGCCATTTCAGGTAAAGCTTATGGAGCCAAAGAAGGCTGAGGCGCTCTCAAGCTACATCGAGGCCATTGATGATATTAATACTCAAATCGCTGATTTGACTGCGTCATATGATAATCAGGACGTCATCTCCATTCTTAGAGATAGAAACGTTGATGTTGAGATTACAGATGAAAATGGTGAAGTAGTTGAAACACAACGCGGTGATGTAAAAAGTGATCCACTATACAATCTTTATTTAGACAAAGAGACTGCTATTCAGTCCTTTGAGATGGCTCTTAAGGATGTAGAGGGTACAGTTTACACAGATGAGGACGAGGATGGTGTTATTGCCGAAAAGGACTTAAATCCTGGCGATTATGTGGCATGTATGTTGTACGATTTAGACGACGGTCCTCTCTACGATCCTCAGAGCTACCTTACAAAAGTAAACGTAAAGGATAAGGTAGAGTTCAAGGTTCAAAAAGAAATCACAAAGCAGATTAAAAAGGACGTTGCTTCAGAAGATCAGCAGCCAAAAGCTGCAGCTCCAGTAGAGGAAGTTCCTAAGGATACAGTTGAGTGGGTTGACTCACGTAAAGAGGAAAACGGTGGCTCAGCTAAAGGAATTACAGGAGCAGAAATTGTTGCACCAAAGAGCACTGCAAAGGCCAGCAAGGCTACTAAAAAAGATGGCGGCAAAACATCTGTAAGCCATGAGGTAAAGGTTGCAGCTAAGGAGCATACCATTACTGTAAAGGATGTTTATTGTAATGCTGACGGAACAGTAGATGAAAAGGTAGAAACCAGAGCTACTGAGAAAAAAGCTGTAGGTGCAGCATATGAATATGCTGGCAAGACTGGTTTAGATGGATATGAGCTTATAACTTCAAGCCCTGTCAAAGGAACAGTAGCTGATAAGGACATTGAGGTAGTATTCAAGTATAAGAAGACTCAGACTGCTGCAGAGAAGAAGGCCGAAGAAGAAAAGAAGGCTAAAGAAGAGGCAGAGAAAAAGGCCAAGGAAGAAGCAGACAAGAAAGCAAAAGAAGAAGCTGATAAGAAGGCCCAAGAAGAGGCAGACAAGAAAGCAAAAGAAGAGGCTGACAAAAAGGCTCAGGAAGAAGCAGATAAAAACGCAAAAGAAGATGCAAAGAATGACTCAAAAGAAGAGAGTAAGCCTCAGGAAGAAAATAAACCTCAAGAAGAAAAACCTGCAGAGCCACAACCTCAAACAGATGAGCCTCAAGCAGCACCTTCTGAAGAAAAAACTAATGATAGTTCTAAAGCGCGTGTAAACGGTTCGCGCCCACTTGCGATTGCACTTAACACACCTAACAGATTTTTTGCTTCAAAAATCCGTAAGGTAGCTGCAGTTGCAACAAATAATTCAAAAGTAGAAACAGCTACTCTTGATATGACTTTTTCAGCAGGGACATTTACAGTTAAAGCTTCAGCTAACGTAGGTTCAGTAAAGATCAACGGAACTGATATTGCCATGACAAACGGCAAAGGAACCTGCACAATACCACAGGATGGTGACTATACTTTGACAGGTATAGCAACATTCTCAGATGGAGCTACAGATAATAGCTTAACTGTTACATATACTGTTACTGGTATGGGTTCAAGCTCGACGGAGAGATTAAAAGACAAGGAAGGTCATGAACTATTTCTTGATGAAGGCTTAACAAAGCCTGCAACAGTAGCCGATTATGCCAAGGACAAAACTTTCTACTACAAGAGTGCGTCATACAGATATTTTGGATGGCAGTCAATCGATGGTGCAACATATTTCTTCGATAAAAATGGAAATAAGATTACAGGCACTCAGACAATCCAGGGTGTTAAGTATGATTTCGGTCCAGACGGAGCTCTTTTAGTAAAGGGTAACGGTATCGATGTTTCAAAATATCAGGGTAACATAGATTGGAACCAGGCAAAATCAGCAGTGAGCTTTGCTATCATTCGTTGTGGATATAGAGGACAGAATGATGGACAGCTTCACGAAGACCCATATTTCTACCAGAATATGAAGGGTGCCAAGGCTGCAGGTGTTGCAACTGGTGTATACATCTTCTCAAGAGCACTAAATGAAGCAGAGGCAGTTCAGGAAGCGTCGATGGCAGTAGCCATGGCTCAAAAAGCCGGAGGTTGTGCATATCCTATCTATATTGATATGGAGGATACAACAAGAGGTCAAAGTAAGCTTACTAATGCTGAGCGTACAGCTATCGTAAATGCTTTTGTTGCTACAGTACAATCATCTGGATATAAGGCAGGTCTATACTGCAGCAAGAATTGGATGACATCAAAGATGGATGCAGGTTCAATTTCTTGTCACGTATGGATTGCTCAATACAATACAAAATGTACATATGGCGGAAAATATACTATGTGGCAGTATTCAAGTACAGGCTCTGTTCCTGGAATTAAGGGCCGCGTAGATATGAACAGATCATATTTCTAAATAATTAATATAGGTTGCTATGAATAATTCAAGAAGTAATAACGTTGAAACTGAAAAGAAGATATTTCGTTTTGTAAGCTGCGCAGTGCTGGTTGCTGTTTTGACCGCACTGTTCGCAGTTATGTGGTACTTTAGACTGCAGATGCTTATGGAAAGAAGATTCCTTGGCCTTGGTAACTACCTGATGGTGGGACTTTATGCAGTTCTTACGATTTTGGTCATCAATACCTTTAAAGGCTTTAGTATCGGAAGTGGTCGTATTTCCATACTTACCATGTCCCAGGCTATCGCTATGGGAATCGTAAATGCTTTGGAATATGTCATTGTTATATTGATGGCACGTATCAAAGTGCTTATGTGGATTACATTAGCCTACATCATAGTTCTTATTTTAGTGGACTGTGTTGCAGTACTTGCAGTTACATATATCTGTACAAAGGTTTATCGAATGGTATTCCCTCCATTTACTATTTTAAATATTTATGGTGAATACCAAAATGATTTGGTTGTCAAGATGAACAGGCGTGCAGACAAATATAGTATCACAGGCGAAATGAGCTGCAATGAACCTCTTGAAAAAATCACAAAAGAACTGGAAAATTACGATGCAGTTCTGATAAATGATGTTCCGGCAGAAATCAGAAACGATATTGTAAAGGCTTGTTTTGCCACGGGCAAGCGAGTTTATTTCACACCAAAAATTTCGGATATTATTATAAAGGGTTCTGAAGAGGTCAATCTTTTTGACACACCTTTGTATTTGTGTAAGAATGTTGGAATGGATGCCATTTCAGCAGCAATTAAGAGAGTTGGAGATATTTTGATTTCTGGTATTGGTATCATTCTTACATCTCCAATTATGCTTGTTACAGCTATACTTATCCACAGTTATGACGGTGGCCCTGTATTTTATAAACAGACCCGTTGTACTATCGGTGGAAAAGAGTACAAAATCATGAAATTCAGGTCAATGATTACTGATGCGGAAAAGGATGGTAAAGCCAGACTTGCCAGCGTCAATGATGACAGAATTACACCTATTGGACATTTTATTAGAGCTACCAGAATCGACGAGATTCCTCAGTTCTTCAATATTTTCAAGGGTGAAATGTCAGTAGTTGGCCCTCGTCCAGAGCGCCCGGAAATCATTGCTGAATATATAAAAGAGGTTCCAGAGTTTGCCTTCCGTACCCATGTAAAGGCAGGGCTTACAGGCTATGCCCAGGTTTATGGAAAATACAACACAACCTCATATGACAAGCTGAAGCTTGACATGATTTATTGTGAAAAATGTTCAGTACTACTTGATATTCAGTTAATATTGATGACTCTGAGAGTCATCTTTACAAAAGATGCCACAGAGGGTGTGGCTGAGGGAGAGACTAACGCTAATGTCGGCAAGTAAAAAGGCACTCATGCACGCCCATACCGCGTACATGGTAACTCAATTTAATATCGACAACATTAAAATACTTCAAGACTTAGGATATGCAGTAGACGTTGCCTGCTGTTGGCAGGACGATGACAGTGCGGTGAGCCCGGAAGCTCTAGCCGCACGAAGAAAAAAATTAGATGATTTAGGATGCCGGGTAATTGAGACATCCAGTCTCCGAAAGATATTTCATTTTGGAGAGCTTTCAAAAGCATATAAACTTCTTAAAACAGAGGTAGAGAATAATAAGTATGAAATAGTTCATACCCAATCCCCTATTGGAGGAGTTGTTTGTCGATTGGCCTGCAGAAGGGCTAGAAAACTTTATGGGACAAAGGTTATTTACGCGGCTCACGGATTTCACTTTTTCAAGGGAGCCAGTCTTATAAACACTATAATTTTCAAAAATGTGGAAAAGTGGTGCAGCAAATACACCGATTTGTTGATAACAATCAATAAAGAGGATTACGCCAACGCTCAAAAAATGAAAGCAAAACAGGTGGCATATGTTCCTGGCGCAGGTGTAGATACACACAAATTTGTTGCAAGCGAAGGTGCAAGACAAAAAATCCGAAAAGAACTTGGAATTGATGATGAAACCATAATTATTTTATCGGTTGGAGAGCTGATTCCAAGAAAGAATCATACAGAGGTTCTTAGAGCTCTAAAGATGATGAAGGATAATGGCACGCTTCTTGCTGAGGGCAGCGATGAACGTGTTCAGCCTAAATACAAAATAAAATATTTAATAGCAGGAAGAGGTAAAATTCAAGCTGAGCTTGAAGAAACTATAGCCCGACTTGGACTTTCTGACTATGTTCAGATGCTGGGATTTCGTTCAGATGTTGCTGATATTTTTGCAGCCAGCGACATATACGTATTTCCATCACATCAGGAGGGACTTCCAGTTGCATTGATGGAGGCTATGTCAGTTGGTATGCCGGTGGTTTGCTCAAAGATTCGTGGCAACACTGACCTAATCGAAGAGGGAATTGGAGGATATTTCTTTGATTCTCACGATGCGGCAACATTGGTAACAGCGCTTAATAAAGCCCTTTCTGACAATTTAACAAAACGCGAACAAATGGGACAGGCTAACATTGAAGTTATGAAACAGTTTGACAAAGAAACTGTTAATAAAGTAATGCGAGAACTCTACAGTAAACTTTAGTTTTAAAGGACAGAATTTGGCAAAAGCTATATTCTGTAGACTAGGAGTTAATAATGACAGTCTTACATGTATCCAAATCAAACACCTATTCTGGCATGGAAAATGTAGCTATCAACATTATTAAAGCCATGCCTGAGGAAATACGCTGTGTATATCTCACGGCTACAGGTTCGATAGAAACCAAACTATTGGAGCAAAACATCGAGTATATCGGTGTGGAAAAGGTGGATGAGAAAGTCATTAAAGGAGTTATTGATGAAATTCATCCTGATATTATCCATGCCTATGAATATGACTGTAGTGTTATGTGCACAAAGGTCACAGATACCATTCCTATTGTGAGCCATTTATATTCAATGCCTAAATGGGCACAAAAGATTGGTCCAAAGTCCATCATTTATGGTGGAGCATGCAAGTCTTTCGCCAGGATTATCCTTCCAGACAAAAAGGTGGCAGAAGACGCATGGTTCAAAGATAAGATGGAAGGTAAGACTAACGTCCTTGGTATCCCATACAATGCAGTAAAGACATACGAAAAGGGATACGTAGCAGGAAGTGAAATGAAAAAAGAGAAGTTAGAGGCTACAAAATCTGATCTTCTCTTTGTTGGTTATCTTACAGATGACAAAAACCCATATGAATTTGTAAGGATTGTGGGTGAGATTAAGAAAACTCATCCAAAAGTCAAAGCAATTATGGTAGGCGGAGGCGATTTAGGAAGTGAATGCCTGAGCCTGATAGGCAAGATGGGATTGATGGACAATATCAAGATGGTAGGGATGCAGCACAATCCTTATGTCTACATGAATCAGACTAAGATTTTAGTGGTACCATCCAAATTTGAGGGCTTCGGAATGGCAGCCCTTGAAGCTATGACATTTGGTAAACCTGTCGTAGCCAGTAAAGTGGGCGGTCTTAATGTGACCGTCGATGATAGCTGCGGAAAAATATGTGGAACTGACAAAAAGCCTACAGACAGAGAGGCTTTTATATCAAATATAAACGAACTTTTGGACAACAGCGAGATTTATCGCATGAAATCTGAGGGGGCAAGAAGACGCGTCAAAGAGCTAAACAACTTTGACACATACATGGAAGAAGTAATCAAAATTTATGAGGATATTTACAACACTGCTAAAAAAGCTTAAGAGTGCAGATTTTATATTAGTAACTTTATCAACAGTAATTTGTTCAGGCTTATCATTCGTACTGAACGTTTATTCAAAGCACGAAGTAGACTCGCGTCCAATGGGTATTTACAGTGCCTGTCTAATCGTAATGACTTACATGAATTACGCACAGTTTGGAGTGCTAAACGCATACAACAGGGATTATCCACAGGCACTTGGACGTAAGGATTTTAACGAAGCAAACAAACAAAGAAATATTACTGTAACTTTCATGTTACTGGTTTATACTTTAATATTTATTCTCTTTGAAGCATGGGTTTTTTTTAATTACAGAGGTCAGATTGGTATAGATGAAAAGAACACATTTTATGCTTTTGGTTATGCAATGTGTCCTATCATGATTCTTCTGAAGAGTTTTGACGATATGGCAAACTCTACAGTGAGAATGCAGGGAAAATACAATAAATCAGCTCTGCTTGGATTTATACGTACGGTTCTGGCGTTTGGAATCGGTGTAGTTTTCATTAAGATTTTTGGCTACTATGGTCTGTATGCCATGTCCATTTCATCAGCCCTCATAGGAATCATTTTCTTTTACAAGGATTCCTTTAAAGGGACCAGACTTGATTTAGATTTTAACTATATGAAGTTGATGGTAGTGGGTGGTCTTCCACTTCTAATAAACAGCCTGATATGGACAATAGTTCAAAACGTGGATAAACACGTAATTCAGCTGTTCTTTGAGGACTCGGACAATGCACTGGGGGTTTACTCAGTACCAACAATGGGATTCACAACAATGGTCCTTGTACCACAGACAATTTCCCAAGTATTCTATATTAAGATTTCACATTTATATGGAGCTAATCACGACGAGAAGGAACTGCTTGATAAGGCAGGCTACTTTACCTGCATTACATCGGCTATCTCAGGCATTGCATGTGTATTAGTATTCTATATAATGCCTATATTCGTAGGCATATTTATGCCAAGATACACAGATGGAAATGTGGCGACGCAGATTCTTATTATAGGTGTTGCTATATATTCAACCACAATGCTTTTTGGAAATATTTTCAGCGTGGTAAAGCTTAACAAATCTTTAATTGCAAACTCAGTAGCACTTTGTATCTTTAACATGATTTTCTCCAGTGCATTAGTGTTATTGGTAGAAAGAAGCATTAACATGGTGGCTATCGGTACAGGTTTGTCATATGCTCTGTATTCGCTGCTATTAATGATAAAACTTACGAAGCAATTTAATTACCCATTTTTAAAGCTGGTGGCCAACAGCTGGCTTCCAGTACTATCCATGGTAATTCCGGGCGTGCTGTTTTATTTGATTATTCCAAACATCTATATTGCAGCGGGATTCACTTTGTTTACCATATTAGTGGTTTGTGCTATACTTCTTAAGTTAAGAATAAGAGAACGAGGATAAAACTGTGCTTAATTTATGCTTTATGGCTAGACGTCCATTTGACGATTTGTCGCCAGCCATATATAAAGACATCAGAAAAAATCATGATCCTGAAGCCAGAGGTATTTTCATAACCTGCGACTGTAAGGAGTCAAAATACATCAGAGATAAATTCGAACCTAATGATGAAAAAGTCATTATCTGTGAAATGTCAGAGTTTATGAATGCTCATTGGGACGAATTTACCCTTGAAAAATTGGTAGAATACGAAAAGAAATATGACGCTTCACCAATTTGGAAATATATATACGCAGATAGATTTTTAGTATATAGGGGTTATGAGTACTGTGTTCAGACCGCTTGTGGCTTGTTTGCATTCTGGGAGCACGTATTTACCACCTATGACGTAGACTTCTACTATGACGAAGTTATAGCTACATTACTCACCTACATAGCATACCTGGTAGGCAAAAAGGTGGGCACACATTATTATTCAGCATTATTGATGCGTTCCGTAGGAATGGATTTAACACATCATTACATGTTAAATGATCCTTTTGAGATGATGTATGACATGCCACAGGATTATTTAACAAAAGAATATACTGACGAGCAGCTGAAAAAGGCAGAAGATTTCCTTTCTGGTTTTGAAGAAAAGCACTCAAAACCAGCATTCATGCAGTTCTCAGGAAAGAAGCCAAAGTGGAAAGCAAAGTTTTTTATACTTCCGCTGTTCTGGGTTAGACAGAGATTTTTCAATCCTCACACCAGAGACAAGGGCTCATATCTTTACTACAAGGCTTATGAGCGTACAATGGAGCAGATTTTATTCTACTTCAGATACAAGGCTAGTATGAAATATTACAAAAAGCCTGATATGACCAAGAAATTCGTTTATTATCCTTTGCATCTGCAGCCGGAGGCATCCACACTGGTATGTGCTCAGAAATATGAAAAGCAGTTGTTCTTCCTGGACAATCTGGCAAAATCAATTCCGGCAGATACAGTTATTTATGCAAAGGAACATTATTCTTTCCTTGGTTGCAGAGACAACAATTTCTACAAGGTATTAGCAGAATATCCAAACATTGTTTTAATAAATCCATGGGAGGATAGTTTTGAACTAATAGAAAAAAGCCAGTGCGTTGCGACCTTAACAGGTACCGCAGGAATAGAGGCGATGCTTCTTCGTCACCCGGTTATCATGGGTGGAAATGCATTGTACCAGGATGCGCCAGGTGTAATGCACATAGAAGATATTTATGAAAATTATGAATCTGCTATTGCATCTTGGAAAAAGCCAGAGCGAGAAGATATTATAAAGTATTTGGCAGCCTATATGAGCTGTGCCCGCCCGGGAAATACTTATGCAATGAGCGATGCTCGTTTGGAGCCTGATAATGTTGCATTGGTTGCAAAATCAATGTACGACTATTTTAAGGAGATGAAACATGAGTAAAGTATTAGTTACTGGATCAGATGGATTTATAGGTTCTCACTTGGTTGAGGAATTAGTTAAAAAGGGATACGAGGTAAAAGCTTTTGTTTACTATAATTCCTTCAATAACTGGGGATGGCTTGACACATTAGATAAAAGCATTATGGACCATGTAGAGGTATTTGCAGGTGATGTCAGAGACCCTAACGGTGTTCGTGAAGCTATGAGGGGCTGCGATGCAGTGTTCCATTTAGCTGCACTTATCGCTATTCCATTTTCATACCACAGCCCTGATGCTTACGTAGACACTAACATCAAGGGTACACTTAATATCCTTCAGGCAGCGAGGGATTTAGGAACAAAGCGTGTGCTTGTTACATCTACATCTGAAGTATACGGTACAGCACAGTATGTTCCAATCGATGAGAAGCACCCATATCAGGGTCAGTCTCCATATTCTGCTACCAAAATCGGAGCAGACAGACTTGCAGAGTCATTCTATCGCTCATTTGATTTGCCTGTTACAATCGTGCGTCCATTTAACACATTTGGACCACGTCAGTCAGCTCGTGCAGTTATTCCTACTATCATCACACAGCTTCTTGCTGGCAAAGAAGAAATCAAGCTTGGTAGCCTTACACCTACCCGCGATTTCAACTATGTTAAAGATACAGCCAATGGTTTCATCGCAATGTATGAAAGTAACAAGACCATCGGTCAGGAAATAAATATTGCAACTCAAAAGGAGATTTCTATCGGTCAGCTTGCAGAAGAGCTTATCCGTCAGATTAATCCAAACGCAAGAATTATCTGTGACGAGGATCGCCTCCGTCCAGAAAAATCAGAGGTTAACCGCCTCCTTGGCTCTAATGCAAAAATCTTAGAGCTTACAGATTGGAAGCCTCAGTTCACATTCGAGCAGGGACTTGCCGAGACAATCGAATTTTTACGTCACAACTTAGATAAATATAAAGTTGATATTTACAACATTTAATTTTTTCAACCAGGGGACTAGAAGATTAGAGGTAAATAATTATGTCAGATGAATTTATAACTTTATCAGTTCCAAATTTAAAAGGAAACGAACTAAAATACGTTACAGATGCAGTAGAGACAGAGTGGGTATCTACAGCTGGACCTTATGTAAGTGACTTTGAAAAAGCACTTGCTGAATATGTAAAGGCACCAGCAGCTGTCAGCACACAGAATGGTACATCAGCCCTTCACATCAGCCTTTTACTTAGCGGCGTTACCAGAGAAGATGCGGTTATTGTACCTACTCTTACATTTATTGCTGCAGTCAATCCTACAAAATACATCGGCGCAGAGCCAATCTTCATGGATTGCGACGATAGTCTTTGCATGGATCCAGTAAAGCTTAAAAAATTCTGCGAGACAGAGTGTGATTTCACAGATGGAAAGCTTATTGATAAACAGACAGGTCGTCATATTAAAGCCATGGTAGTTGTTCATGTATTTGGCAACATGGCTGATATGGAGTCTATTTTACCAATAGCTGAAAAATACAATATCAGAGTTGTTGAAGATGCTACAGAGGCTCTTGGCACATACTACACAGAGGGTAAATACGCAGGAAAGTATGCCGGAACAATGGGTGATTTCGGCTGCTATTCCTTCAACGGCAACAAAATCATCACCACAGGTGGTGGCGGTATGATTGTGGCTAAAGATCCTGAGGAGCTAGCACATGCAAAGCATCTTACCACACAGGCCAAGGCAGATCAGGCTAACTTTATCCATGATGAAATCGGATTTAACTATAGAATGACCAATCTTCAGGCAGCACTTGGCCTTGCTCAGTTAGAGCAGCTTGAAGATTTCATCAAAACAAAAGAAGCAAACTATTTGCGCTACAAAGATGCTGTGGATAAAATGGAAGGCCTTCATGTTCAGGATTTCCGCAAAGGTATTCGCAGCAACTACTGGTTCTATTCGGTAGTATTTGAAAACGATGAGACAGGCCGTGACAGACTTATTGAAGAACTCAAGGAAAACCATATTCAGTCTCGTCCAATATGGGGATTGATTTCAGATCAGCTTCCATACGAAGGCTCTCGCACCTACGAGCTCGAAAAGGCTCCTTGGTATTGGAAGAGAGTAGTAAATGTACCTTGTTCAACAAATCTTACATCAGAAGGTGTAGATAGAGTTTTGGATGTAATCAAAAATTTTAAATAGAGAATTTAAGTATGCTAAATGTTTTAATACACGAAGAAGATACAATTTTACAGGCAATGCGAACCTTTGATGCCAGCGGACGAAAGACAGCATTTATTGTTGATGAAGACAATAAATTGCTTGCTGCTGTATCAGAGGGTGATGTAAGACGTTTTATTTTGTCAGGCGGCGATTTAAATGAGCCTGTTAGCAAAATTGCCAATTATAAGCCTCGTAGTCTCAAGGAAGATGAGCGTGATGACGCCAGAGATTTCCTTCGCCGTCATAATATTCAGGGACTTCCAATTGTGGATGATGAAGGCAGAGTTATCGACACCATATTCTGGAGCGAAAATAATCTTACAAAGCAGAGCAATATTTCAGCTCCAGTTGTAATGATGGCAGGCGGTAAGGGCACACGTCTATATCCTTATACACGCATCCTTCCAAAGCCACTTATTCCAGTTGGAGACAAACCTATATCAGAGCTTATCATGGATAGCTTTGCAGAATATGGCATCAATAAGATGTTCATGATTGTAAATCATAAAAAGGGCATGATTAAGTCCTACTATGGTGAAACTCCAAAGCCTTATGATATCGAATTTGTTGATGAAGATGCTCCACTTGGTACAGGAGGTGGATTGTCCTTACTTCGTGGCAAGGTTAATGAAACCTTTATCCTTACCAATTGTGATATCCTAATTGAGGAGGATTACTCCAAGATATACGAGCATCACAAAAAAGAAGGCAATATGATTACGATGGTCTGTTCCCTTCGCAACTTCCAGATTGCTTATGGTGTGGTTGAGTTTGGCGAACATGGCAATATCATTGACATGAAAGAAAAGCCGGAATTCAGCTTCTTTACAAATACAGGCATCTATATTGTAGAGCCAGAGGTTATAGATTACATCAAAGATGGAGAAGTTATTGGATTCCCAGATATTATCAACAGACTAAAAGATGATGATAAAAAGGTAGGGGTTTATCCAATTAACGAAAATACATGGATGGACATGGGACAGCTTGATGAATTAAGCAAGATGGAAAGCCGTCTCCGCGGTAAATAGTACGCTAGGTACTAGAGTTAGAGAGGATAATTATTTGGAAAAAATTAAGAGTTTATTTTATCCAATGGATAGAAATAAAGCTGCAAGTATAGGCGCTGTGCTAATAGCAGCTGTAGGCATTATCTATTCTATAGTTTTCTTTTTAATTAATTGCTTCAACAGAACCAAATCCCGTCATTACAATATGTATTTTGGTCTTATTCTTGTTGTAATGATTGCTATGGTGCTATACCTGTTGTGGCTGTTTTTCAGGAAAAAAGAGTGGAGTTATTCCAGAGTATATGTGATACTCACCCTAGGCTGGAGTATAGTGATGCAGTTTGTGATGCCTCCTATTTCTGGGGCTGATGAAGTTCATCAT
>JAEEGL012949103.1_pt1 | contig 13253 bp, 11 predicted proteins | sample 9134231 | NCBI WGS metagenome assembly JAEEGL01 (sample SAMN16246548, study PRJNA631951) | gut metagenome | biome: gut microbiome; feature: rumen; material: fiber-attached | host: Bos | place: Iran: Karaj | collected 2018-10 | reverse complement strand
AATTACCTTGCGAACTCTTGCATCGTGGTACATCTTGGGGAAGAGGCAAACCCGTCCAATTAGTTCATTATAGTAAAAAATACAATGATAGGTGCTGTATTCCTGCAAATGTGGAAATCGCTCATGGATGATGCTATCAACCAATTGAAGGCGTAGAATGCGATTGTCAATGTACTGACTGATATGATCTCTATAGTAATCTTTAGAAAGTGACTTTGATCGATGTGTATAGATATAGAGTGGTTTGTCGACTATGCAGACTGTCTTGCTACAGGCGAAGGCCTGAATATTATATATGAAATCCTCTTCTGTTTTTAGACCTTCGGTATTCCTCACACCATTTTCCTGCATGGTTGTTCGTTTGTAAATCTTCGTCCAACACTGGGAATAGATCTTGTCCTTAATGAGGATGGCTTTCAAGGCTTCGTCTTGAGTAAGAACATATTCTTGACCAGTGTGCTTGGTATGTGAAATATGGCCTTGTTCATCAATCTGGATATAATTGCAGCACACGATGTCTGCATCGTGTTGATAGCCAGATTGAAGCATCTGGCTGAACATGTCTGGTTTAATCTCATCATCGCTGTCAATAAAGGCGACATAGTTGCCAATAGCAATGTCATAGCCTACATTCTTGGCCGTAGAAGGACCTGTATTTTGCGTATGGATACATTTAATCTCAGGATGTTTGGCAGCATATTCGTCACATATCTTACTAGATGAATCAGTAGAGCCATCATTGACAAGAATAATCTCCATTGAAACATCTTCTTGATGTAGCACACTGTTAACACATCTTTTCAGATACTGCTCGACATTATATACGGGTATGATGACACTTATATCCATGCTGTTCTATATGCTGTTAAACAAATTAATCCATTGTGCCATAATTGTCTCAGGCTTATAGCGAGAAATATTTTGTATAGCCTTAGTACCCATATTTTTTCTGAGTTCCACATTAGACATGAGTCGCTCAATTTTTTTTGCCAGATCCTCAATGTTTCCATCTTCTGCAAGGAATCCGTCTTCCCCATCTGTTATGATTTCACGAGGTCCGTAAGGGCAGTCGAAAGATATGCAGGGCAAACCACAACTCATAGCTTCAGCTAAAACAAGACCGAATCCCTCATATCTGGAACTCATGACGTAGATCGAACTTTTAGAGAACTCCTCTGCGATGTCTTTGGTTGCTGGCATCAAATGAACGGTTCCTCCTAATTGTAGTTGGTCAACGATTTTTTGGTAGGGGAGCCTGTCTCCGTTGCCAAAGATATATAATTCCCAGTCGCAGAAATCTTTTTTGATGAGATTCCATGCTTTTAGAAGTCTGTCAAACCCTTTCTCTGACATATATCGACCTGCTGAGATGACGCGTTTTGCTCCATAGTCCGACACCATCTTGGGAGTGATGGTCAGCATATTCGGAATCACTTCGATTCGCTGAGAATAATTCTTCCAAAAAGGAATGTCGTGTTTAGTAAGCGTCACAATATAGTTGCAATGTTTTAGACTCTTCATGATATGGTTATCCCATATTGAAAACAATATAAAGAGGTAGTTGTTGTATTTAAATTTGCGAGCTATAGTGACAGTCTCTCCTTTTGTATGAGACTCCATGACCGTCTTGATGCCTAAATGATGGGATGTTTTGATGATGATATCAAGAATCTGATAGGAATAGACTGTACAAATGACCAGGTCAGGCTGGATATTACTCAGTAATAATTCAAATTGTTTTCTGAATTGTCCACGTATTTGATGATATGCCTTGAGCCATCTCAATAAGGTCATCTCGTTCCTTTGAGGCATTGGCACATTGATAGGATTATAAAAAATCTTATTATTGAGTTGGAATGGTAGACCTTGAGATTGTTGTTCGTAAGTAGTTAGGTACACTTGGTGAGGTGTTTGTTCAGAGATATAATTCATCTTGCAGGTCAATATTCTTTCAATGCCTGCAAAATTCTTCATTTTATCTATCACAAGCAATATCTTCATTTTACGATGTTCTTACATTTTAAGAGAAAAGATGCAAACCGATATACCCAACGTTGGATGGAGGGGGATTGCTTTAACTCAGGTAATAACTTGACCAAAGGAACTTCACCAGGAGTGAACATCGTTTTGTAATCTTTCAGAATTCTTGGGGGAAACAATTCTGCAAGCAATTGGTTCCATTCCTTATCGACAATGGAGAGGTTAGAACTGATGCCGTTGAAATCATAGTTTGCTACGATATAATCAATAATCCTGACAGAACAGTTGTCGTAGATGATAGACTGATAATTGAATTTTGCATCAGACTGTATGACATAGTTCTCATCGTATAGTCTTTTGTCAAACAATTGCCTCTTGATGAAAGTCGCCTGGTGGTTGAAGGTGTTCTTAAGCATGGTTAGGAGCGTTACCTCTTGCGGCTTAATAATATGTTTGATGCCCTTTTCCTGATCGTAGAAGCCACCAGTGATAATGTCTTCGGTATAATTCATCTTGGCGATATCCTCTAAAACAGTTGATGAGTGGAAGGTGTCACCAGAGTTCATGAAGTTTAGATATTCGCCAGTAGCCTGCTTGATGCCTTTGTTCATAGCGGGATATCTGCCACCATCGGTTTCGGATACCCAATAGTCTATATGGTCGGCATATTGCTTGATAATATCTACACTACCATCAGACGAACCACCATCAATAATAATATATTCAAAATCCTGACAGGTCTGGCCAAGAACACTTTGGATGGTTTTTTTTAGACCGTCCTGGTTGTTGTAGTTGATGGTGATGATAGAATATTTCATCAGTTTTAATTCAATAATATATTATTACTTCTTTCTCTATAAGTGATATTTTTTTGCAAAGATACGAATTTTATTTAAAATTTCAATATGTTCCTTCGAATAATTGATAATAATTATGTACTTTTGCAAAATAATAAATAATGTCACTCAATTATGGATTCTACTAATCATCCCAGACGGATTGAATGGATGGATACAGCCAAAGGCATATGTATAACCCTTGTTGTTTTTAATCATATATTGATTTATCATGGTTTTCATGATTACCGACCAGATTTTTTTATGCTCTTCAATGATTTCATGAGTTCGTTTAGGATGCCATTGTACTTTTTCTTGTCAGGGGTTTTTTTTAAGTCTTACGGAGGAGGATTCTTTTTTGTTAAAAAGAAAATTAATAAGATATTGATACCATTTGCCTTCTGGTATTCTGTCAGTATACTTATTATTCCTCTTACTGATGACATTGGGACGTGGCAGTATTGTGATTTTTGTACAAATAAATATGTGATTTTGAATTTTTACTTTAGTGACTGTCAGGGCGTAAACGCTCCTCTCTGGTTCTTGTTGTGTTTGTTTGAAGTCAATGTTATTTTTTGTTTGTTGCAGATGTCTATAAAGAAAAGAACTAATTTGTATATTGCTTCATTTTTGACGGGAGTTTTAGGATTGTTGTTATCATACCTCTCTATAAATCTTCATGCTTCATTGGATACAGCTTTAACGTGCCTGCCTTTTTTCGTATTTGGATATATGGTTAAGAATGACACGAATCTATTAATTTCTTCAACTCATGACAGGCACTTATTATTGTTTGCGTTGTCATTTGGTATTATATGTTTCTTGCTATCTGATTATGCGGCATTCTATAATAATAGTTATTCGCAACAATCATACTTTACGATTTATCCATGTGGCTTTCTTGGAACTTTGATGATACTTTTCATAGCCCAAAATATCGGGACAGCAAGATTAATAACCTATTTCGGAAGGTATTCAATTATAATTCTATGTACTCATTTCCCTTTAATGAAGATAATCAACTGTTTATTCCTTGAACAAATGCACGATGTGCTATTGAAAATCTTAGTATCGTTTTTGGTCGTAATGACTATAGAATTAGCCTTGATTCCTATATTGAAGAAATATATGCCTCATGTTACTGCACAAAAAGATTTGTTTACTTGAAGTCTCATATTGGCTCATCTATACTTACATTCCGTTTAGGCTGTTGATAATATTCCAGTCATTATCCAAGCTGATGCATTTGTCTAAGCCTAAGAAGAAGGGTACTACTCGACTAAGATTCGATGTGTATGTTCCAATGAAAAAATCTGCCTGTATCAAAACCTCCATATCCATTAAGACATTCAGAGTTTCCTCTTGTCTTGTTTGCTTGGAAGAATGATTAAAAACTGCCTCGTTAAATCCTGAACTTTGATTCAGATGATTATAGTAAACATGGAAACCATGAGGACACAACTTATCTTTGATATCGTTAATGATGCTTGTGTCATCCGTTGCAATATAGACATTGGAGCTGATGCTCTTATAATTGATAATTGTGTTGACGTATTTGTCAAGATGGATATCCTGCATTTCTTTTGATGTAATTTTGTCTCCTCTGCGAATGTGAACACCGATATAGTCGTTAGGAAGACAAAGACCATCTTTCTTTTGTCTAATACACTCCTTGGTCACATGGTTTAAGATATACATCTCCTTAAATGCTGAAGCCATCAAGTTGAATGCGTCTTTTCCAAGAATGTCATGAATAAACTTTCTGGAACGCATGTCCTCAAAGACGTCTTTAGTCAATAGATGATGAGGATGTAAGATGCGATAGAGGTAATTTAGAATCAACCTGTAATAAAAGGGAAAAAACTCTTTGGGTTTATAATAGATCTTCCCAATCCAAGGTTTTTCATTGGTATAAACCTTATCTTGGGCTGAAAAAAGATTATTGGAACAATCCAATGTCGGCTCAAAATAGTCTTCCCATCCTTTCTTGATACGGGAATTCCATAACCAGGTGTTCAGTTTTAGAAATTTTTGTTTATGGTGGGCATAAACGATGGCAAGACACAGATTGAATAACTCTGAATACATGCCTCGCGTAGAAAGGCTATATATGATCTTGTCTTTCTTCATTCTATAATATCGAATAATAAACCTGTGCTAATTGCTTGGCACTTTGTTCCCAAGAAAAGTGTTGTAGACGCTGACGCTGTTTCTCCAATAGTTTTTCTCTATCGTCTTTATTCATTTCCATGAATGTCTCAAGTCTTTCGGCAAAGTTATTTTGACAGGCATCCATATCAAAATATATAGCAGCTTCATCTGCTATCTCTGGGAAGCAACTTTGCCTGTTTAATAAAACGGGGCAATCTGCTTGGTAGGCTTCCAGAATGGGAATTCCAAATCCTTCGTATTCGCTTGGATAAACAAAACATAAAGCATAATGATATAGATTATATAAATCCGTATCATTCTTAACCCATTGATGAATGAAACGATTTCTAATACCAAGTTCTTCTAAAAGAGTAATCTCCTCACTTTCAAATTCGGAACCCGTACAAACAATATGCAGATCTTTATGTTTTTTAAGTATTGGAGCCGAACTACGGACAAATGGAATAAAATTCTTATAAGTCCATCGTGCACCAACGAAGAGTATATAAGGAAAAGGGAATGGCTTTGATGATTCTTTCACTATTGGTAGAGAACACCCATGGTAGACCACATGTATTTTCTCTTCTGGTATACCTAAAATTCGGATAATATCTTGCTTCGTATTCTCACTGACAGCGATAATAGCTTTCGCCAATGGAGCCAGTTTTCGTTTCATGACAATTTGAACGTTGTCATTTCCATAATATTGAGGATACAATTCCGGAATCATATCATGAATGGTGAGCACGAAAGGCTTCCCATGAAGATGAGGCAGGAAATAATCACTATAGTAGGTCGGATGAAAAATATCGAAATCTCCTTTGTCTAATTCTTCAAACACATAATTAGTATTGTATTCGGGATAAAACTTATGTTTTCGGAATCTATCTGTCAATATATGCAATCGGCATTTGCCAGGGAAATCCCAATGACAGATAAAATGATTAAAATGGTATCCTTTAGGATGCACCCCTTTTACATCCTTTAAATAAACATTGTCAGATTCGTGTACCAAAATATGCGCATTAACCTCCTTCGGCAGGTTCTTGTATAACTCTGCAAAACAGCGGGATACGCCACCATATTTTTGTATTGTAAAAGCCTGATGATCGTATAATATGCGCATAGTCTTGTTTAAATTATAATAATTTTCTATTCAAGTGTTATTGTTGGATGCATCAGTATGAAACCGTTATTTGTACCGGGATACTTTAAGAAAGGAGTTCCTGTATCATAGATGGTGAAGACGCATGTTTCTTGACGATCATAATATTTGATGTTGGGGATGTATGCATCAATCTTAACAAGATACTTATTGGGCAATAATACATTTGGTTCGTACTGTAGAACAAATGTTTTTTCGCCTTCAAAGTCACCGACATGAATCTCATTGATGCATATCATAGTATGATTAATAGTCATAATCTGAACAGAAAAGACGGCATCTTTATCCACTGTCGTGCCTTTTTTCTTTTGAAGTTTTATCTCCATTTTCAGCCCTTGGTCAAAAGCAAACAGGCCTCGCTGTTGCTCTTTGTTCCCAAGGAGTTTCATCGATGAAATAAAGAGTATGCCATGGGCTTCTTCTTCTGTCTGTGAGAATGATGTGTCGTTTTTGTTACTATTAATATACTCAGAAACAGTCTCTCTTATATTACTCGCAAATTTAATCTTTCCGTTCTCAAGCAGCAGACCATTCTTACAAAGGTTTAACATAGAGTCCAAATTGTGGCTCACAAAGAGAACAGTTCGTCCGCCACCTTCGGAGATATCTTGCATTTTACCAATGGCTTTCTTTTGGAACTCAGCATCGCCCACAGCTAATACTTCGTCGACGACAAGAATCTCTGGATCCAAATGAGCAGCAATAGCAAAACCTAGGCGCACAATCATACCGGAAGAATAACGCTTGACGGGAGTGTCTACATATTTGGCTACACCGGCAAAGTCTACAATCTCATCAAATTTGCTTCTAATCTCAGACTTGGTCATACCCATGATGGAACCATTCATGAAAATGTTTTCACGACCGGTCATCTCAGGGTGGAAACCTGTACCGACCTCTAATAAAGAAGCAATACGACCTTTAACTTTGATGTCACCTGTAGTTGGAGAAGTGACACGTGAAAGTATTTTTAATAGGGTGGATTTGCCTGCACCATTTTTGCCGATAATACCGACGACATCACCTTGATCTACTTTGAAATTGATGTCGCGGAGAGCCCATACGAAACGACTTTCTCCTTTCTGGGTACGGTCGTTGGTCTCACCAATTTTTAGGAAAGGGTCTTCCTTACCGCGAACGCGAGCCCACCATCTGTTCAAGTCCTGACTTAGTGTGCCAGTACCAATGGTTCCTAGGATATATTGTTTTCCTACGTTATTGAATTCTATAACAGTATTACTCATAGTCTTTGGGTTTTAAATGACATCCATAAAGTTTCGTTGTACACGATTAAATATCAAGATGCCGAGCATGAGGATGATGATAGTAAATGCAAAACTATAGCCTAAATAGAGCCAGTTGAATTCACCGACACCTGTAAAAGCATACTTGAAAGTTTCGAGAATAGCTGTCAATGGATTCGCAACTAATACCCAAATGTATTTGGGGTAGGTTTCTTTCATGACTGAGAGAGGATAGATAACAGGGGTTGCATACATCCATAATTGAACGCCAAAGGTTATCATAAACCTTAAGTCACGGTATTTGGTGGTCATGGAGGATATAATCATACCAAATCCCAATCCTAATCCTCCAAGCATCATAATAAGTACGGGTATAAGCAGAATAGTCGCATTTAGATGGAAGGCTACTCCAGAAACGAAATAGTAGATATATACAGCTAAGAATAGTGTCAATTGAATAGCCATCTTAATCAAATTCGAAATAACGATGGATAATGGTACAATTAGTCTTGGGAAATAGACTTTACCGAAGATGGCCTGGTTCGCATTGAACGTGTCGGAACATTTGCTCAAACAGTCTTGGAAATAGTTCCAGCCCACTAAACCTCCAAGATAAAAGACTGCCTGAGGAATGCCATCGGTTGATATGCCTGCTATGCCACCAAACACAAACATGAACATGATGGTAGTAAAGAGGGGTTGGATGATAAACCACAGTGGTCCTAAAATGGTCTGCTTGTAGAACGTGATAATGTCACGCTTGACATACATGGCCAATAAATCCCGATAACGCCAAACCTCCTTAAAATCAATGCTTAGCAGCTTGTTTTTATTCGTTATAATAATATCCCAGTCTTTTGCCATATTATATCATGTTTTATCCGTGTTGGGTGTGAATAAAATCCGTATTCTTTCTGTCAATTTTCAATATATTGAGAATCATCTTCCATACGAGTTTGGGAAGAGATAATAGCTTTCCAAATACAGAGTGACTGCGTAATTGTTTGGGTGTAGCAATATACAGGGTGATGCATATCGTAAGAAACAGACACCACCACTTGATATACCATGAGAGCGAAAACAGGTATGAAAAGACTGTCATGATGATAGATAAACCGAAAGCGCCAACCACCAGCATAGAGCGTGGAATCAGAGCTTGTTGAATTGTTTTGTCTACATAATCGATATTAGCAGTCTTAATGGCATGCGGTATATAGGGCAGCAAATTGAACAGACTTTGAATCTGTACAGTCATCCAACGAAGGCGTTGCTTCTGGAAATTGTCTTTGTTGCTGACTTTTTCGTCAAAGACGTGAATATCTGGTTCATAATTGATGAAAATTTTATCTTTTAGGAGCAGGGCTTCCAGTTCCCGGTCTTCACCGGCTGTGCTGAGTTTATAGACATTTTCTTTAAACCAATGGAAATCGAAACACATGCCAGAACCAATCAATGCCGATGATAGACCAATACGGTTGTGGGCTTTGCGGAAGATAGTGTTGTTGATTTCTTCGCTGACACCATCAAGGACGGCAATGTCGTTGTCTTTGTTCTTGGCGCAACGATGGCATTGAATGGCTTTATAACCATGAGCACAGGATTCGTTAAGTTTTTGCAGGAAATCGGAGTTAACTACATTATCTGCGTCCATGATGATGATATAGTCATAGTCTTCTTTGATCTGGTCCATAGCATATTGCATGGCCTTGGCTTTACTGCTTTTTTCAAAGACAGGCTGCAATAAAGTGATGGGGAGTTCGCTTAATGCTTGATTGGTCTCTGGTTGCATGTGGTCGGAGATGACTGCCACATGGAATGCGTTGTAGGGGTAGTATTGTCCCAAAAAAGTGCGGACAGAGGGTACGATGACACGGTCTTCATGATAAGCAGGGTAAAGTACTAAATAGGTTGAATATTCTTTTTCGCGCATGGATAATTTCTTGCCCGTCAGAAACAACGTGAATTCGTTGACGCGTTTCTTCCATAAAGTAGAGACCAGCGCAAAGAAAAGAATATAGAGCGTGGAGGCCGCTAACAACAACCATATAAGTATGTCAACAATATGTAAAATATGCCAAATCATAAACTTTATTTTTTAAGGTCGATGGCTTCCGTGATTTTCCGGCCTAATTTGAATTTATGCAGGATAGAACTCAGAAGTACAAAGGGTATTTTGAAGAAGGTGCTATCCCACTTCTCATCTACCAAGTAATTGGGAGTCGCCATGGCAAAAATAAAGAGGACAATGGCAAATAGTGCCCACCATTTGACGGCTAATGTAAAATAAATAAATGGCATGATGATACACATCAATAGAATGATGGCCATCATAACCATTCGTGGTAGAAGCATCCATTGAAGAAGTTTGTCAATTAAATCATAGTGCTTTTGAATGATTGCCTTAGGAAGATAGCGGATGTTGCGCATGACAGCACGCCATTGCGTAAAAATCCAATTACGATGCTGACGGTTAAAATCTTCGGCATGACGCACCTTTTCACCATATACAACAATCTTGTCGAAGTAGTCAATATAAATATGATGACGAAGCAGGAGTGCTTCTAATTCCTTATCGGCCCAATTGATTTTAGCCGCCAAAATCTGTTGCTTAAACCATTCGAAATTGAAAACCATACCTGAACTGGCCATAGCAGCAGAAAGCCCCACACTGATATGCCCACGACGGAAGATGGAGTTGTTGATTTCTTCGAATACAGCAGAGAGACGGGCAGATACTGTATCTCGGTTAAATGACAATTTATGAGCTTGAATGGCCTTGGTCCCAGCAGACTCGTAGGCATCATTCATCTGCTCAAGGAATTCAGGCTCTACCACGTCGCCCGCATCCAAAATAATGACGACGTCATAGATTTTGAATTGGGGTAAGTTGTTAATCGCTAATTGAAGAGATTTAGTTCTGGAACTTTTGCCGTATGTTGGTGTTAGCAATGTTATGGGTTGTTGGGCCAAATGAAACATTGTGATTTCGTCCTCATGGTCGGCAATGACTGTGACGTCGAACAGACGTTGAGGATAGGTTTGACCTAAGATGGAATTAACCGTCAATTCAACGCTCTTACCACTCTTGTGGGAAGGAATCAGAATGATAAAACGATTCTGATTCTTGGCCTTAGGGGTGTCGCTATGGCGGGCAAACATGGAGGTAAAGGCAAAGATACCCAAATAGAGTACAGTTAGTGCTACTAATATGAATATGATGAGATCGATATATGTTAATATAGCCCAGAAATTCATGCTTGTCAAATTGAGAATTGAGAATTTAGTATTGAGAACTTAGAATTAATAAAATCACAAATACCTCTGCTGACAGCCTTAACTAAATCGGAGCGGCGTTGGAGGGTATATCTGAGGAGGTCTCTACTGCCTACTAAGCATATCAAATATAGATAGGATAAATAGCGAGAGATCGACGTGTTGTTGCGTTTGACAAACAGCAGTCGATTGCGTGTGATATAGTAGGTCCTGAGTGGACTTTGCTGACCTGTTGTCTGACTCTCCTTGTGATAAACAGTCATGGCAGGCTCATACCAGATATCATAACCTGCTCGGCGAATCATCATAGACCAGTCTAATTCTTCATAATAGAGGAAATAACATTCGGGCATCAGTCCTGCAGCTTCAATCACTTCACGCTTCACCATCATGGCTGCGCCATGGGCGTAAGGAGTAGGGTGAGCTGTGTTATACTGCTCATGATCAGATTCGCCACACCCAATGGCGTGGTTACGCATGGTGATGTGGGAGAGTGGAGTATAGCCAGCATATTGTATCGGATTGTCACCCCAAGCAAATTTGATTTTGGGACAAACCACACCAATCTTTGGGGAAGACTCCAAACGGTTGGTGAGATGGCTGAAGTTTGATGTCTGAGGTCTGAAAAACGTATCGTTGTTAATAAAGAAAAGATATTTACCACGAGCAGCTTGGATGCCGAGATTGTTGCCGCCTGCAAAGCCTAAGTTTTGGGCACTTCGGATGACTTTAACTTGAGGATAGCGCTGCTCAATGATGTAGGTTTCATCATCGTTGGATGCATTATCTACTATGATTACCTCTATGGACTTGTCCTCTAAAGGTAATGTGTCTATCAATTCACAGGTGTCTTTCAGCCCATTAAAATTGATAGTGATTATAGATATTTGTATATCCAACTGTACCATGGCTTCACTCTCATCTTTTCTATTTTCTCAAGTCGAAGGCGTTTCTTCTCTTTTTGTTCTGTTAATATCTTGGTTTCGTATGCAATCCATTCTTTCTCAAAGAAAGGAAGGACATAAACAATAGCAAGACCCCCATAAAATTGTACACCATTTGGATATTGCAACAAAACCTGGTTACCGTAGCCGCCCAATTGCATGGACACGAAAGCACAACAAAATCCTGCGCCAATACCTCTTAATGAAGGACTTTTTAGAACAAAAAATACAATCCAGCATGCACCAATCAGCATGATGGCCATACAGATTAAAAAGGTGGTAATACCAACAACACCAGTTCTGAGCCAGATATAAACATATTCTGAGTCAGCGGGAATCGTAGACATGAGGGCATATTTGTTATTAGCTGGAACAGAACCATAGCCTTGAGCGATGCCTATACCGAATGGCGCTTCTTTCATATATTTTTTCATGGTTTCCTGATTGATGGTGCGCGTATTGGCTGAGGCATCATTTCGGTCAAAAGTAGAACGCATACGGCGGATGGACTGATTTCCGTTTCCTATTGTCGTAAATGCAAGGATAAATACAATGAATGCAAATAAAATAGTGAAAGGAATGGCAATTTTGAATGATTTGGAAAGGAAAATATAAACGAAGAATCCTGCAATCATGCACGCCATAGCCGTACGGGTTCCTGAAGGAAACATGGCCCATGTGGCAGCTGCTCCAACTAAAAGAAAATAGATTTTAAATTTTTTGATTTTTGCGGTGATACCAAAAATGATAAAGGCTACAGCAGTGGAAGCAATGCCAATGCCAAAACTTGCTGCATCACTGTAGATAGAAAAATACCTGATTAATGACCCTCCATATAAGACATGTGTATTTCTGCCTCTTCCTTGGAGAAAAGAGTTCTCGATATCTGTTAAACCAATATTCTTTTGCTTCCATACCCAAAAAGTGGCAAATAAAGCAATTACTCCCCAAAGATACAGGTATTTGATAAGAATCTCTGGTTTAGAGATGTAGAGAGAGAAGACTAAAAAAATATATAATAATTGAAATGCCATTAAGCGTGCACCTGTATACCATGCCGCTACATTGATACCGAGGCTACACGTGTCATTTAAAACTTGAAGGGTGCAATAAGCACACCATGCCATGATAGCCAATAACATGGTATTGCCGGTACGTTCAAAATGACTGTCTTTTACATCTATAAGTGCTAAAGCTATTAACAACAACTCTAATGACTCATTATATAGGGATACTGGTCCAGGTAAGTGTATGTTCATGTTTAGGAGACATACATTAATAATGTTGAGGCTCCAAAAAACTAACATTTTATTTCGGAATGCGATGATGGCAACCAAAACTAAAAGTGGAGACAGGCAGATAACAGCAAAAGCATTAAAGCCCGCATGAATAAACTGATAAATAGCTAGCAAAAACAGGAGGAGGAGTATTAATACTCTTCCTCCATGTTCATTCGCGTATGTCTTAAACGCTGTATTTGCCATTTATCTTGAATGTTCGTTTTCGACAGCAGTCAAACCTAACTGTGACATGCGATAGACGAAGTTGTTAAACTTGGTGTAAGGTGGTAATTGACCGACAAACTCTTCAACAGCATAACGATTCGCTTCTGTCAGATACATGAAGAGCGAATTTTTCTTTTCTTCTTCTAACATATCTT
>JAEEGL011848064.1_pt1 | contig 13253 bp, 7 predicted proteins | sample 9134231 | NCBI WGS metagenome assembly JAEEGL01 (sample SAMN16246548, study PRJNA631951) | gut metagenome | biome: gut microbiome; feature: rumen; material: fiber-attached | host: Bos | place: Iran: Karaj | collected 2018-10 | reverse complement strand
CATCGGACGATCGGACTGCATGTCGGCCTTTATCTCTTCGGTGCAGCGGAGCTGATCGTCGGTCTCGACGTACGGGAAGGCGTCCTCGAACTCCTTCTGCCACGCCGAGTCCGGACCGAAGCTGAAGCCCGGCTCGCTCTGCCGCTCGGCGGCGAGCTCGAGAAGGTCTTCGGCCATGTCCTCTATCGCGGCTTTCACGCGCTCCTTCGTCTTGCCCCACTCGGGGCCGGAGAGCCTGTACACCTTCGGCGGGGCGCTCTCGCTGCCGACGTATTTCTGAACGGACGACATCTGGTCGACGGGGACGTACAGGACGTCGTTGCCGGCGTAGCAGATCTTCAGATAATCCCTGACGCTCCCGAGCACCGATTTCTTCTCGACGCCGGCGAATCTGCCGACCCCGTGCGCCTCGTGGACGACGTAATCGCCCTTCTTTATGTCCGTAAAGACCTTTATCTCGGCGCCCTTGCGCCGGCGGCTCCTGCGGCTGCGCTTTATGTACTGGAATATCTCGTTCTCGGAAAGATAGAGTAGCTTCTCCCCGGGATACTCGGTCCCGGAGCTGAGCTCGCCCTCCCTCAGCTCTATCCTGCCGGACAGGCCGCAGGAACCCAGGAACTCCTTCATGTTGAGAAGGCGCTCGCCGGTGCTGCAGGCTATCGTTACGCTGTACCCTCTGTCGGCGTACGAAGATAGCTCGTGCGCGAGCACGTCCATATGGCCCGCGAACATCGGCGCCTGGCGGGACGCGATCTCCGTCAGAGCGTCGAGCCTCTCAACGCCCTTTATCCTCTGCGCGAACGGCGTGCATACGTACGTTTCGCAGATATCCGAAAACGCTCCGTAATCGAACGGAGCAGGGGCGTCCTTTTTGCCCGGCGCGAGCTCCTCGGATACGCGCGAGGGGTCGTCGACCATTATGAAAGACGGCGACGTCATGTAGTCCCATACGCGCTCCGTCTCCTCGTATAGCTCTTCTATGTAGTTCTCCTGGTACTGCGCGTCCTCGCCCTCGCGGAGCCTGTCCGCGGAGATCAGATTCGCGGGGCAGACAGTGAACGTCTCCATCGCCTCGACCGATCTCTGGGACAGAGGATCGTAGCTGCGCAGCGAGTCGATCTCATCGCCGAAGAATTCGGCTCTGACGGGCAGCTCGGCCGCCGGAGAGTAGATATCGACTATATCGCCGCGGACGGCGAACTGTCCTGAGGACTCGCATATCCCGACGCGCTCGTAGCCCATGCTCACGAGCCTCGCGATCAGCTCCGCGCGGTCCTCGAACCCCCCGAGAGAGAGCGTCACGGCGTCGCGCATGAATTCGCGCCTCGGGGGAAGCGGACGCAGAGCTCCCGCCGCGGGAGCCACGACGAAGCACTTCTCGCCGCGCGCCAGAGCCGAAAGGATCCCTATCCTCCTCGCCTGCTCCGCGCGGCTCTTTGCCTCGTAGCGGAGCTCGTCGCGCGCCTGCGGCAGAACGTATACGGGAAGACGCGAAAAAAAGGACAGGTCGCGCGCGAGCCGCGCCGTCCTGACCTCGTTGCTGCATATTATCAGAGCCTGTCCGGGCCGCTTCTCCATCAGCCGCGCCGCCGGAAGGGCGATCCTGTTTTCCGATATGCCCGTGAGGTTGGTTATCATCTCTTATCCCCGGAAGGCTGCGCCTCCTGCGGAGCTTCCTTTCTGTTGTATCTCGCCATCGCCTCGGCAACGCCGTGCTCCACGATCGCCACGCAGGCGTCGGCGGCGTCGGACACCGCGGACGCGAGCAGAGGCCGCTCCTGAGGCGTGTAATTTCCTATGACGTATCTGTCGAGCGGTATGATCCCGTTCCTTCCGATGCCGATGCGCACCCTCGGGAAATCGTCGTACTGAAGCTGATATATGACGGACCTCATGCCGTTGTGCGTTCCCGCGCTTCCGGACGGCCTCACGCGCAGGGCGCCCGTCGGAAGGTCCACGTCGTCGTACACCAGTATAAGGTGGGACGGCTCGACCTTGTAGAACTCGGTCACGGGCCTTACGGCCTCTCCTGAAAGATTCATGAACGTCTGCGGCTTTACGAGCACGACTTTTTCGGCGCCTATGCGGCCTTCGCCGATAAGCGCCTTGAATTTGATCTTCGTTATCGATATCCCCAGACGAGACGAAAGCACATCCATGGTCAGAAAGCCCATGTTGTGCCTCGTATTCTCGTACTCTCTGCCCGGGTTTCCCAGGCCGCAGATAATGTACATCTATTGCCTTTAATCTATGAACAGACGGCTTATCGAGTCGTTCGTAAAGATCCTGATCATCGCCTCCGCGAAGATCGGAGCTACCGACAGGACGCTGATCTTGTCGATGAGCTTGTCCTCCGGCACGGGGATCGTGTTGAGCAGGACCATCTCCTTGATGACGGACGCCTGGATCCTCTCGATCGCGGGGCCCGAAAGAACGGGATGCGTGGCCGCGGCGTAGACCTCGGTCGCGCCCATGTCCATGAGAGCCTTGGCCGCGTTGCAGATCGTGCCCGCCGTATCGACCATGTCGTCCACGAGTATGCACTTCTTTCCCCTGACGTCGCCGATTATGTTCATGACCTCGGAAACGTTCGCCGCCGCGCGGCGCTTGTCGACGATGGCTATAGGCGCGTCGAAGGTATGCGCGAACGTTCTCGTGCGGGCTACGCTTCCGTGATCGGGAGAAACTATCACGAGGTCGTCGCCTCCGAAACCTCTGTCCTTAAAATGTCTCGCCAGGATCGGCATTCCGAGCAGATGATCCACCGGTATGTTGAAATAACCCTGTATCTGCGCGGCGTGAAGGTCCATCGCTATGACCCTGTCGACGCCCGCGGCTACGAGCATGTCCGCTACGAGCTTCGCGGTGATGGGGTCTCTGGCCTTGGCCTTTCTGTCCTGCCTGGCGTATCCGTAATACGGGATGACCGCGTTTATCCTTCCGGCTGACGCTCGCTTCATCGCGTCGACCATGATGCACAGCTCCATGAAGTTGTCGTTTACGGGATCGCAGGTCGGCTGGACGACGTATATGTCCTGGCCTCTGACCATCTCCATGAGGCTGACGGAGATCTCTCCGTCGCTGAACTTGGTGACTACGGACTTGCCGAGGGGCTTGCCCATGATCGCTGCGATCTCCGCCGCAAGCTCGGGATGAGCGTTTCCGGTGAAGATCTTGTAGTCGGAATAGTTCCCGTTTTTCATTTTTTTCTCCCTGTTTTTCGGTTCCTCCGCGTGCGCGGATCGATCAGTACATATCTATTGAAATTATATATAATCTCGGGCGCGTCCGCAAGCGTTATAAAGCGTCCTTCCGCTTTAACGGACGGGATCGCGTTCGAGGATCATATCTCCGACCTTGTATATGTCTCCGGCGCCCATCGTCAGGACGAGATCTCCGGGGGAAGCGTTGTTTATGACGAAATCGGCCATCGAGGCGAAGTCCGGTATGAAATACACGTCCTTTTCGGGATGCTTTCTGCGGATCTCCTCCTGGAGCGACTTGGAGCTGAGCTTATAGATGTTCTTCTCCCTCGCCGCGTATATCTCCGCGAGTATTATCTTGTCCGCCTTTTCGAAGGCGTCGGCGAACTGGTCGAACAGCGCCATCGTCCTCGTGTAGGTATGCGGCTGGAAGAGGCACCAGATGCTCTTGTGCGGAACGTTCGCGGCCGCCGCGAGCGTAGCCTTTATCTCCGTCGGATGATGCGCGTAATCGTCGATCAGCGCGATCCCCGAGGCGGTCCTTCCTATGATATCGAAGCGCCTCTGGGTCCCCGTGTAGGCCTCGAGCGTCCGCTCGATGACGTTTATGTCCACGCCCATGACGGTGCATGCCGCGGCCGCCGCGAGCGCGTTGCTGACGTTGTGCTCTCCCGGTATGGCGAGCTGGACGTTGCAGCGCAGTATCCCCTTGTTGTAGAGGTCGAACGACGGCTGGCCCTTATCGTTGAACCGTATGTTCTGCGCGTAGAAGTCGCTCGTCTGGCTGAAGCCGAACGTGACGACCCTGCAGGCGAGATCCTCCGTCACCGCCTTGACGAACGGATTCGAGTCGTACGCGATTATGAAGCCGTTCTCGGGAACGGTCTCGGCGAACGCCCTGAAGGATCTGGCTATCGCGTCTATGTCCTTGAAATAGTCGAGATGGTCCGAGTCGATGTTGAGGATGACCTCCATCCACGGCTTAAGGCGCAGGAAGCTGTCCATGTATTCGCAGGCTTCCGTTATGAAATAGCCGCTGCCGCCTATGCGCACGTTGCTGGCGAACTGGTCGAGTATGCCTCCTATGAGCACCGTCGGATCCTTTCCCGCGGCCTCGAGTATCAGCGAGATCATCGCCGTGGTCGTCGTCTTTCCGTGCGTTCCGGATACGGCGACAGGCATCTCGTAGTCCTGCATGAGGGCTCCGAGCCCTTCCGCCCTCAGCACGGCGGGTATGCCGCGCCTCGCCGCCTCGGCGAGCTCGGGGTTCTCCGGGGATACGGCGTTGGAATAGATGACGATATCCGCGCCCTCCACGTTCTCAGCGGCGTGGCCGATGTAGATCCTGGCGCCCTGCTCCTTCAGCTTTTCGGTTATCTGGCTCTCCTTCATGTCCGAGCCGGAAACGGTGCAGCCGCGGCTCAGGAAAACGCTCGCTACGGCCGAAAGACCGATGCCGCCTATGCCCACGCAGTGGACATGCTTTATTCCTTTTGCGTCCATATTACTTCTTTCCGGTCAGGATCTCCCTGACTCTCTGCTTCATGTCTTCCTTGTCTATAGTGTCGCCGTGAAGGATCTTCCTTTCGGACAGTCCTCTGAGCGCTCCCGGTACGGGAACGCCTGTCGCGGCGCAAAGATCTCCGAAGGCCTTGAACGGATCGCCGGATCCGGGAAGGCCGATCGCCCCCGCGACAGTCTGCGCGAACTTGTAAGGGCTGGCCGTGGACGCTATCAGCGCGGGCGTTTCGTCGCCGGTGCGCTTTCTGTAGTCGCTCAGGACCTTTCCCGCGACCGCGGTATGCGTATCCACGAGGTAGTGCTCGCGCGCGTACAGATCGCCTATGAACTCCACTATCTCCTCCTCGGTCGCGAAGCCTCCGTCGAAGAGCCTGAGGCCTTCGGCGGTCTTTTCGCTGACGGAGTACTTCCTTTCGCCGTCGAGGCGCGACATGTATCCGGCGACGGCCGAAGGATCGCCCTCGAGGTGATAGAGGAGCCGCTCGAGATTGCTGGAAACGATGATATCCATCGAAGGAGCGTTCGTCTGGTAGAGCGGCCTGTCGGCGTCGTAGCGCCCGCTCGCGAAGAAGTCCGTGAGGACCTTGTTCTTGTTGGAGGCGCAGATGAACCTGTTTACGGGAACTCCCATCCTGTAGGCGTAGTACCCTGCGAGTATGTTTCCGAAGTTGCCGGAGGGGACGCAGATGTTTACGGGATCTCCCGCCTTTATCTCTCCGCGCCCGACGAGCCGGACGTAGCCCCAGACGTAGTACACGATCTGAGGGAGGAGCCTTCCGATGTTCATCGAGTTGGCCGCCGTGAAGCTGAAGCCGAGACCGGCCATCTCTTTGCCGAACTCCGCGTCGTTTAGTATCTTCTTCTGCGTCGTCTGCGCGTCGTCGAAGTTGCCCCTTATCGCGAGCACGGAGACGTTCGAGCCGGTCGCCGTGCGCATCTGCTTCTCCTGGACCGCGCTGACGCCGCCGTCCGGGAAGAACACGATGATCTTCGTGCCCGGCACGTCCTCGAAGCCCTTAAGCGCCGCCATCCCGGTATCGCCGGAGGTCGAGACGAGTATCACGACGGTCTTCTTTTCGCCCGTCTTCTTCATCGAGGTCGTAAGCAGATATGGAAGCATCGACAGCGCCATATCCTTGAACGCCGCCGTCCTTCCGTGATATAGCTCCAGGTACCACGCGCCGCCGGCCTTTACCACAGGCACGATATCCTCCGCCTCGAACTTGCCGTCGTACGCTCCGTCGATGCAGGCGCGCAGCTCGTCGCCGGTGAACGACTCGAAATACGGCTTCAGCACCTCGAACGCGAGGTCCTTGTAGCCGAGTTTGGAAAGCTCGTCCCAGCTCTTTTCGATCCGCGGGAAGCGCTCGGGCACGTAAAGGCCTCCGTCGCTCGCTATTCCCTTTATGATCGCTTCCTCTATACCGAGATCCGGGGCCTTGCCCCTGGTGCTCTTATAATTCATCTATAGCCCTTTCTATCCTTTTCTTCACCATGTCCGGACCCATTATCTGCTGGATGGTCCAAAGGTCCGGAGAGCTCGTGCGCCCCGTGACGGCCGCGCGTATGACGCTGCTGACGTGGCCGACGTGGCCCTTGTACTGTTCCGGCGCCTTCTTGTAGTCCTTTGGCTTTTCCGCGTAGCCGAGGCCCGACGCGAGCGAACGCACCTTGGCGAACCACGCGCTGTTGTCGTCGGCGGGATCGTAGCCCGCGATATACCCGCTGAGTATCTTCTCCAGATCGCCGGCGCATTCCGCGGGGTAATCGTCTTCCTTCACGAATTCGTCGTCGAAGAAATAGCTTATGAACTTCATGATCTGCTCCGCATAGACGAGATCCTTCCTGGGCTTCTCGCCGCCGCGGTCGATGCTGAATATGCTCAGGTAGAAGTCCTTCCTGGCCTTCATGTCCGCGGCCTTTCCGGGCCGGTATTCCTCAGCCCAGCCGAGGCAGAAATCGTATATCTCCTCCGCTGTCTTGCGCGCGAGCACGTCCTTGGACACGTCGTTGAGCTTGCTCAGATCGAACATCGTGCCGGAATTGCTCATCTTCTCCGGGCTGAACGCGAAGAGACCGTAGTCCGAATCGGGATTCGCCGCGCGCCACTCCTCGTAGTCCGAATTGAGGATCGTCATCAGATACTCTCGCACCGCCTCGGGGAAATAGCCGAGCTGCTTGTAGTAGCTGAGCCCGAGCTCGGGGTCCTTTCTTTTCGAGAGCTTGCGCTTCTGTCCCGTCTCCTCGTCGACCTTCATGAGGACGGTGTTGTGGCAGAACACGGGATATTCCCAGCCCATCGCGTCGAACAGCTGCACGTGTATCGGAAGCGACGGAAGCCACTCCTCGCCCCTGACAACGTGAGTGGTGCGCATGAAATGGTCGTCGACCACGTGCGCGAAATGGTACGTGGGAAGGCCCGTCTGCTTGAGTATGACGACGTCCTGTGTGTTCTGCGGCATCGACAGCTTTCCGCGGATGCCGTCCGTGACCGTGAAATACTTCGACGGATCGCCTTCCGAGCGGAACCGCATGACCGGGATCTCGCCTGCCGAAAGATGCGCCTTTACCTCTTCCAAAGAGGCGTCCCTGTATTTCGAATAGCTCCCGTAGATCCCAGGAGTCTCCTTGCGGGCCTCCTGGCCCTTTCTGATCTCCGCGATCTCATCCTCGGTGAGGAAGCACGGATACGCCATGCCCTTTTCGACGAGACGCTTTACGCACGCCTTGTAGATATCGCCGCGCATGCTCTGGTAATACGGCCCGTATTCGCCCTTCGGAGGATCGCTGACGGCTCCCTCGTCGAAGTTTATCCCGAAATACGACAGAGTGTCGATGAGCACCGGGACGGCGCCCTCCACCTCGCGCTTGTCGTCGGTATCCTCGATGCGCAGGAAGCACACGCCTCCGGTGCTGTGAGCTATCCTCTCGTCGGCCATCGCGCCGTAGAGATTGCCCAGATGTATGAATCCGGTCGGCGAGGGAGCCATCCTCGTGACCCTCGCGCCCTGAGGCAGGCCGCGGGGAGGATAGATCTTCTCGTAATCGTCCGGCGTTTTCGTTATATCGGGGAACAAAAGCTCCGCCAATTCCCTGTAGTCCATTAAAACCTCCGCATAAATCGTCAGTTTATATTGTACACGAAAAAAATATATTTGTATGCATAAAGTATTGGACAAACGCACGCTTTTAAGTTATAATTCCAAATGTTCCGATTTACGGTGCCTTGGTCAAGTGGTCAAGACGCTAGCCTCTCACGCTGGAATCAGGGGTTCGACTCCCCTAGGCACTACCAAGTAAAAGGACCGCTGTCTCAAGAGACAGCGGTCTTTTCATTGCCGCAGGATCTTTATCGCAACGGCAACGTTTTTGCATCTTTTTTATTACAAGCCTTTAAATTACCGCGCCTTTTTAAACGGTTCGCCGATCAGCGATCGATCTCCCTTTATGCACGTTACGCGGTTCGGCGATCGAGCGTCTTTTACGCACGGTACGCGGTTCGGCGATCGAGCGTCTTTTACGCACGTTATGCGGCTCGGCGATCGATCGTCTTTTACGCACGGTACGCGGTTCGGCGATCGAGCACCTTTGCGCCTGGCGCGATGCCGCGCGCTCCAGGCATCGGATCCTTTTTTATTGACAATACTCGCTCAAAACTGCATTTTTGTCTATGATCCTTTGATTTCTGCTCATTTCGGCGCCTTTATCCCGTCTGTTTGCCGCAGATATGGACAAATAGCGCCGATCCATGCGCGAACTGTCCATAAAATGCGGTCTCAGACGTCTGTTTTCTGCCGATCAGGCATCCATGCGGGTAATTATGGACGACAGACAAGATATTTCGGCTGTTTGTCCATGAAATGAGGTCATATTATGGACATTTCAGCGCCTTTATCGCAAAAATGGCAATATCGCTGGATCCGGGCGCGAATAGCGGCGGCCGCGAAAGCAGTAACGACTGCCGGGCGGATCTCAGGGGCAGCGTCCGGCGGATCCCAGGGGCAGCGTCGGGCGAATCTCAGGGGCAGCGTCCGGCGGATGAGCAGGCAGTGACGCCTGCCGGGAGGACCGGCCGCGTCCGGCGGATCCCGGGGGCAGCGCACGGCACGTTCAAAACGCCGGCTCTGTTGCATTTGCCGCGCTCTTAAAATAAAATAAATATAAAATCGTTATACTGCTCAACCGCTTAAGGAGAAGGACCATGGCCGCGAACATCATCACCTGGGCGATCATCCGCTATATCACCGCCAGAGGCAGACGCGATCTTAAGGATCTGCTCGGCAACTGCGCGAGGGCGAACGAAAAAAGCAGGGAATTTCTGCTGAAGCTCGTAAACGACAACAAAAACACCGAATACGGGAAGAAGTATCATTTTGACGAGATCAAAACGATAGAAGACTACAAGAGGCTCGTCCCGCTGAGCGGCTTCGACGACTACGCGCCCTATATAGAGCGCATGGTAAAGAACGGGGAACGCGGGCTGATCACAGCCTATCCGATCGTTCAGTACGCCGAGACGTCGGGCTCCGTGGGCGTTCCGAAGAAGATCCCCGTCACACAGCCCGCGATGGATATCTATACCAAGTACACCATCACCCGCGTCATGGCGCTTGCGGACAGATGGAACCTCGAGCACAAGGGAAGCAGGCTCCCGATAGGCCGCGGCTTCAACCAGCTCGAGATAGTCGACCGCACGCTGGACGACGGAACTCCTCTGGGCAATATATCCGGCTCCGCGGCTAAGCGCTACAGGAGCATATTCCCGTATTATCTCACCTCTCCGATACCGGTGCTCTATCCGAAGGGCTACCTGCCGATGACGTACCTGAAAGCGCGCTACCTTCTCGCGGACAGGGACGCCACCTTCATGTTCAGCGTATTCATGCCGAACCTCGTCGACCTGATGTATTACATCCAGAGGAACTGGGAGACGCTCGTCGGCGATATCAGGAGCGGCGGCTTCGACGAGAGCGTCGATATAGACGCGGAGACCAGGGCGGAACTCGCAAAGGTGACAAAGCCCGATCCCGCGCGCGCGGACGAGCTCGAAAAGATATTCCGCGAGGGCTTCGACAGTCCGATAATCCCGCGCCTGTGGCCTCAGATGTCGTTCATCTGCACCATCGGCACCGGCGGATTCGCGGCGTACACGAGGATCATGAGGGAGTTCTCGGGCGATATACCGATCGACTTCTCGATCTACGGCGCGTCGGAAGCGCTGATGGCAGCCTGCACCGGGATAGAGGATCCCGAATTCGCGCTTCTGGTCGACAGCTGTTTCTTCGAGTTCATTCCGGCCGACGCTCCCGACAGCTGCACCGACACTCTGAACATCGACCAGCTCGAGGTCGGGAAGGAGTACGAGCTTATCCTTACGAACCTTTCCGGCTTCTACCGCTACCGCATCAAGGACGTTATAAAAGTGCTCGGGTACGAAGGCGAGAGCCCGAAGATAACCTTCGCGTACAGAAAGAGCCAGCTCCTCGATCTTTCAGGCGACAAGATCACCGAGAGCATGATGGACGAAGCGATCAGGAGGACCGGCGAAGAGCTGGGAGTCATCCTCATCGATTACTGCGTATACCCGAACAAGGAAGTGAGCCCGCCGCGCTACGAGTTCCTTATCGAGCCCGAAAAACAGCTCGATCCGTCGAAATGCGGCGAATACCTGCAGATACTCGAAAAGCATCTGGGCGACGTCAACCCGGTCTACAAGGAATGCAGGGACACGACGGAGATCGGCGAGCCGAAGCTCTATCTGCAGCAGCTCCAGACCCACGCGCTCTGGCGCGACGTAAAGGTGATAAAAGGCACGTCCCTCAACCAGGTAAAGCCCGTGCGGGTGCTGGACACGCCCATGAAGCAGAAGTTCTTCTACGCGCTGCTCGAGGAATAGCCGGCGCGCGGGCGCCGCTCGCTATCCGCGGCGCTTTCCGGCCCTGAACAGGACGTATACATAAACTATGAGCAGCGCGGCCGCCGCGGTCATCCCCACGGGATACGCGACCGTACTGCTGAGCTTGAAGCCTTCCTTCGCCATCAGGATATAGGTCACGCTCACCGCCGTCATGAACACGGCGGGCGGCGCCGTTATCGCTGAAGCGAATCTGTTTTCGCGCGTCTTAAGAAGATACGCGGTAGCTACCCATAAAGATACCATCGCGAGCGTCTGGTTGCTCCAGGAGAAATAGCGCCACAGCGCGTTGAAATCGAGCCTCGAGAGCACCGCGGCTATGACGAGCAGCGGTATGGTGATGATGAGGCGGTTCCTTATGTGTTTCTGATCCAGCCCCGTGATCTCGGCGACCATCAGCCTGATGGATCTGAACGCGGTATCCCCCGAGCTTATCGGGCAGATTATAACGCCTATTATCGCAAGCACGCCGCCGACGCTGCCGAGCATCCCCGTCGATATGTCGTATACGACGCCCGACTGGCCGAAATCCGTGAGCGCGGCCGCGAGGTCCGCGGTATTTCCGTAGAACGTCATTCCTCCCAGCGCCCATATGATCGCGATCACCGATTCGGCGATCATAGCGCCGTAAAAGATTACGCGTCCCTGGCGCTCCGAGGTTATGCACTTGGCTATCATCGGAGACTGCGTAGCGTGAAAGCCCGAGATGGCGCCGCACGCCACGGTGACGAACATGTACGGCCAGACGGGAAGCCCTTCAGGATGAAGGTCCTTCAGGACCATATGCTGCTGGACGTAATTGCCCGAGCAGATCCCGTAAACGATCCCCACAGCCATTATTATGAGCACTGCGCCGAACACCGGATACAGCTTTCCGATTATCTTGTCGATCGGAAGCAGCGTCGCGACGATGTAGTAGAGAAGTATCGCGGCGACCCAGACGTCCGTCGAGAGCACCTCCGGCGTAAGCATCGCCAGAAGCGCCGCGGGGCTGTTCACGAACACGGTGCCCGTCAGCAGAAGGAGAAGTATCGCGAAGGCGCGCATGATCCATCCGACGGTCTTTCCGAGATAGAGCGAAGAAAGCTCCGCGATCGAGGCGCCGCCGTTCCGCTCGGAGATCATGCCGCTCATGTAGTCGTGGACGCCTCCGCCCAGTATCGCGCCGAACGTTATCCACAGGAATACGACAGGACCGAAGCAAGCGCCCATGAGCGCGCCGAAGATCGGGCCCGTCCCCGCTATGTTGAGGAGCTGGACGAGAAAAGCTCTCCACGGCTTCATGGGAACGAAATCGACGCCGTCGCCCATGCTGTATGCCGGAGTAGTTCTGTCGTCGGGGTCGAAAGCGATCTCGACGGCCTTGCCGTAAATGAAATAACCGATGACCAGAAGGATTATGTTGAAAATGAGTATGCGCATGATGTGATCGGGTCCTTAGATGTCTGTTGTTTCTGTATCCGAAGCCGGTGCCCGGCCGGCGTTCATCCTGGATATATAAGCCGCGAGGTCCTCTTCGCGGAGCGGGCGGCTGAAGTAGAAGCCCTGTATGAGATTCGCGCCGGATCTGACTACCCTGTCCAGCTGCTCCTTCGTCTCGACGCCCTCCTGCACGACGTTGTTGTTCATGCTGCGGATGAGGCGGATGAGGTCGTCAAGCAGGACCGCGTTTTCCTGGCTGCTGTCGCCGCTCCATAGGATCGATTTGTCTATCTTTATGTTCAGGTAGTTCTCGCCGAGCAGCCTCGCGAGGTTCGAATAGCCGGTGCCGTAATCGTCGAGCGAGAACGAATACCCAACCTTCCTCATCTGCTCTATCGTCCTGCCGACGGAAGCGACCTCCTCGAGCGCCAGGCCTTCGGTTATCTCGAGGTTTATCTGCTCCGCGGATACCCCCCACTCCCTGCGCATCTCCTCGAACGCCGGGAAGAGATCGTCGCGGAGGAACTGATATATGGAGACGTTCACGTCGACGTACCGTATCCCCAGATCTTTAAGACCGTATTGCGATATGACGCGGCACGTCTCGCTGAACACGAAGCGCCCGAGCTCGTGTATCATACCGTTCTTTTCGGCTATCGGTATGAATTCGTCGGGGAAGATGTTCTCGAGCTTTTCGTCGCGCATTCGCACGAGCGCTTCGGCGGCGACTATGCTCTCCGTCTCCGCGGACCATATCGGCTGATACCAGACCTCCATCCTGTTTCCGGCGATCGCGTCGCGCAGAGCGTCCTCGACATCCAGCATCCTTCGAATGTCGGCGATGTCCTCGCGCGTCAGCAGCATCGAGCCGGGCTGCGAGTCCTGGAACCCGCTTATCAGCAGATCCTGCAGCTGCCGCAGCGTGCCGACGTCGTCGGGAACGCGGATTATGCCCGTGACGGTCTCAAGCTTTGCCGTCACCTCGTCCGTGCTCCATGCGGTCTCGAAGCGCCTGCTCAGCGTGTGCGCGAGCTCTTCGGCCTTCGAGCCTTCGGGATCGTAGACGACTATCGCGAAGCCCTCCTGCCAGAAGCGGAATATGTTCTCGCGCCCCGCGAACCGCTCCAGCCACGACGCGACGTCGGCCATCAGGCTGTCCATGTCACGGCTGTTGAACAGGCGCGAGAAGAAGT
>JAEEGL011280587.1_pt1 | contig 13253 bp, 12 predicted proteins | sample 9134231 | NCBI WGS metagenome assembly JAEEGL01 (sample SAMN16246548, study PRJNA631951) | gut metagenome | biome: gut microbiome; feature: rumen; material: fiber-attached | host: Bos | place: Iran: Karaj | collected 2018-10 | reverse complement strand
TCTGCTTGTCCATCGAGGCGCCACCGTAAACGGCTACGGTCTGAATGCGCTTCCGGCGTCCGAGGGCGGTCAGTTCGTCGGCCACCTGCTTGGCCAGCTCGCGGGTGGGTGAAAGGATTAAGGCGCGCACAAATTTGGCGTCGGGATCGATGTTTTCGATGATGGGGATGCCGAAAGCGGCGGTTTTGCCTGTGCCGGTCTGCGATTGAACCATGAGATCGCGCCCGGTGCGGGCCATGGGGATCGCGCTTTGCTGAACCAGAGTGGGATGTTGGTAACCCATGTCGCTCAGGGTCGCGAGCATGCTGTCGGACAGGTTGAGATCAATAAACTGAAGATCGGTCATTTGAAAAATCTCGCCAAAGGTCTGGCTTTTAGGGGCATGTTAAAACCGGTGAGTAAAGCGGACATCTTCTGCGTTGCAGGCTGGACTGTCAAGCTTGGGGTGCGTTGCGGCGATCGCGCAGGTCAAGCAGGGCGTTGAGCGATTTTCGGAGCCCTTCGTGAGCGATGCCTTCGGTTTCGGCATGGTCGCTGGGTTCGGGTTTGACGACGGGTTGTTCGATGGGCGCTGGGCGAGCGGGCAAATCGACGATGCGGACACCGCGCAAAAAGGGACAGAGGGCGCGCACGCGCTGCGAAAGGGCAATGCGCTCTTTAAAGACGGCATCGCGCCAGTCCTCACGGACGGCCAAAACGGCAAAATGATCTTTAATTTCGGTAAATTGGGCGTTCCTTGCGAGGGCAGGACCGCAGATTTGAAAGAGGGCCAGGCGCAGCTTTTCGAGGGGCTGTTTTTGGTTCCTGGCCAGGCCGTTTAAAATGGATCGCGCAGCGTCATCCACCGAGAGCGGCTGCAACTGGCGGGTAAAAACAGGATGGGCAGTCATGAGCGCGATGAAAAGCGATCGCTTCGACATGGTAAAGGATAAATCTGTAACTTATTGAAATTAAACAAGAAACGATCTCTGAAGACCGTTAAGGAGGACTTCGCTATCGGGACGGCTTAAAAAAATGGAGTGGCGTTCACTTTTTTCTTGACGCTGAAAACGATCTCGATTATAAACGCCTCGTTCGATTTTAAGGAACCAATCAAGAAAACCTTTACGGCTACTTGATTTACCTTGAGTGCTTTAAAGGCGCGTAGCTCAGGGGGAGAGCACTTCCTTGACGTGGAAGGGGTCGGCGGTTCAATCCCGCCCGTGCCTACAGAAAACGCCCGCTGGCTGAATGGTCGGCGGGCGTTTTAGTTTCAGCTCACTTTTTCTCATTCAGGCGTCCTGCGCCGGGAAGCGTGGCAACATGCCCAAAATGAAGACGAACCGCGCGGCAGCCAAGCGCTTTACTGTCACCAAGAGCGGCAAGATTAAGTGCAACCGCGCCAATAAGCGTCACATCTTGACCAAGATGTCGACCAAGCGTAAGCGCCACTTGCGTGGAGCCGATTACCTCGATGCTTGCGACGTCAAGCTCGTGAAAATGCAGCTTCCTTACTGCTGATTCGGCTTTTCAAATTTAACCCTAGGCAGGATGTGCGTTGAACGCCCAAACATTGGGGACGTGACATCCGGTTAAAGGAGTTTTTATGCCTCGCGTAAAAAGAGGTTTTAAGGCCCGTCGCCGTCACAATCGCATTCTGGAACTTGCGAGCGGTTATCGCGGCGGTCATAGTCGGTTGTTCCGCAGCGCGGTCGAAGCTGTTGACCGTGCCCTGGTTTATGCTTACCGCGATCGCAAGCAACGCAAGCGCGCCTTCCGTCGCCTTTGGATTCAGCGCATCAACGCTGCAACCCGCATGGTGGGCTTCAACTACAGCCGCCTGGTTTGCGGTTTGAAGGCTGCTCAAATCGAACTCGATCGACGCGTTTTGGCCGATCTCGCCATTCACGATCCTGCCGCTTTTAACAGCGTCGTCCAGGCTGCTCGCGCCGCTCTCGCATGAGGGCTGCGGGCTGACCGGTAGTGCAGTTTTGGTCTGCGCCGGTTGGACGCCGCGATCCACCCCAGATCGGGATCCTCCGGTGCATTCAATCCGGGGAAACTCTTAAGCTATCAATCCTTTTTGGCAGCTGCCGATTGCGGGATGAATCATGCCTTGCGATCTCGACTCTCTGAAAAGAGAGCTTCAAAAATTGTGCTGCGACGCACAAGAATCTTCACAACAACTCAAACGTGTAGCCGATTTGCCGGAAGCGAAGGCTCGTTTTTTGGGCCGCAAAGGCGCTTTTGGGCCCGTGATGCGGTTGCTCGGTCAGCTTTCGCCCGAGGAACGTCCCGCTGCAGGTGAGCTGATCAACTCCGCTAAGTCCAAGGTGGATGGCTGTTTTTGCGAAGCCAAGATGCGCCTTGAGCAGGCGGCGCTGGAAGCCAAACTTCAGGAGGGGCGCGTCGATGTGACGATGCCCGGGCGCCGTTTGTTGCCTGGTGGCATGCATCCGGTTCAGCGCGTGCTCGACGAAGTGACCGATCTCTTGGGCGAACTCGGATTTGAGTTGGTGTCCGGTCCCGAGGTTGAGACCGAGCATTACAACTTTGATTTGCTCAACATGCCTGCGGATCACCCTGCGCGCGATATGCAGGACACCTTTTTTGTTGAGGGTGGCCTGGTTTTGCGGACGCAGACGAGTCCCATGCAGGTGCGCACGATGGAAAAGCGTCAGCCTCCGGTGCGCGTGATGGCGCCGGGCAAGGTGTTCCGCTGCGATTTTGATGCGACGCACAGCCCCACGTTCCATCAGCTCGAAGGCCTTTGGATCGACCGCGATGTGACGATGGCCGATTTGAAGGGGATTCTGACTTACTTCCTGCGCCGTCTGTTCGGCGAGGATCGCGAAGTGCGCTTCCGTCCAAGCTTTTTCCCGTTCACCGAGCCCAGCGTTGAAGTCGATGTGCGCAACGATGCGGGCAACTGGATGGAGGTTTTGGGCGCCGGCATGGTGCACCCTCAGGTCCTGCGCAACGTGGGCTACGATCCTGAGCAGGTTCAAGGGTTTGCGTTCGGTATGGGCATCGATCGCCTGGCGATGGTGCGCTATCGCATCACCGATATTCGCGCTCTGTTCGAAAACGATCAGCGCTTCCTGCGGCAGTTCTGAGGTGCTTTGATGAAGATCAGCTTAAATTGGCTGCGTCGCTATATCGATTTGGATTGGGACGTTGAGGAGCTGACCCGTCGCCTGACGATGGCCGGGATCGAAGTGGAAGGCGTGGAAGAAATCCGCGCGCAATTCAACGGCGTGATCACGGCTTACGTTCGGGAAGTCAAGCAGCATCCGGGCGCAGATAAACTCCATCTGGCCAAGGTCGATACGGGCAGCGAAATCCTCGATATCGTTTGCGGGGCACCCAATTGCCGCGAAGGCCTGACGGTCGCTCTGGCGCCGATCGGAGCCACCGTTGGCGAGATGAAGATCAAGAAGGCAAAGCTGCGCGGTGAGCCGAGTTTTGGCATGCTGTGCAGCGAGTTCGAGCTGGGGCTTTCGTCGAGTCACGACGGCATTCTGGAGCTCGAACCGGGGTTGCCGCTGGGTCGCCCGCTGACCGAAGTTTTGCCCATCGAAGATACGGTGCTGGAGCTTTCGCTGACGGCGAACCGGGGCGATTGCCTGAGCCATTTAGGGGTTGCCCGGGAGATCGCAGCGCTTTCTGGAAAAACCTTAAAATATCCAGAGTTATCGCTCGATTTGAGCCACGAAGGCGAGGCGATTCCGGTGCAGATCGATGCGCCCGATCGCTGTGCGCGCTATGTGGGCCGAACCATTCACGACGTGAAGGTGGGACCGTCTCCGTTCTGGATGCGACGCCTGCTCGAAGCCGTGGGGGTGCGCTCGATCAACAATCTGGTGGATGTGACCAACTTTGTGTTGTTTGAGTACGGGCAGCCGCTGCACGCGTTCGATTTGCGGCATGTGCGCGGCGGACGGATTCAGGTGCGCACGGCTCACGAAGGCGAAAAGATGGCGACCCTGGACGGGGTTGAGCGCTCTTTTTGCGCTTCGGATTTGTTGATTTGTGATGGCGTGGGGCCGGTTGCAGTGGCCGGTGTGATGGGCGGTCTAGACAGCGAAGTGAAGGCTGATACGACCGACATCTTGCTGGAATCCGCCTGGTTTCAGCCGAGTTCGGTGCGTTTGACCGCGCGCCGTCTGGGGCTTCACAGCGAGTCGAGCCATCGATTTGAGCGCGACATCGATGTGGACATGACGCTGGACGCTTCGGCCCGCGCGATGCATCTCTTCTGCGAACTGAGCGCGCCGGGATCGAAGCCCTGGGTTTCGGCTCTGCTGACCGATGCCCATCCGCGCAAAGTGGAACGCCCCTCGATTTTGTTTAAGCCCTGCGAGACGACGCGTCGCCTGGGCGTTGAAATTCCTGAAGAAGAACAGCGCAATGCGTTGAATTCATTGGAATTTAAGGTCTCAGACGAGGGCGGCGGATGGCGTGTGGCTGTTCCCGGATGGCGGGGCGATGTGCATGAAGGCGCCGATCTGATCGAAGAGATCGCGCGCTTTGTGGGCTACGACCGCATTCCGACGGCGGTGCCGCGCGTGACCACCCACGCGAAGACCGATGAGGAACTTCGCGCTCAGAAGTTGCGGAATTTACGCAGCTTTTTGTCGCATCGCGGCGTGCATCAGGCGCTGAATTACAGCTTCCTGAGCGAAGAGCTGCAGCATCACTTTGTGGCTGAGCCCGGATTGCAGGTGGTCAATCCTCTGGGTGAAGAGCAGCGCGTGCTGCGCCAGATGCTGTTGCCGCGACTCTGTTTAAATGTGGCTCACAACCAGCGCCACGGCATTCGCGATCTCTGCCTGTTTGAGATCGGCCGCGTGTTTTTCCCGCGCCAGCCCGGTGAGCAGCCCGAGGAGCGTGAGCATTTGGGCCTGATTTGGACGGCCTTTGCGCCGCACCACTGGTCGGCCAAGGAACGCGAGCTCGATTTCTTTGACATCAAGGGACTTATCGAGGATTTAGCGGCTGTCATGCGTTGTCCGGTGACGCGCGTGGAGGCGGTGGAGCGCAGTTGGTTGCATCCGGGAGCGGCGGCTCAGCTTTTTGTGGGCGATCGCGTTTTGGGTGTGGTAGGCGAGCTTCACCCGCAGCTGCTGAATGCGCTCGAAATGAGCGGTCCAGTGTTGGTTGCAGAGCTGGAACTCGATGTTTTAACAGGGGAATCGACGTCTTCGATTCGTTTTGAAGAATTTGGACGCTTCCCTTCAGTGACGCGCGATCTGGCATTAAGATTGAAGAAATCGATTTCTGCAGCTCAAGTGCTTTCAGCTGTACAGGAATTGGGTCTCGATCTCATTGACAACTGCGAGATATTCGATGAATATTGCGGATGTTCGCTCGCGCCAGATGAACGCAGCTTGGGTTTAAGCGTGACGTATCGCGCTTCGGATCGAACTTTGACCGACAATGAGGTTGGGCAAGCTCACGGGCGTCTCGTTCAGCATTTGGAGGCTCAATTCGATGCAAAGCAACGATGAACTGGAAGTCATGAGGAAGGATTTTAAGATGACAAAGGCGGATATCATCGAGCAGGTTTATGAAAAGCTGGGCGGCATCTCCAAAAAGGAGTCGGCCAGCATTGTAGAGACGATCTTCGAGACCATGAAGACCACCCTTGAAAAGGGCGAGAAGATCAAGATCAGCGGCTTCGGCAACTTTGTTGTGCGCGAAAAGAAAGAGCGCACCGGCCGCAATCCCCAGACTTCGGCAGAAATCCAGATTGCCGCACGTCGCGTGTTGACCTTTAAGCCGAGCCAGGTTTTAAAGAACGCGATCAACAGCGAAGGCTGAAAGGTCTTGCGTTGCCTCCCTTACCCTCTTTCCCTGTTCTCCCCCATAAAGATGTTTTTCGAATCGGCGAAGTGAGCGCGATGCTGGGTGTAAAAGCCAGCGAACTGCGCAATTGGGAACAAGCGCTTCCCCACCTGGCGCCGCAAAAAAACAAGAGCGGACATCGCGTGTATACGCGCAAGGATGTGGAGCTGTTGTTTCAGCTGCGCTGCTTGCTGTACGAAAAGCAATTCTCGCTGGAAGGTGCGCGCGCATTGCTGGAGCAGGGGACGGAGGCGATGGAGGCGGTCATTACAGGTAAGCCGATACCGGTACCGTCGGAGCCCAAAGATGCGGCTCAGGGGGAGTCGGTGCAATGGCTGCAGGCGGCCTTTGAAGCGGAGCAGCGAGCGCGCCAGGAGGCCGAAAGGCGAGCAGCCAAAGCGTTGGAAGATCTTGAATTCTGGAAGCATTCGGCGCGCAAGGCTGAAGCGCAGCTTGAGGTTTTGGAGCGCGCGGTCCGCCATGCGATTGAAAAAATGAAGGGCTTTTCAGAAAAAGGTTGACGCCCAAAAAAAGAGAGCGTATACTCCGGGCCACCGACGGGGCGTAGCGCAGTCTGGTAGCGCACTTGCATGGGGTGCAAGTGGTCGGAAGTTCAAATCTTCTCGCCCCGACTGAAGGCCGCAGGGTTTTTGCTCTGCGGCCTTTTTTTTGCCTCAAACAAGGATTTCACATGCCTCTCATTTTGCTCACCAACGACGACGGGTTTGATGCGAAGGGCCTTTCTGCGCTGGCCAGCGCGTTGCGGCCTTTGGGCGATGTGGCCATTTCGGCGCCGGATGGTGAGCGCTCTGCAAGCGGGGCGGGGCTGACGCTGGGATCGCCTTTGCGCGCAAAGCCGAGAGGCGAGTTGGCGTGGGCGGTCAGTGGGCAGCCGGTGGATTGCGTCTATCTGGCGGTGAACGGGTTGCTGCCGCGTTTGCCCGATCTCTTGGTGAGCGGGATCAATCGCGGACCCAACCTGGCGGACGACGTACATTATTCGGGAACGGTTGCGGGGGCCATGGAAGGGGCAAGTCACGGCATTCCGTCGATGGCGGTGAGCCTGGCCTGGCTTTCGGGACCTGAGGATTACAGCGAGGCGGCGAAGGTTGCAGCTGGTCTGGCGCAGGAAATCCTGCAAAAAGGTTTGCCTCCCCGCGTATTTCTAAACGTAAATGTGCCCAATCTGCCTGAAGTTTCGCAAAGTTACCGCTGGACGCAGCTGGGGATTCGCGAATATGGCCGATCCATCGAGTCCAAGCAGGATCCGCGAGGCAAGCCGTATTATTGGATTGGTGGACATTTGAAGCATGAATCCTTGCCGGGCAGCGATTGCGATGCGATCGCCGCAGGTGAAGTGAGCATTACGCCGATCACCCTGGATTGGACGGCGCGGGATTGTCTGGCGCTTTATCGCCAAAAAGGAACATTGTGATGACAGAAGAAACGCAGACGGAAGCGGCGTCGGTCGAAGCGGCGTCGGAGCCCAGCAATCGATCGCTCGTGACGCGGGGGCTGTTTGGTGGCCTGCTGATGGGTCTGGCGAATCTGGTCCCCGGGATCAGCGGTGGCACGATGCTTGTGGCGGCGGGGGTTTACCAGCGGTTCATCGAGGCGATTGCGGAGCTGACGCGGCTGACGTTTCGGAAGCGCTCGATCCTGTTGCTTTGCTGTGTGGTGGCGGCTGCGGGCTGCGCGATCCTTTGTTTCGCTGGTCCGGTCAAGGGACTGGTGGTCGATCACCGGTTTGTCATGTACAGCCTCTTCATCGGGCTCACCCTCGGCGGTTTGCCGGTGATTTATCGCATGCTGGGTCAGATGTCGCGCGATGCGTGGGTGGGCGCAGCCTGCGGGTTTGTGGGCATGGCGCTCGTGGCGTGGATGCAGATGCATCAGCCGGATTCCGCAGCCGCAGAGAGCTTTGGCATGTTCCTTCTGGCGGGCGTGCTGGGCGCAAGCGCGATGATTCTTCCGGGGATCAGCGGTGGCTATCTGCTTTTGGTGCTCGGCGCTTACGTGCCGGTGCTCGGCGCCATCGATCAGGTGAAGGTTGCGCTCAAGGCGCGCGATCTGCAGGCGATTTGGGAGCCGGGATTGCACATCATTCTGCCCGTGGGGCTCGGTGTGCTTTTGGGCGTGGTCGTGGTGGCCAACCTGTTGCGCTTTTTGCTGCGGCGTTTTGAGCGGCCGACGCTGGGCGTGCTTTTGGGGCTCCTGGTGGGCGCTGTGCTCGGGCTTTATCCCTTCCAAAAAGGCGTGGCGCCTGAGGTGGGGAGTCTGTTCAAGGGCCAGACGGTGACGGCGGAGCTGCTTTCGAAGCTGACGCCCGATAAATATCCCACGGAATTTTATACCCCAGGTGCGGTCGACGTGCTTTTGGCGCTGGGATTGATTGCGGTGGGCTTTGGGATCACGGTTTTGGTGGCGCGTTTGGGGCGCGATCGAGGGTAGGTTGCCGGTTTTCCTGCGTCTTCGGGGCGGGCTGCGCGTCGCGCGGTCAGGGGCGCTTGCGCTTTTTGCATTTGTGGTCGCGCTGATGCCCGGTTGCGGGGGGCCTTCGGTTTCTACGGCCACCCTGATCCCCCATTCGCCGGCGCCGGCATTGCCGGGTCACTTTTACACGGTGCAAAAGGGCGATTCCCTTGCGGCCTTGTCGGAGCGCTACGGCTTTTTGACGGAGGACGTCATCGAGCTCAACCGCCTGAAGCATCCTGAGAAGCTGGAAGTCGGGCAGCAGCTCTTCTTATACGGCGCAAGCGAGAAGGCGATCGCGAGCAGTGCCGATCACGTGGCCAAACCGCAGCGGGCAAAGAAACCCGTCAAACAGAAGATCGACAAAAACAAGAAGGTTTCGCTCGCATGGCCGCTCGGAAAGGGCGTCCTCTCGAGCGGATTCGGCAAGCGTTCGGGCCGGTTGCACAAAGGCATCGACATCGCGGTCAAGCCGGGCACCCCAATCCAGGCGGCCGCCGGCGGAACGGTGATCTACAGCGACAACAAGCAAAGCGGTTACGGAAATCTGGTGATCTTGCGGCACGATAACGGTTGGGTCACGGTTTATGCGCACAACAAGCGCAATCTGGTTGACGAAGGCGATGTCGTTCGGCAAGGTGCGCCGATCGCTGAGGTCGGCAACACAGGGCGATCGACGGGACCCCACCTCCATTTTGAGCTTCGCATCGATGGAAAAGCGGTCGATCCCATGAATTACCTGCCGGCGCGTTAGGAGAATCTATGCAAGAGTTGCGCCAAATGCTGCGCAGGGTGCCCAACTTCCCCAAGCCGGGCATCTCGTTTAAAGACATCACCCCCATTTTGAACAACGGCGAGGCCTTTACCTCGGTCATCGACGCGCTTTGCGGTCTGGCGGCGTTACACAGCCCAACCAAGATCGTCGGCATCGAATCGCGCGGCTTCATTTTGGGATCGGCGGTCGCATATGCGATGCATCTGCCTTTCGTGCCCGCCCGGAAGAAAGGAAAACTCCCGGCCGAGACGGTCCAGGCGCGTTATGCGCTGGAATATGGCGAGGATGTGCTCGAGATGCACAAGGATGCGCTGGTCCCGGGCGACCGTGTGGTGGTGATCGACGATTTGCTGGCGACGGGCGGAACTGCAGAAGCCGTCTGCCATTTGGTCGAAAGTTTGGGGGCAGAATTGTCGGGCCTGCTGTTTTTGATTGAGTTGACGGAGCTACAGGGAGTAAAACGCCTTGCAAGTTATCCGGTGCATGTGCTGATTCGGGAGTGATCGGTGGCGTGTTGGCCGGTGGGCCTTCATAGCTCAGGTGGATAGAGCACAGGTTTCCTAAACCTGGTGTCGCAGGTTCGAGTCCTGCTGGAGGCGCGAAAGGCTCAGGCTGGTAAACGGCTTGAGCCTTTTTTTTTGCGCGAAGGCGATCGCCTTGCGATGAGTCGCGCAGGGCAATTGCAGAACGAAACGGCTCGGGGTGAGTCTCTCGTCCATGCAGATCGGTCAGATTTTTGCGGGGTATCGGTTAGAACAGCCGCTCGGACGGCCTCAGGGGGTCGAATGGTGGCGCGCTTTGCCCATTTCTGCCCAGAATCAGGCTTCGGGCGGTGCGGTGCGCATCGAGATTGCGTCGGGATTGGAACAATCGCAGCGGCCGATCTTTGAGCGCGAGTTTTCCTGTATCGGGCAGCCCCAGAAGGGGGCTCTTTTGCCGCTTTTGAATGCGGGGTTTTTACAGAGCGGTGAGGCGTTCGTCGTTTACCCCGATATATCGGGCGAAAGCATCGATGATTTGTTGGCGCAGGATGCGTTGCCCACCTGCAGCGAATCGATGCTGATTTTGAGCCAGCTGGCGCAGGTCATCGCCGATTTTCATGCGTCGAGGCGGCCTTATGGCGGGCTCGGGGGCAGTTCGGTGTTTTGGGATGGCGCTTCGCGTCAGACGGCGCTCCTGCCGTTCGCGTCGATCCTGCTGCGGCTGTTTTCGAGTCGCGATATGCGGGCGCTCAGCTTCTCGGCGTACGCTCCGGAATATTTGTCGCAAAAGTCGTTGGGCGGCGGGGGCGACATCTACGCGATCGGCTGCCTGATGTATTTGCTTGTGGGCGGCGAGCTGCCGTTCCGGGGCAATGCGGAATCGGTGGCGCGTCAGCATTTGCAGTCTCCGGCGCCGCGTTTGAGCGATGTGGCCCCCATGGCGTCGGTTCCGCCCGAGCTCGATTTGCTGGCGCAGCATTGCATGGCCAAAGAGGTGCAGAAGAGGCCCCGGGCGCTGGCGGTCGCGAACGCTTTGCAGCAGTTATCGGCCAAGATGGCCCGCGAGGAGGCCCGTTATCAGGTGGGATCGAGGGCGCCGCAATCGATGGATCCCCTGATGATGCCGTCGATGGGGCAGGGGGCGATGGAGGCGCAGGGCTGGCCGCAGTCCGGATCCCGCATGGGTCAGGGCGCGCCTTATCCGCCGCAGTCAAACGGCGATCCGATGCGCCAGCAGGCGATGAGACGTCCGCAGGATCCCTACGGGTTGCCGCCGCAGCAGGAACCGATCTTCAAAGACGAGATGGCACAGCCGCCCGCGCCTTCTGCCCAGGGATTTTTGCAGCCGCAGCCGCCCGCAGGCGTTTCGTCGCAGAATCTTTCGAGGCAGCCGCAATCTGCGTTCTCTTTCTCGAAGCCGACGGCCCTCCCTTCGTTTGCAGCCCAGAATCAACCCGCCTTTTCGCAACCGGCGTCACCCGCAGGGATGCAAATCCCGCAGGATGAGCGGCCGTCTTACCGGGCGGGCCATGTGTCCGGGATGGATGAGGAGTTCGGGCAGCCGCAGCGCCAGCCGCGGGTGATGGAATTCAAACGGGACGAGCCCGAGTCCGAACCGCTGGTGTTTCCCAACGATCCGAGGTCCGAACGGCCGAGAGCGTCGCAGCTTTCGACGGTCTCGATGCCCGATGTCTCGATGTCGATGGAATTTACGCCCCTGCCTGCGCCCGATGCCGAAGGGCTTGAGGGATCGCGCGGGGGGATCGACGCTTCGATGCGGAATCGCGGTTTTGATGCGCCCTCGGACTATCTGCGCCAGGCTGCGGGTCAGGAAAACGTCAACCTCGAGGCCTTTGACTTTGCCAACGGGGACTGGGCGTCTTCGAACGACGATTCTGCGCTGATTTCGATGGATGATCTGGATGCGGTGCCGCCCTCCGCGCCCTCGCCCGCGAATCGGGGACCTTTGGGACTGGTGCCGCCGGCTCCGTTGTCGCCGGTCATGACGCCGCATTCCCACACGAGCCTTCAGACGGGTGCGGATGGGGGCTTTGGGGGCAACGGGGGCGATTTGGATCTGGAAGAAGACGGCCCGCAGCGCGCAGGAGCCCAGGGGCTTTCGGCGGGAGCGGAGGATGCGCCCCTCGAGCTCGATATGGTGGCGATGAAGCCCGTGACGCGCGAGACGATGTCGAAGGAAGCGAAGGCAGCGATGCAGTCGCTCGCCCAGCAGCGCATGGAGGAGGCGGCAGAAGCGCACCGCGAGGCTCAGAAGCAGGTTGAGATGCGTTCCCCCTGGCTGCGGATGCGTCTCGGATCGGTTTTGGCGGGCGCATTGGTGGTGCTGGCGATCGGATCGGGCTGGGTGATGCGCGAAAAGCTGGCCTCGGTCTTTGGGGTCAACGATGAGAAGGCGGCCGTTGAGGAGATGGTGAAGCAGGTGCAGGAATCGGAGCCCGCAAAAGTGGAGGAGCCTGAACCCGAGCCGCCACCGCCGCCGCCAAAGCCCAAGAAGGTGGAATCCCTGCGCCCGGTTGCGCCGTCGAATGAGCCGCCGCCGCCGCCCGCACGCTATAAGCGACATGAATCGGTGCTGGTGCAGACCAACGTGACCGCATCGTTTACGGTACAGAGCGATCCGCCCGAAGAGATCTGCACCGAGAAGAAGGAATGCTTCGTGCCCATCAACGTAGACGTCCTGGTGCAGGCGCCAGGTCACCGCGATTACCGCCTCTCGGGCGATGATCTCTACGACAGGCGTGGCCGCCAATGGAAGATCATCCTTCAGGCCGGTCGTTAAGCCCCATCCCCCAATCCGCCGCTTTTCCGCTCACATCTGTTCAAAGCCCTCCTTTCCCAAATCCCATCTGATGACATCTGTTTGCTCCCGGCATCGACGGATCCCCGTAATCTGCCGTCGTTTGCGGTGGTGGGGGATGCCTGGAGAGATCTGCTGTAAGAAATCAGGATTCGGGGGTAGGAGACGCCTGAAAAATGCCGTCGTTTGCGGAGTGGATTCTTGTGGGAAGAGATCTGACGAGAGAAAACAGACTCTGTATGCGCGATGCTCCATCAAAGCGCCGTTGATTACGGTGTGACTGTCTGCTGGAAGAGAGCTCACAGGAGAGATTTGGCTCTGGGTGTGGGAAGTCTCGTAAATAATACCATTATTTGCTGGGTAGCTGTTTGCAGAAGAGAACTATCGTGAGAAAAACGCATCTATGTATGCGACGACCAGTAAAAACGCAGTCGTTTTACAGTAGGGGTTATTTCTGGAATAGAAAGACCGTGAGAAAAACACCTTAGGGTGTACGAAGCCACATCAAAACGCCGTCATTTACAGATGGATCATTTGCAGAAGAGCTGAGCCTGAAGAAATCAGCATCCATGTGTGGGAAGCCACATCAAAACGTTGTCGTTTGCGGGGGTGCTATTTGCAGAAGAGATAGACCTGAAGAAATTCACATCAGGTTGTGAGATAACCTGTAAAAATGCCGTTGTTTACAGATAAACTGACAACAGAAGAGATAGATCGATCAAAATCCATCTCCGCGTATTTGATACCATGTAAAAACGCAGTCGTTTTCAATGTAGCTGCCTGCAGAAGAGATGAACCGGGAGAAATCCGCCTCCGGTTGTGGGATACCCTGTAAAAACGCCGTCATTTGCGTGGTGGGTGATGAAGGAAGAGATCCATC
>JAEEGL010920471.1_pt1 | contig 13253 bp, 14 predicted proteins | sample 9134231 | NCBI WGS metagenome assembly JAEEGL01 (sample SAMN16246548, study PRJNA631951) | gut metagenome | biome: gut microbiome; feature: rumen; material: fiber-attached | host: Bos | place: Iran: Karaj | collected 2018-10 | reverse complement strand
TGTTTTTTATATCCCGAATAATGCTTTCCACGCCGGAAGATAGAACTTCTCAAGGGTTTCGGCATAATGGATGGCTTCTTTTCTGGGAAAATCGTGTATCACGGCCTGTACAATCGCCTCTATATAAGCCGTGACCAGAAGATGAAATTCCTTTTTATCTACTTCGTTTACCTTTATTCCTTTTTTCTTAAGAGTGTTCACATACCTTAATGTCGCCTTCTCTTCCAGTTCGGCAACTTCATGGGTGAAATTCTCGTATCTGGTGCCCTGGGATCTGCAGATTATCAGTTTGACCTCATTGTAGTGATCGTAAATAAATTCCATCGCCCTCAGTATCTCATGTTGTCTGATCCAGATCCCTTCAACGCTTTCCTCTTTCAGTTCATCGGTATAGTCGCTCTCGATATCACGATATAGTGACATAAACTCTTCGATGACCGGGTCTATCAGGGCAGCAAACATTTCTTCTTTACCCGGAAAATGCTTATACAGCCCGGAAGCACTCATTCCAGATGCTGCTGCTATCCTTCTCATTGAGGCATCCTGAAAACCATATTCAAGAAACTCTTTGAACGCGGCATCTATTATTTTTTCATGGTTTTCTGTCTTGTCTCTCGGCATGGACCAGCTCCATATAAAGCAAAAGCGAACAGTGTACGCTAACACCTTTGTTAGAATACACCGTTCGCTTAAGTCTGTCAAGCACTATTTTTATTTTTTGCCTTTTATTTCGACGGCCCTCTTTAAGTCAAAAAGAACCGTCCCCATTGACTTCCACCGTGAGCTGCTCCAGTGTCCGGCCGTCCTTAAAGAGCCTCCTGTACACATCGGTGCATTTCTCATACTTCCTAAAAGTCCTTTCCGCTCTTTCTTTATCCGAATAAACTTTCCAGCATCCGCAGCATTTCACTCCGTCATTCGGATCCTTGATAAAACCGGATACATCCGAGGGCGGGTATCCAAGGAAAAGCCCTATCTCATGGGGGAAGTTCCCGTCATCCGTAAGGTGTCTTAAGAGCTGCACTACGCAAGAATCCGGATCCTTACAGTTATAACCTTTACCGCTAAGGATCCTGACAGCTTCCGGATCCTTCAGATCCCTTTTCAGAAAATCAGGGCGGTAAATATAGATAAGTGCGTATCTTCCGCATTTCCTGCACAGTAAAGCCCTGAGACCCTTTTTCCGAAGGAGATGGTTTAATCTTCTCACTTCTCCATAAATATTATCTCCGGGGGAAGGATATATCGTAAAAAGGCTCCCCGTTTTTAATCCTGCCAGCGTTGGCGCGCAATAATTTATAAGATATTCATCCGCCATATTTACCGTCCCTTATTCTTAGTTTTATAAGGCGATACCCAGCCCTTTACATTCTTCTATCACATCATCATCCGGGGCATTGTTTGCCATTACACTGTCGGACACCAAAACGGCACCGTCAGATCTGCAGCGGTCTTCCCATTCCCTCATCCATTGTCCGTCTCCCCATCCGTAAGAACCGAACAAGGCTATCCTTTTTCCCGAAAGTGATCCTTCAACAGCAGAAAACATAGGCTCAAATTCAGACTCTTCGAGAACCTCAGCTCCCATTGCAGGACAGCCGAATGCAATTGCATCAAATTCGGCCACCTTGTCTGCCGAAAACTCTGAGGGCGAAAACACCGAAACCTCGGCACCCTTTCCGTTAGCCCCGTCCTTCACTGCCTCTGCCATGGTCCGGGTATTTCCGGTTCCGCTCCAGTACACTACTGCTATTTTGCTCATTTTGTATTCCTTTCTTTGGTTAGCTACCGCTAACCCTCGGTCTTTGTTATGGCGATGCCCAAAAAGCATCGCCGGTTATATATGTCTAACTATATATCGAAACCGAAAGAAAGTCAATATTCTTCTATCACCCGGACTGTCACGTCTTTAATAGCGGTGTCAGGCTGTACAGTCCTGACGCGATCGTGGATGTATTATGTAAAAGGGCAGATGATGCGGGACTGATAACTCCGGTTACTCCCAGCAGGATAAGCAGCCCGTTAAACCCAATGATAAACCTGTAGTTTGAACTTATCCTGTCCATCATGGCATCAGAGATTTCCTTCAATGTCACCAGTTCATACAGTTCATCGGCGGAGATGGTGATATCAGCTATCTCTCTTGCTATAGCCGCCCCGTCGCTTATTGCTATTCCGGCATCAGCCTCCGAAAGGGCAGGTGTATCATTGATCCCGTCTCCCACCATGATCACTTTTCTCCCTGCTTCATGCTCTCTCATTATGAATTCAGCCTTATCTCCGGGAAGAACCTCAGCATAAAACAGATCGATATTAAGCTCTGATGCTATACGTCCTGCCGTTTCCTTATTATCTCCGGTCATCATGCATATTTTTTGGATACCCTGCCCGTGGAGCAGGTCGACCACCTCTGCCGCTTCTTTCCTCAAAGGATCCGATATACATATCACGGCTTTTAAAGTCTTATTTATGGCAAGGTAAAGATGGGAATAGCTGTTATCCAGTCTTTCAAGACCGGCTTTGTCATCTGTGGATATACGGCATTCCTCATCTTCAAACACAAAGTGGTGGCTTCCGATCACCGCTTTTTCCCCGTCTATTTCACTGGCTATACCGTGAGCCACAACATATTCTATCCGGGTATGCATCTCATCGTGAAGCAGACCCCTTATTTCCGCTTCTCTGACAACGGCATTTGCCATTGAATGAGGATAATGCTCCTCGAGACAGGCTGCAATACGGAGCATTTCATTTTCATCCGCACCGTTAAAAGTAATGACCTTCTCAACTCTGGGCTGGGCCTTTGTCAGGGTTCCGGTCTTATCAAATACTATCGTATCGGCTTTTGACACGGCCTCCAGAAATTTACCGCCCTTAACGCTTATACTGTGAGCCCCGGCCTCCTTAATAGCGGATAAAACCGTAAGCGGCATGGATAGCTTCAGTGCACATGAAAAATCCACCATCAGGAAGGATATCGCTCTGGAAACATTACGTGTGATGAGATATGTGAGGCCTGTACCCAAAAGCGCGTATGGTACAAGGGAATCCGCCAGATGAAACGCCTTTTGTTCCGTTTCAGATTTTAACTTTTCGGATTCTTCTATCATCTTTACAATTTGGTCGTACTTACCTTTTCCGGCAGTACTCCTGACCTCTATCACGCATTCCCCTTCTTCCACAACGGTACCGGCATAAACATAGCCGCCGGGCTGTTTTACGACGGGAACGGATTCACCTGTCATGGATGACTGGTTCACAGATATTTCTCCGGATACAACCTTTCCGTCCAATGGAATGATATTGGAAGTATGTACAACGATCATATCCCCCGTGCAAACAGACTTCACGTCAGTAAGAACTTCACCCTCCGGCGTTTTCAGCCACACCCTGCCTACGTTAAGCGAAAGGACACTTGCCAGATCGTTTACCGATCTCTTATGCGTCCACTCTTCGAGAACCTCACCTGCATCTAAAAGGAACATAACGGAACCTGCGGTATTATGATCTCCTCTCAGGATGGATACCACTATGGCCAGGGCGTCCAGGACACTGACTTCCATCCTGCCATTCAGGATACTTTTCATACCCTTAAGGATAAATCTTATGCTTTTTATTACCGTCCACCCGAAACGTATCCTGTCAGGCAGAAACACTATCTGCATTGCTCTGGACAGACATGTCAGAAGAAGTTTTTCCCTGTATTTCCGGTTCAGAGCCCTTCCGCTGTTTTCCGGCACAAGGCTTAAGGCATTGGGATCTTCGAAACTGAATTCTTCAACTGCCCTCAGCATTTCATCTCTGCAGGATGCTTTATCCCCTGCCTTAATAAACACCATCCCGGTACGTTCATTTACCGAGATACAGCTTACGGATATTTTGTCCCTGAGATAATACTCCAGTATATCTGCCTCTGTTTCCGTGAGTCTCGCCTTCGCGATGTGCAGCCTTATTGAATGTCTGGATTCATGTTCGATGGTATATCTCATTTAAAATAAAACCCCCGAAATGCGATTTTCTGTCATTAAGCTTCAGCCGGCTGTTCTTCCGTCCTGGCATTCATCTTCTCTTCATACTGCTTCACCAGTTCTCTTGCCGCTTCAAGTTTCCTCCGGTCCTCCTCAGCGTATCTCATCTCATTGATATCGCTGGCATCTTCATAGATATCCTGGCAGTTTTCTTTAAGTGTCTCTGCCGTATTCATCACGGCATCCTTTCCCCTTAATACAGCAGCCGTACAATGGGTATAGACCTTCTTTGCATCCTTACTCTTTAATACGGCTATTCCGGCTGTACCGAAAAGCACTCCTCCCGCAAAACAAGCGATCCTCTTCCATCCGAAATCACATAAAAACATCTCTTTTCCTCCTTTTTCTTTATCCTGTTTATATCTGTAACCAGGAATAAGATAAATTAAATTCCCAATAAATGCCGAAAACCGTGAGCGGGAGATCCCGTCACGGTTTTCTTTGATCAGTTGCTTCGGATTATAAAACAAATTTTAAGAAAAATCAACCGATACTCCAGGCCGCCGAAGCATTCTGAAGCATGGCCATTCTGTGGAATATCCCGTTTTCATTCCTGAAAAGTTCCTTGGGATCTCCTTCCTCAGCCACATGCCCGTCCGAAAGGACCACGATCTTATCTGCCGCTTCAACGGTACGCATACGGTGGGCGATCACAAGAACAGTTTTGCCTGCAAGGAGCCTTGATAAGGCCTCCTGAACCTTTGTCTCATTTTCAACATCAAGAGAGGCTGTAGCCTCATCCAGCAGTACTATTGGAGCACCCTTAAGCAAGGCTCTCGCAATGGATATCCGCTGCCTTTCACCGCCGGACAATTTTGCCCCGTTTTCGCCTATCGGTGTATCGTAGCCTTTCGGTAGTTTCTCAACAAACTCATCGCAATTTGCAGCTTTTGCCGCGGCCTTTACCTCTTCATCACTTGCGTCACGCTTTCCAAGCCTGATATTTTCCATAACCGTATCATCAAAGAGCACCACGTCCTGGAAGACCATGGAATAATCCTTTAAGAGAGCTTCCGGATCCACGGAATTGATGTCCACTCCGCCGACCCTGATACTGCCCTTCTGAACATCCCAGAGCCTTGCCCCCAGTCTTGCGCAGGTGCTCTTCCCTGATCCGGAAGGACCTACAAGGGCTGTGACTTCACCTTCCTTTGCGGTAAAGCTGACACCGTTAAGTACCTGTTCATCATCATATGCAAATCCCACCTGGTCGAATACGATATCGTGTCCTTCAGGAGTAAACGTCTCTGCTCCCTCCGCAGTTTCGGCATCATATATTTCATTGAGGCGGCTTGCAGAAACCTGTGACATGAACATTTCGGCAATAAGGGCAAGGGCCTGGTCGAAAGGCGCATAGACCCTTGTGATCACAAGCAGGAACATAAAGAGCACCATGAAATCTATCTCCCCGGAAATTATGAGTCCGGTTCCGGTGAGTATTGTTGTGGCGACTCCGAGACGCATGATCACACTGGCGGCATTCACAAATATCCCACAGGAGAGTTCCCCTGCCAGCATGGTCTTTTCATGATGGTCTATCTTTTCATTCAGTTCATTTAAGAATCTTTCTTCCTGATTGGTAGCCCGTATTTCACGGATATTTTCAAGTGTCTCCTGTATCCCGTCAGACACCTTTATTGCGGCTTCCTTTGTTTCCTCAGACTTTTTCTTTGAAAGACTGCGGCTTCCGAAAAGCAGAATAAAGGCCACCGGAACACCCCACAGACATGAAACGGCCATCTTCCAGTTCATACTGAAAAGGCATATGGCGATTATCGCTGTAGAGATATATGAACCGTACAGATATCCGAGGCAGTGGGACCAAACATGCTCCAGTCTGTTTACATCCCCCATGATGGTCTCCGTAAGATCCGCAAGGTCACGTTTTCCGAAATACCCGAGAGGCAGCTTTCTTAAGCGCTCCGCAAGGGAGATCCGCACGCTCTTTACTTCTCCGTATACAAGACCATATGTAGCCCTGTACTGCTGCATATGGGTAAATAACGACAGTCCGATAAATGCCGCTGTTAACAGGAGAAATATCGCAATTCCGGGCAGTTCGCTTCCCCCGGTAAGTATCCCGATATACTTCCCCATCATTAAGTAGAGGATTCCCATTCCTCCCATTACCACAAGATTTACGATAACCGTCCAGAATGTTGCCTGCTTAGTATTTCTTATCCCCTGATCGGTAAGCGCATATTTTTTCTGAAATTCTTTTCCGAACATTTACATCACCTCCGCTGCTGCGATACGCCATTTAGCCGCCTTGTTGTACTCATCCCACATTCTTGAGAACATTCCGTGGGCTTTTACCAGTGCCTCATGGGTGCCCTCTTCTGCAACATGTCCGCTTTCAAGCACTATTATCTTGTCCGCTCCCACTACCGTTGAGAGACGGTGGGCGATCATTATGACTGTGCGGTCTTTTGTGAGCTCTGCAAATGCTTTCTGTATGAGTATCTCATTCTCCGGATCCGCGAATGCCGTTGCTTCATCCAGCACCACTATGGGTGCATCCTTTAAGATCGCTCTTGCCAGGGCTATCCTCTGCTGTTCACCTCCTGAAAGATAAGTTCCTTTCGTGCCAATGATGGTATCCATCCCCTTCGGAAGTTTTTCGATGATATCGTCACACTGAGCCGCGGAAAGCGCTTTACGGACCTCTTCTCTTGTCGCTTCCGGTCTGGAGACACGCACATTTTCAAATATGCTTGTTTTGAAAAGCCTGTCATTCTGGAAAACAAAAGCTATTTTATCCATAAGTACATGGGGATCCGTTTCCCTGACATCCACGCCTCCGACTTCAACTGCCCCCCGGCTCACATCCCAGAATCGTGGTATCAGGCTGGCAGCAGTGGTCTTTCCCCCTCCGGAGGGACCTACCAGCGCCACCGTCTGTCCGGGTTCAACCCTGAAGGAAACGTGGTCGATAGCCGGGAACCCCGCCCCGCCGTATGTAAAGCTCACATCCTTGAACTCCACGCTGTTATCCTTCGGAACTTTAGGATTATCCGTGATCTTTAATACCGGCGCGTTCATTACTTCGGATATTCTATTTAACGCGGTATCGGCAAGCATCATACCGCTTGCTGCAAACATGATCCTTGCAAGTGCCGTGGAAATGATCGCGGAGAACACCGCATAGAAAACAAAATCAGTCACAAACCCCGGGAAATTGCCTGATGCATAGGCTCCGGGAGCGAGTATCAGTGCCACGGGAACAAGGAAAATAAATGCCCCCTCGGTAAAGGTAAGATTGACGGACTGCGGAACCCTGCAAACGCCATCAGTGTATTTTTCCGCTTTTACACTGTAGTCCTCGATCGCTTCCTTAAATGCCTTAAATGAATATACCGTCTGCTGGAATACCTTGACCACGGGAATACCGCGGACATATTCCGTTCCGGCTTTGCTCATCGTATCCTGTGCAGCCTGATATTCCTGCATAAGAGCCGCATTCTTCCCGCCCATCATGGTAAACATTGCAGCACAGGAAATAACTGCTGCAAGCAGGCATGCGGCACCCATTCTCCAGTCAAAAACAAACATCAGGATCACCATCCCTAAAAATAAGGTGATGCTTCCGACTATATCGGCAAGATTATGGGCAAGCAGCGTTTCCGTTTCTGATGCGGCTCCGTCCAGCCGGTTCCTGAGCAAACCGGATGCATTTGAATCAAAGAAGCCAAGCGGTGTTTTCATAAGATGTGCCATGCCTTGCTTACGGATATTGGATGCAGTCCTGAAGGCCGCGAGATGCGTGCACATAAGTGCCGCAAAGTATACCGCGATCCCGGCAACCGATAAGTAGAATGCGATCCAGCCGTACCGAGAAACTCCTGAAGCTAAAGTCCAGTCCGGCGCCACGGCTATAAGATCCCTTGCCACCAGCCAGATACATATGTAGGGTCCCATTCCGAGGATCATGGCAACAGCAGAAAAGCCAAGCCCCAGAAAGGTAAGTCCCTTGTAGTTTCCTGCGTAATCCAATAGAACAGACAGATTACTTTTCTTTTTCTTATTCATAAATACTCCTCCATCAGTTATGATTTAATATTTTTATGCTGGTTAGCGGCAGCTAACCAATTTCCTTTAATAATGCGATGTCTGGAATAACATCGCTTATTAACTGTGTTTATCAATAGACAGTAAAAATTATTCTGTCAGAAATACGCTTTATCACCACCTGAAGGTTGCCCAGCGGTCATTTATATTGGGAAGCAGGGCCGCAAAAATTTTTCCCCTGATACTGTATTTTCTCATTTCCTCATTGAAGCTGTGTTCTTCTACCAGTTCTAATCCATCTGCAAGATCCGCGATTTCCTGTGCGCTGTCTGTTCCGGATCTGAACACTGCATTTGTATTTTTAACAGTGTCATGATACTTCTGGTTTTTGCACATAAGCTTATTATTCTGCTCAGCTATGAGAGTGCCGCCTTCCGGAAAATTATCCATCATTATATTCAGAAACTGCTTAATTTCCTGTATTGTAAAATACATAAAAAGACCTTCCGCAATAAATACGTAGTCTGTTCTTTGACCTTCCGTGATCTCTCTTATCCTTTTACACCAGTCATCCTCCAGAATGCTGCCGGAGATCATATATACACGATCCCTCTCGGGAAATGCTTTTTTTCTGGCTGAGATCGAATCCGGCAGATCGACATCAAACCAAAGGATCCTTCCGTTATCTACCCGCGTGAATCTGTCATCAAAGCCCGCTCCCAGGTTGACTATCACACAGTCAGGTTTCTTTTCTATGATCTCCTTTATGCTCCGGTCCAGCATGATAGTCCTTGCGATCACACCTTCATGGGACATAAACTTGTCATATGAAGACGTATCTATACCCAGGGCCTTTATTATCTCTACGGCTTTTTGATCCTGTACCCGCGGATTTTTTCTTAAGGTCTCATTTGCCTTTATGGCCAGTGGTATAAGTGCTGTTGTCTGAACATCCCCAAGCTGCAGTTCCATATTGATCATCCCCCTTATCACTTGAAGGCAGCTGCCCCAAGATGTGAAACAAAAAACATATTGAGGCGCTCATATGTCTCATCGCTTATCACATTTCCGATGCCGCATGCCTCTTTTTCAGCATTTTCTTCATTTACACCGATTCCCTTCAGGGCTTTGGTGAGCATGGTGTTTTTTCTGTGCTTTTTCTCGGCGATCTCCTGTCCTTTATCTGTTAAACAGATAAAACCCTTGTCATCAAAGAATATCAGCTCCCTGTCACGGAATCTCTTCATTGCGCCGCAAACTGTAGGCTTTGAGACCATAAGTTCCTTTGCGAGATCCGTGGATCTGGCATATCCGTATCTTTCCTTTAGCAGCAGGATCTTTTCAAGATAATCCTCCGAAGAATTACGTTTCATCATTTTATGTCCCTTGCCGCTGCGCACCCCTTACAGTGTGCGCAGCCTCCTCCGCATGAATTTTTCCCGTTCTTTCTGTCCTTTATCATTGAGGATATTATCCCGGCAACTATAACGATCAAGAGTAAAGAAACAACGATTGTACCAAGCATATTTAAGCCTCTTTTAATTCAATATTCGTCAGTTTGTCAGCTTCCTTATATTTCTTAAAGAACAGCATGTAGATCATTCCCGCCAGTACGGCTATAGCCAGCACCAGACCTATTACATTCATATTTCCCGTAAACGCCCATCCGAACTGGGTTATCATGAAAGCGATGGCATAGGCGAATCCGCACTGATAAAGAATCGCGAACCAGGTCCATTTCATATTGTTCATCTCACGCTTTATCGCGCCGATCGCTGCAAAGCAGGGGGCACAGAGCAGATTGAATACAAGGAATGAAAATCCGGTCACACTTGTGAAGGCCGCTGCCAGCGCCTGCCAGGCTGTCTCATCCCCGCTGCCGTACAGAATGCCCATTGTGCCGACGATGTTTTCCTTTGCTACGAGACCTGTGATGGATGCAACAGCCGCCTGCCAGTTACCCCAGCCAAGGGGGATGAATATCCAGGCGATGGCACTTCCGATCCTTGCAAGGATGGAAAGTTCCAGTTCATCTTCAGCCAGCATCCTGAAGCCATCCTCGGTAAATCCAAAGAAACTTGTAAACCATACAACTATGGTTGAAAGGAGGATGATGGTTCCGGCCTTTTTGATAAATGACCAGCCCCTCTCCCACATCGAACGGAGAACGTTGCCCAGGGTGGGCATATGATACGGGGGCAGCTCCATTACGAAGGGTGCCGGATCGCCGGCAAACATTCTGGTCTTCTTAAGGATGATCCCGGAAATGATGATGGCCGCCATTCCTATAAAGTATGCGGAAGTCGATACCCAGGGTGAACCACCGAATATGGCTCCGGCTATCATTGCTATGAAGGGCACCTTGGCTCCGCAGGGTATGAAGGTTGTGGTCATTATAGTCATACGCCTGTCACGTTCATTTTCTATGGTACGGCTTGCCATTACTCCGGGCACTCCGCAGCCCACGCCTATCAACATCGGAATAAATGATTTGCCGGAAAGACCGAATTTTCTGAATACCCTGTCAAGTACGAATGCGATCCTTGCCATATAACCGCAGGCTTCCAGGAATGCAAGCATCAGGAAAAGGACCAGCATCTGGGGAACAAAGCCAAGCACGGCGCCCACGCCTGCTACGATACCGTCGAGTATCAGACCTTTCAGCCACTCTGCAACCCCGGCTGAATCCAGCGCGGATTCGATCACTGCCGGGATACCCGGAACCCAGATCCCGTAGTTTGCGGGGTCAGGCTCTTCGCCGATCTCGTTAACGGTTTTAAGAGCTTCATCGTATTCCTCTGTTGTTGCCATCTCCTCTGTGATCTCAAGGGTTTCCTCATCTTCAACGCTGTATTTGAATTCCCCTGTCGGAGCAGTGCCGTTCTCCTCCACGTATGCGTCATAGCCGTCCACGATGGCTGAAGCATCAGCGTAGCTCTCTGAGATCTCTGCATATCCTCCGTCTATTCCGAAGAGATGGAAGCCGTCTCCGAAAAGCCCGTCATTGGCCCAGTCGGTAGCAGGAGCTCCGACAGCAACCATTGCTATCCAGTAGACAAGCGCCATCACAACAATGAAGATAGGCAGTCCCAATATACGGTTGGTAACTATCCTGTCTATCTTATCGGAAGTGGTCATGGCGCCGGCGTTTTTCTTCTTATAGCAGGACTTGATCACTTCCGCTATATATACATATCTTTCATTGGTAATGATGCTCTCGGCATCGTCATCCAGTTCCTTTTCGGCGGCCTTGATATCGTTCTCGATATGACCCATCTTTTCAGCCGGTATGTTCATCTTTTCCAGAACCTTGTCATCCCGCTCAAAGATCTTTATGGCATACCACCTCTGCTGTTCTTCCGGCATATCATGTACAACTGCTTCTTCGATATGGGCGATGGCATGCTCTACGGGACCGGAAAAGGTGTGAAGAGGAACTGTTTTTCCGTTTTGCGCCGCTTTAATGGCCTCCTCGGCAGCCTCCATAGTTCCGTCACCTTTAAGGGCCGAAATATCGATGACCTTGCAGCCAAGCTGTCTTGAGAGCTCATCAGTCTTTATTTCATCGCCGTTTTTCTTAACTATATCCATCATATTTACGGCAACAACCACCGGTATCCCAAGCTCTGTCAGCTGGGTGGTGAGATAGAGGTTTCTCTCCAGGTTTGTACCGTCTATGATATTAAGGATCGCATCAGGGCGCTCATTTATAAGATAGTTTCTCGCCACAACCTCTTCCAATGTGTAGGGAGAAAGAGAATAAATGCCCGGAAGATCCGTGATGGTCACATCATCATGCTTCTTTAATTTTCCTTCTTTCTTTTCAACAGTCACTCCCGGCCAGTTCCCGACGAACTGGTTGGAGCCTGTAAGATCATTAAACAGTGTGGTCTTACCGCTGTTGGGATTTCCTGCAAGTGCTATTACTATACTCATTTTTATCATTCCTCCACTTCGATCATCTCTGCATCCGCCTTGCGGAGTGACAGCTCATAATTTCTGACGGTTACCTCCACAGGATCACCAAGCGGGGCAACCTTACGGATATAGACAGGGGTATTCTTTGTGATCCCCATATCCATGATCCTGCGCTTGACAGCGCCCTCGCCGTGGAGCTTCACAACCGTAACGGTCTCTCCTATTTTTGCATCCCTTAGTGTCTTCAATTCAAATCCCTCCTTTGATTATTGGACCATTATCTTCCTCGCCAGTTCCTCGCTGACAGCCACCCGGCTTTCCTTGACCTTAATGATCAGATTGCCGTTCAGCATGCTTACTATGCTTACCTCTCCTCCGACATTGAAGCCTAAGTCTTCCAGATGTTTTTTTACCTCAGGACTTCCTCCGATCTTCCTTATGATCTGCGGTTGTCCGGTCTCTGCAAAGATAAGAGGCATCATTTTAACCCTCCTTAATCAGAATTAGGTTTGCCTAACTCAACGTCATTAAAAAATTAGCATCCGCTAATCGACTATCAGTATAATTAGCCTCGTCTAACTTGTCAAGTGGATATTTAACTATATTTCAACTTTTTTAATAATCTTATTTTTTTTATAACCGTCCCCACTGACTCCCCTGTCTTAGCCGATCCGGGCGTTCTTTAAGACACAATATTTATACCCGTCCTCCTGATATGTATCAAATATTCCGGTGACACATACATCTTCTGCTTCTTCCGGGTAATCATCAGGATATTTATAATCTTCAGTCAGTTCAAATTCCAGCCCCTGGGAGCAACAGGCCGTAGCATCAGAAATAATACAGGCATGATAATACTTATCTTTTGACTCATCATAATAAACAGAATACATTCCGCTCATCTTAACGGTTTTACCTATATACTTTTCGGGTTCCATCATCATGTTAAATACTTCGGAATACACCATGGTAGATGATAATACCGTAAGATCCACATAGTCACTGTCCGGGATTCCTGAGGTTTCCGGAATATCCGCATTTTCCCGGATTTCCCGGGTTTCCCGGGCATCCGATATATCCGGATCATCTGAAATCTCTGCAGTCTCTGAAGATTCTGTGATCTCTGATATGTCTGTGGCTCCTGAAATCTCAGGCGCAGGTTCAACTGCAGGCCCGGTCACATCAGCTTTTTCAATTATTCCGCAGCCGGCCGTCAATATGAGAACAGCTGTGCAGACAAATAAAACCAGTTTCTTTCTTATCATCTCCTGCATCCTCCGGTGACAATACCTATGACAT
>JAEEGL010279901.1_pt1 | contig 13253 bp, 14 predicted proteins | sample 9134231 | NCBI WGS metagenome assembly JAEEGL01 (sample SAMN16246548, study PRJNA631951) | gut metagenome | biome: gut microbiome; feature: rumen; material: fiber-attached | host: Bos | place: Iran: Karaj | collected 2018-10 | reverse complement strand
TCTGAGCCTGCAAACTATCCTGCAACAGCTAGACCTTGGGTAGACCTGCACACAAGCAATATCATTTCACTTTCTGCAGGACTTACCGGAGCTGGCCTGTTCAAGCAGATCGTTCTTGCATCCGGAGCAGCTAAGGGCAAGTACAGCCGCGGTGGAAAAGTATGGGTTATGAACGAAACCACCTACACAAAGCTGATGGCTGAGACAGTTTCCGTTAATGCAAACGGCCAGATCGTTTCCGGCGTAGCCGGAACAATGCCTGTAGTCGGCGGAGTAATCGAAGTTCTTGACTTCATCCCTGACAACACAATCATCGGCGGTTACTTCGATCTGTATATGCTTGGCGAGAGAGCTGGCGCACAGTTCGCACAGTCAGAGCATGTATTCTTCGTTCAGGATCAGACAGCCTTCAAGGGTACTGCTAGATATGACGGACAGCCCGTTATCGCAGAAGCCTTTGTTGCTATCGGCCTTGAAGCTACAACACCTGCAGCAAGCAGCGTAGCTTTCGCTCCCGACGAAGCCAACACAGTTAAGGCAATCGCGCTGAACGTAAACGCTGTAACAATCGATCTTTCTGAGGACGATGAGTTCCAGATGCAGGCGGTTACAATGCCTATCGATGCACCTATCACATGGTCTTCAAGCGCAGAAACCTACGCTACAGTAGACCAGAACGGTCTTATCACTGGTAAGGCTGCAGGAAGCGCAACAATCACAGCAGTTAGCGGATCTGCAAGTGCTTCAGTAGCTGTTACAGTTACAACCTGATGAACTATCTTGTAATTAAGGACCTTATAGAGCGCAAGACGCTTAAGCAGTTTCGAACAGGGGAGCTTTACCCCTGTTCGGATCCTGCGAGAGCTGCTTTTTTGATTAAAACCGGATATCTGGCAGAGCCGGAGAAACCGGAAGAAGAAAAGCAGCCAAGTGTTGAAGAAAAGAAGCCTAAGAAAGTTTCAAAAACCGCTAAGGCTCCTGCTAAGCGTTCTACAAAGACAAAGAAAGCGTGAGAATATGACAGAAGCGCAGATTACAGCCATATTAAGCAGCCTTAAGGTTGATCTGGGAATACTTAGGACAACAGCATATGATTCAAGGCTTAAAGAAATCATAAACAGCAGCTTCCAGATGATCGAGAGGGAAGGCGCTACGCTTGACGTTAGCCTTTTAGAAGATGCGCAGCTTGTCGTAATGTATTCCGCATGGTTATGGCGCAAGCGCGATTCCGGCGAAGGAATGCCAAGGATGCTGCGCTGGGCGCTTAATAACCGAATCTTAAGTGAGAAAGCTAATGGATGATACTTTATTTTTGCTTAAAACTACATATACGAAAAACAAGTACGGCGTAGCTGTTCCTTCGCAGGAAAAGAACGAAGTAATGTGCGACAGACAGTCTGTTTCGCGAAATGAGTTCTTTAATGCCGGAAGGAACGGACTTAATCCGCAATATGTTTTTACTGTTTTCAAGGGCGATTACCAGGGGGAGACAGTATGTGAATATAACGGACAGACCTATTCGATCTACAGGACCTATGAATCCGACGAAGATTACATAGAGCTGTACGTCGAAAGAAAGGCTGGCACAAATGGCGAAGAAAGTAACAGTGGACAATCTGGCGGATGAGTTCAAGAAGATCCTGGACGAATATGCAGGGGACATCCAGGATAATCTTGATGTTATCACTAAGAAAATCGGCCAGAAGGGCGCTCAGGCCCTTCGAAATGAATCTAAGAAAGTATTCCCGGTTGACGGGGGCAAGGATTCCGGGAAATACGAAAGCGGCTGGGCGTCAATGGCAAGTAAACCTAACAGGCTCTACACCGTTGTTACGATCTATAACAAAAAACGCGCCGGGCTTGCGCATCTTCTTGAATTCGGACATGTTTCTGCAAATGGGACGGGCAGATATGACAGAGTTCCGGAATATCCGCACGTCAGAACCGTAGAAGATACGCTTGTAGTCGAGTATGAAAGAGAGGTCAAAGCGAACCTATGAGATCCTACACCAGAGAAGAAATAAAAGCTATGGTAGAAAGCATAGGCCTTCCTTGCGCCTACTATCAATTCGACGATGATACGCCACAATCGCCGCCATTTATCTGCTGGTTCTTCTCAGAGCCAAGGGATGTAATGGCAGATAACGAAAACTACGTAGATAAAGAGCTGTTAAGTATCGAGCTTTACACGAAGTATCGAGATTTTGACCAGGAACTGGCCGTAGAAGACGTTCTTAAGTCCTACGGCTTTTCTTATGCAACAGAACCTAACTATATCGATTCAGAAAAAGTTTGGCAAATAGCTTACGAAAGCGAGGTAATTATCAATGTCACAGAATAACAAAGTTAAATACGGCTTGAAGAACTGCTACTACGCCGTTGCAACTATTGACGAGCTGACAAATGAAGCTACCTACGATACTCCTAAGCCATGGCCCGGAGCTGTTAACCTGTCACAGGATCCGCAGGGCGAAACTACTAAGTTCCGCGCTGACAACTACGATTACTGGGTAGGCAACTCCAACAACGGCTACCAGGGCGATCTTGAATCCGCCCTGATCCCTGAGAGCTTCAGGATGGACGTTCTGGGAGATGTCGAGGATTCCAACGGCGTTCTTGTTGAGGATGCAGACGCTAAGACTGTTCACTTTGCATTTCTTTTCCAGTTTGAAGGCGACGTAAAGGCAGTTAGACACGTCCTTTACAACTGCACTGCAACACGTCCTTCAGTAACAGGTTCCACAACCGAAGAGAACATCGAGCCGCAGACAGAGACCGTTACGATCACTGCTACACAGATCCATAACGCAGGCCTTAACAAGAATCTTGTTAAGGGCAGATGCTTCCAGGGCAACGGCGAGTACGACAGCTTCTTTACTTCTGTTTATCAGCCTACAGCTGCAGCTACTTACGTTACTGTATCATTCGATACAGACGGCGGAACAGCTATCGCAGATCAGACTGTAAGAAGCGGAGCTACTGCAGAACAGCCTGCAGATCCTACAAAGGCTGGCTACGACTTCAAGGGCTGGTACGAAGAAGACACATTTACAACAGTATTCGACTTCGACGACGCTATTACCGCAGATACTACGGTATATGCTAAGTTTGAAGTTCATACCTGATACACAAGGGGGCTTTTAAATGACTAAAGACGTAAAGATCGGGGGCAAAACTATCAATTTAACCGCGAACGGCGCTACACCGCTGTTTTATAAGCAGTTCTTTCATAAGGACCTGCTTAAGGAAATATCTACTACAGATGATGGGCTGGTTCTGGCAAGTGAAAGCGTGCCGGAGCTGGCCTTTATCATGGCCAAACAATCCGATAAGGCCGACATGCTGCACCTTACACAGGACATGTATGTAGAGTTCTTATCACTGTTTGACGCACTGGACCTTCCGCTTGCAGGAAGCGATATTTTTGGCGTGTACGTTGCCAACGCTATGCCGACTGAAGAAGCTAAAAAAAAGAGCAGCGGCAAAGCGAAAGAGTAACCTCTACAGCACTTTACCTTCTCAGGTGTCTTCAGGTCGGCCTTCATATAGCCGACCTGGAACGCTTAGATCTGGGAATGGTGATAGACATTTTTACAGAATCCAAAAACGACGAATACAAATACAAGGAAGTCGCAAACCAGAGCGACTTTGATAATTTTTAAAGGATAGATTATGGCAGATAGAGTAAAAGGCTTAACAATAGTATTAGGCGCGGACACTTCCGAACTTGTTTCAGCTATTCATAGCGTAAATACTGCCATTTCCAAAACACAGACAAATCTTCGCGATATTAACAAAGCGCTTAAGCTGGATCCGGGAAATGTAAGTCTTCTGAAGGATAAGCAGAATGAGCTTGCAACAGCTATAGACCAGGCCAAGCAGAAGCTTGAAGCTGAAAAGGAAGCTATGGAAAGACTGGAAGCTTCCGGCGTGGATAAGACTTCTCAGGAGTTCAGAGATCTTAAGGCCCAGATTGACCTGGACGAATCGGCTCTTAAGCGGCTTGAAAAACAAATGAAGGACTTCGGCACCGTAGGCGGACAGGTAATAGCCGAAATGGGCCGAAAGATGCAGGAAGTCGGCGACAAGATCAAGGCTGTAGGCGATAAGATATCCAGCGTAGGCCAGTCTCTTACGACTACTGTTACGCTTCCTATAGTTGCTGCAGGAACAGCAGCAGTAACTTCATTCGCCGAAGTTGACAAAACAATGACCTTGGCGAACCAGACAATGGGAAATACTGCAGAACAGGCTAGTCTCTTAAATAAGGCCATGGAAGAAGCTGCTTCGAATTCGACTTTTGGAATGAATGATGCAGCCCAGGCTTCGTTGAACTTTGCAAGAGCTGGACTTAAAGCTGAGCAGGCAGCTGCAGCTATGGCCCCTGCTATGAACCTTGCGGCCGGAGAATCCGGAGATCTTAACGTAGTATCAGCCGGGCTAGTGGCTACAATAAACGGATTCGGCGATACTTTCGAACAGGCTGAACACTATGCGGATGTATTCGCAGCTGCCTGCAATAATTCTGCGCTTGATGTTGACGGGCTATCTGAAAGTATGTCCGTAGCAGCTCCTATCTTCAGGACAGCAGGAAAAGATGTCGAAGATGCAGCCCTTTACCTGGGCGTTATGGCAAATGCCGGCATCGAAGCCAATGTAGCAGCTAATAGCCTTAAAACCGGTATGGCTAGACTTGCGCAGCCTACTAAGCAGGCGAAAGAAGCCATGGAACAGTATGGCATAGCTATGAGTGATATCTGGAATGAAGATGGCTCTATGAAGGATTCCGTGGAGATCCAGAAGAATCTTCATAGGGCTTTCGCAGATCTGAGCGAACAGGAGCAGATGGCAGCCGCAGGCGCAATCTTCGGTAAAAACCAGATGTCTTCCTGGCTGGCTCTTATAAATACGGCTCCGGAAGAAGTTGACGCACTGAGCGAATCAATCAAAAACAGCACCGGAACCACACAGGAAATGGCCGACGCCATGATGAGCGGATTCGGTGGATCCATAGAGAAATTAAAATCCAGCCTGGACGTTCTTATGACATCCCTGGGAAGCATCATTGCAGAATATCTTACGCCGGTAATCGAGAAGATCCAGGGCGTAATAGATATGTTCATGGCAATGGATGAAGAAACTAAAAAGCAGATAGTTACTATAGCCGGCATTGTAGCGGCTATAGGTCCTGTCCTTTTGGTGGGTGGCAAGATCATTTCCGGAATCGGAACTATCATTTCTGCCATGGGAACAGTGACAACATTCATAGGCGGAACACTTATTCCGGCAATAACTGCGATATCTGCGCCAGTTCTTGCGGTAGTAGCTGCTGTGGCTGCACTTGCTGCAGGTTTCGTCTATCTATATAAAACGAACGACGACTTCCGGAACAAAGTTAATGAGCTTGTTTCCGGAATAAAAGAGAACTTCGGCCAGATGATCGAGACGATCAAGCCTGCGCTTGATGAACTGTTTACTACTATCAAAACAATAGTAGGCGAACTGGCAGAAGCCTTTAAACAGTTTATGAAAGCTGCAGAACCTGTCTTCGAATTTATCGCTACAGGAATTGCCGGAGTGATTAATGGAGTAATGCAGGCAGCTACGCCTATAATCAATGCCGTGAATTCAATTATTAAAATGGTTTCTTCCGTGGTCAAGGGACTGTTTTCACTGCTTACTGGAGATTTCAAAGGCTTCGCTTCAAACATGAAGGATGCTCTTAAGAGTATGCTTGATGCGATCAAGAGCCTTCTGGAAGCAAAGCTTGCCTTCTTTAAGGGTATTTTTGAAACCTTCGGCGACGGCCTGGGAGCCAAAGCGATGCAGTGGGGCATTGACATGATCAGCAACCTTATCGAAGGCATTAAGAGCATGATCGACCGCGTAGGCGACGCCATAAGCGACGTAGCAGATGTGATTGCAAGCTTTATTCACTTTTCGGAACCGGACCAGGGCAGCCTTGCGAACTTCAATAGTTTTATGCCAGACATGATGCGCCAGATGGCCAGCGGCATTACAAAAGGAATCCCTATGGTAGAAAACGCCATGGATAACCTTACCAAAACTATGGTTCCTACTATGGGCGGCATTAACATGTCCGGATCAGGTGGAACGAATAACAATATATCCAACGCAGTTAGCATAAATGTTTACGGAGCGCAGGGGCAGGATGTTAATGCGCTTGCGGAGATCATCCAGGACAAGATCAATAGCGCAGTATATAACAGAGGGGCTGTATTCGCATGAAGAACTTTATAATTTTTAACGGCCAGTCCTTAAGGGATTTCGGCGTATATATTTCAGGTCTTAACACCTATAACGCTCCGTCCAGGGACGTGGATTCTGTTAAGGTTCCGGGTCGGAACGGCACACTTACCATGGACAACGGCCGTTATAACAATATAAATGTTACTTATCCTGCCTTTATCTGTAATAACTACGATGCAAGGGTGGAAGCTCTTCGAAACTTCCTGCTTTCGCAGTCCGGGTATAAGCGCCTTGAAGACACTTATCATCCTGAAGAATTCCGTCTTGCAAGATGGGCCGGAGAATTTACAGCCGACACGCTGGACGCGCTTATAGCAGGACAATTCGACCTGACCTTCGACTGCTATCCGCAGCGCTTTCTGAAGGAAGGCGAAAAGCAGATAGAACTTACTGCAAATGGCAGCGTAAATAATACTTATTCGCAGACAGCTCTTCCGCTGATCCGCGCTTATGGAACAGGATTCTTTTCTGTAAACGGAATATCCGTGGCGATATCTTCAGCGCTTACCTACACAGATATCGACTGCGAACTTCAGGAATGCTATAAGGATAGCCTAGCATCAAACAGAAATGCTTATGTCACGCTTACAAATGGCGAATTTCCGAAGCTTTCGCCCGGAGCAAATGCGGTTACGATGTCCGGCATAAGTAAGCTAATCATTACTCCCAGATTCTGGATCCTGTAAAGGGGAATGAATGAAACCTATATTATTTGCCAAAACCGCCACGACCTTTACTACCAACGGTCTAGGCAGGCTTAACTTCATAAAATGCACCGTTACGGAAGAGCGAAACGGCCAGTATATCCTTGAAGGAACCATAGCGGAAGAAGAGCTTCACGCTTCCGCCCTTGAAATGGGTTCTATCATCGTGGCTAAGCCGAACCAGACAAGTGCGCTTCAGGCCTTTAGGGTTCATAAGCTCATAAAACCTATAAATGGAATTTACGAGCTTGCAGCGCAGCATATTTCTTACCAGCTGAGCTTTATCCCTACAATGCCTTTTTCCATAACTGCAGCTTCCACGGCCTGTAATAGCACTTTGCAGGCTCTTAAGAGCAATGCTGCAGAAAGCTGTCCTTTTAACTTCTGGACCAACGTTACAACGGTTTCAAGCTATAAGCAGACAGCTCCGGCATCAATCAGAAGCAGGCTGGGCGGCGTCGAAGGATCCGTCTTAGATCAGTTCGGTGGCGAATATGAATGGGATAACTACACAGTTAAGCTTCATTCAGCCAGGGGCGTTCAGACACCTTCTGTCACGCTCCGGTATGGAAAGAACATAACAGATCTTAACCAGGAAGAAGAGATTAACAATGTTATTACCGGCGTTTGTCCTTACTGGATGGATTCCGAAGGCGGAAACGTAGTTGCACTTCCTGAAAAGACCGTGGACAGTTCCACAGCTTCCAGCTACCCCTTCAAAAGAACGGTTCCGCTGGACTTGTCTTCAGACTGGGAAGAAGCTCCTACACAGGCGCAGCTCCGTGCCAGGGCACAGGCCTATGTTAACAGCTCCGGAATAGGAATTCCGAAGGTTAATATCAAGATTTCCTTCGTAAATCTGGCAGATACTGAAGAATATAAGGACATAGCAGCTCTTCAGACAGTAAGTCTCTGTGATTATGTTGCAGTCCAGTTCGAGAAGCTGGGAATAAGCACACAGGCAAAGGTCGTTAAGACTGTCTACAACGTCCTTCTGGACCGCTACGATTCTATCGAATTAGGATCCCTGCGAAGCAGCCTTGCAGGAACAATTTCGGATCAGTCTGCAGAGATAGCAGCCGTGGCAGATACCACAAGAGAAATGTTCAGGAACTACGACGCAACGGTCCAGGAAGACATAGATAACGCCACAGCCTGGCTTACAAGCTCTAACGGTTACGTCATGGCTAGGAAGGACGCATACGGCAACTGGAAAGAGCTGTTCTTCATGGACACAGCAGACGCTTCTACTGCGCACAATGTTCTAAGGATCAACGAGAACGGCATCGGCTTCAGCCGTGCAGGTGTGAGTGGGCCATATACACAGGCGTGGACGCTGGACGGAAAACTTGTGATAGGCGGAACCAACGTGCCTAGCTTTACTGTCTACGATAGCAGTAACAACATTATCTTCCAGACCAGCAGATCCGGAACTGTATGGAACAGCACAAATAGTTCCATGAGCGCAAACGGAACCATAAGTGCCACAAGCGCAGTTTTGGCTTCCTGTACCATTACAAACGGATCTTTAACAATTAAGAGCGGAAACACTACGATCTTCAGCGTTTCTTCTTCCGGAATTACCTGGAATTTACCAAATAGTTCCATGACGTCAAATGGCAAGCTTACAGCTTCAGACGTTGAACTTGAAGGAAGCATTAGCTGCGGCAGTTCATTAGCAGGAAGCCGCATTGATCTTCTTAATAATGGCATGATCGAATTTTATATGAACGGGGCCTATGTCGGTCACATCGAAGCGTATAGATCAAGCAACAACAGAAACTTTTTATATATTGATGCTGCATATGTGCGCGTAGTACAACAAAACGAAGCGCCCTATGATGAGATTTCAGGCTGGTTAACTTTGGAAGAGGACAATATAACTTCACAATATTACATCACAGTCAGAAACGGCATTATTTATTAAGGGGGTTTAAATGACTTCTCAATCATTCAATTTAGATCTAATACCAAAAGGTGTTAACCCGGTTGTTAATGTAAGTCAATACGACGCCGGGCAGACATGGACGATAGGCATTACCGAAAACGGTAATGCTTTTTCTATTCCTTCGGCAGCTTCTGTAACGATCTGCGGAACCAAAAGAGATAGCACAGGCTTTATGTATGCCTGCACCTTCTCCGGACCCACGGTAACGGCAATCGTGCAGCCGCAAATGACAATATTGTCCGGCGACCAGAAGGCCGAACTAAGGATCACGAAGGGCGCCGAAAAGATCGCCACGATCAACTTCATTATCCGCGTAGAACCTTCTGCGCTGTCTGATTCGACGCAGATTTCCGAAACGGAGCTGCCACTTATCGAACAGGCCGTAGAGCTGATGAACGAAGCTCCACAGATTATTACTCAGATGGAAGGCCTGGAACAGGATGCAGAAGCCTGGGCGAAGGGAACAAAGAACGGAACTGCGGTTCCTTCCACAGCCGAACAATATCATAACAATTCTAAGTGGTATGCAGAACAGGCAGCTACTGCAGCATCTAAGCCGCCTATTATCGGAGCTGATGGCGACTGGCAGACCTGGAACAGCAGCACCGGGCAATATGAAGACAGCAATAAGCCTTCAAGGGGCGCAGTCGGAGCTACACCTTCAGTAAGCGCTTCGGCTACCGTAGATGCCAATGTAGGAACACCTGCAGTTAATGTTACTAAGTCTGGAACAGATGAAGCTCCCAGCTTCGCCTTCGATTTTTCAAATCTGAAGGGAAACCCCGGAGACACGGGCAACGGCATCGCATCCATAACAAAAACCGGAACATCCGGGCTTGTAGATACTTACACAATCACTTATACCAATGGAAATACATCCACCTTTACGGTTACTAATGGTCAGGACGGAACCGGAGCCGGTGACATGACGAAAGCGGCATACGATTCTGATAACGCCGTAGCGAATGCCGGCGGCATAGCAGCTTATATTCAGAACGACCTGATAACAGACGTTCAATACCAGGCATGTATCTTATTATTCCAAGAATAAAGGAAGGGGAAAACGGGATGATTACTCTAGTAAAAGACGATACCAAAAAAGAGCTGGACCTTATGGGAAAATCGACTGATACTAAGCCGACAGGATCCTTTGAAGGCCTGAAGCTTACCAACGGTTCTACGTTTTTTGAAATGGACACGCAGAACGTCTATTTCTATGACCAAGATGTAGAAGACTGGCTGGATCAGCCATAAGGAAGGGGTGCAGCATGAACGACAAAGTAATAATCGGAATGCTACGAAGCTATATAGCAGCTACTTTAGCAGGTGCAGGCGCTCTTAAGGGCGCACCGTGCCAGGTTGCTTCGATCTCAAAATCTTCCGGAGTAACTACTGTTACCCTGAAATGGGTAGACGATCAGGGCGACGCGACTACCGGAATCATGACAGTAGCCGACGGCCAGGACGGAGCTAACGGCGTAGGGATTAGCAATATCGAAAAGACTTCCACCAGTGGGAACGTTGACACCTACACGATTACGCTTACAAACGGCGACGGCTACACCTTCACAGTTACCAACGGATCCGGCGGATCTATTGATAATCTGACGGATGTATCAATAACCAATCTGCAGGATGGCCAGACACTTATCTGGGATTCCGTAGCTGAAAAGTGGGTTAATGGAGCAAACAGCGCCACAGTAGCAAGCCTTGCTAATATCGGCGACGTTGTTGTATCTGCTCCTACAGACGGTCAGGTTCTTGAATGGGACAATACAGCCGGCAAATGGGAAAATAAGTCCCTGGGAGCTGCAGCTATTTCCAACAGCTACAACGACCTGGACGATAAGCCTACAATCCCCACAGTTCCCGTTAAGGAAGTAAAAGTTAACGGAACAGCTCTTATTCCGGATGCAGACGGCGCTGTGAATGTCCAGGCTATTTCTTCTGTATCAGTAAACGGAGTAGCCCAGACAGTTACTTCCGGAGCTGTAGATCTTGACGTAGCTTCGAATCTTATCACAGAAACACAGTGGACCGCTATTCTTGCGGAATTTGCATAAGGGGGTAATCCATGAAAAATATAGTTGAATTTGCGGCTCTTATAACGTTGTATTTCCAGAAAAAGTCCACAGTTAAGACCGCTGCACTTGCATCCGGATCCACAACTGTTACATTTACACAGCTTCCTACATCCGGTAACTATCTTATCGACTTCTACGCTTCAAACGGAGCAAATTATAAGGCTATCGACATTTCAACACCGGGAACAGCGGTGCTTACTTACGATGCGCCTTCAAGCGCAGTAACAGTCTACTGTGAGATCAAGGGGGTGTAAGTTATGGCAATAGCATTTAGAAGCACACTGGGAACAGGCGGAATCGAAGTAGACAGCCTTACAATTACTAGCGCAGCTACAAAAACTTCATACCTGGAAGGCGAAACACTGGACACTACAGGACTTGTAGTAACGGCTACTGCAGGCCTTCTTTCAGGAAATGTTACTTCGGAATGCGTTATTACGCCGCAGGTCCTTGATACTCCGGGAACGCAGACTATCACTATAGCCTACGGCGGACAGACTGTAACCTACGATGTAACTGTAGCTGCTATCACGCTGTCTATTACTACGCAGCCTACAAAGACAGATTATATTCAGGGCGAGACGCTGGATCTTACCGGCATCGTTGTTACTGCATCCGCAACCGGATATACAGAAGATGTTACTGCAGGCTGCAGCTTCAGTCCTGCTAATGGCAGTACACTTTCCACAGCCGGAACAATTACTATTACCGCTACTTATGGATCCAAGACTGCTACGACCAGCGTAACAGTTAATGCTATATCCGCTATAGCGATTACAACGCAGCCAACGAAGACAGCTTACATCCTGGGCGATACTTTGGACCTTACAGGCCTTGTAGTAACAGCTACTGCAGGACAGCTTACAAAAGACGTTACTGCAGACTGCACCTTCAGTCCTGCTAATGGCAGTACACTCTCTACCGCAGGAACTACAACTATTACAGCTTCCTTCGGCGGCCTTACAGCTACTACAAGCGTTTCGGTAACTGCAGTTACTGCTATATCCATTACAACACCGCCTACAAAGACGGCTTACAAGCCGGACGATGTTCTGGATCTTACCGGTATAGTTGTTACCGCTACAGCCGGAGCTTTAACTAAGGATGTTACTGCAAGCTGTACTTTCAGCCCTGCAGACGGAACAACTCTTTCCACAGAAGGAACTTTCAATATCACAGCAACCTACAATCCCGGATATGGACCTTTTACAGCTACTACCCAGTACACTGTCAAAGGATCTTCTATCTATGGCGTTCAGTGGAATGGTACTTCTGCAACGTCCTGGACCAGAACAGACGATGCAGCTTCCTTCTCAGATCCGCAGCCATATTATAGCGGCATGAGCGGAACACCTTCTTCACCGTTCGATGATAAGATGCCATGGTCCGGTATGGAAATAGTGGACGATGCAGACGCCGGCAAGCTGGTTAAGATTCCGAAATTCTGGTACAAGTGGACCAGAAGTGGTTCAAGCATGAAGCTTCAGATTTCCGATTCTGAGCAGACAGGCTTCCTTGTATCGCCTGCACATGCTGATCGTGGCGACGGATCCGGCGAACGTGATTATGTTTACATCGGCAGATATCACTGTGCTGCAAGCACATATAAGTCCACTTCAGGCGTAACACCTGCAGGAAATATTACCAGGGAGCAGTTCAGAAGCAACATCCATAATCTGGGATCCAAGATCTGGCAGAACGACTTCGCTATGTTCTGGACGCTCAGGATGCTTTACCTGGTAGAGTTTGCGGACTGGAACAGCCAGGCTAAGATCGGCGGCGGATGCTCACAGACAACAGCTGCATCTTCTGCAGTTTACAATATGGGCTATACTGATTCGATGCCATATCATACCGGCACAACATCGAACAGCATAGGCGCTACTGTTTACGGCGGAACCCAGTACAGATACATCGAAGGCCTTTGGGACAATGTTTTCGACTTCTGCGACGGTATCTACTTCAATGACAGGACCGTATATGTCATTAACAATCCTGCTAATTTCTCAGATACAACAGGCGGAACCAACGTCGGAACAAGAGCTAATGCTAACGGCGTAGTAACACAGTGGACAGATCCAAGTTCTATTACAGGACTTGAATATGCACTTTATCCTGCAGCAGTTACTGAGGATAGCAACTATGAGACATACGACTGCGACAACTCGTACTACGTCGCTTCTGGTGTCGTTCTCTACGTCGGCTGTTACTACAACCAGGGCCAGAGCTGCTGCGCCTACTACTTGA
>JAEEGL015873428.1_pt1 | contig 13254 bp, 11 predicted proteins | sample 9134231 | NCBI WGS metagenome assembly JAEEGL01 (sample SAMN16246548, study PRJNA631951) | gut metagenome | biome: gut microbiome; feature: rumen; material: fiber-attached | host: Bos | place: Iran: Karaj | collected 2018-10 | reverse complement strand
GGTAACTTTAGAGCATGATAACGGCTGGCGCACTACATACGGTCAGCTGGAATCCCTTCTTGTAGAGCCCGGCGAAGAGGTGTTCAAAGGCGAGATAATCGGGTATGTAGGCCAGACAACCAAATACGGCGCAAATCAGGGCGACCATCTTGAATTTTCCGTTTTCGTGGAGAATGAGAGCGTGGACCCGAAGGTTGCTGTCGGAGAATAAATTTTTATTGCCCCCTTTTTGGGGGTTTTTTTTGCATAAAGAAACCGCCTGAAATCAAGCGGTACTGTAAATGGATTTTATTTATTCCTTTTTTCTTCTTTATCTAACATTCTTTGCCATGTTTTAACAATCTGAGCTTTCAAAAACTCTGTCATAGGCTTCAAATCCTGCACTTCGTCCCAGGCTTCCAACGCGTAATAGTATTCATTTCTGTCCTCCTGATGAATAACAACAGGCGGATGATTAAACATAACCAGAATATAATTCATTAAAAGCCTTCCCGTTCTGCCGTTTCCGTCGGCAAAAGGATGTATATTCTCAAATTTAACATGAAAAAAGGCGGCAGCAGTAAGGGCGTTTTTCTCATCAGCATCCTTCAGATCCTCTAAAAGTTCAGAAATTTCTTCTTCAACATCTTCTGCGGAAGCGCCTATATCATTTTTCCCTGTAACAAAATCATTCTTTTTATATTTCCCGGGTCGCTCTCCCAATTCCCATCTTCTTTTGCTGTAGGTGTTTTGGGTTAAAGCATACTGAAACTCTTTGATTAATGACTCATCTAAAGGCCTTTTTTCTTCGAACGCATCCAAAAAAACCTCATTGGCTATTTTAGCATTGTGTATCTCAAAAAGCGTCCGCAAATCTCCTGTATATGAAGATACTTCATCATGCTCGAATATTTCTTTAGTATCATGGTAAGTTACGTTCTGATTTTCCAGATTTCCAGAATTATACGCAAAGGTTATGCTATGCCCGTTTAAAGCTTCAGCTAACTCTGCGCTCGTTTTTATATTTTTTCTTTTCCATAATTCTACAACCTTTATATAATTATCCATCAAAATCAACTCCCATGGCTAAATATTATTTATGTTAATATCATTATATCACAAAAACTCGTTCAACGAGAAAAAACCTCCCGCAATACCATGCAAGAGGTTTATCTTCTCCTATTATGATTCCGTTTCATGAACAGATGTATAACATAGCTCAGTCCCACTACCATTATAATGGTTATGATGATTGCCGGCGGAGACTTCGCTATAATGATAATGGCCACAAGTCCGCATATAGCGCTGACTCCGTAAAGGATTACCGCCGCCTGTTTCTGGCTGAATCCCTTATCTATGAGCCTGTGATGCATATGCCCTCTGTCGGGCTGCATAATGGGCTTGTGATTCTTAACACGCCTTCCGATGGCGAAAAGAGTATCGAAAATGGGAAGTCCCAGACAAAGTATGGTAACCACAAGGGCAAGTATTGTATATCCCTTGAAAACGCCCATAACACTGGTTACGGCAAGCACGAATCCCAAAAATGTGGACCCGGTGTCACCCATAAATATTTCCGCCGGATTGAAATTTCTGGGCAGGAAACCGATACAAGAGCCTGCCAGCACAGCCGACAGGAATACCGCCATTTCGCTTCCCGTAATAAAGCAGAGGATCATTATGCAAAGGGAAGCTATTGCCGAAACTCCGGAAGCCAGACCGTCCATGCCGTCAATAAGGTTTACGGCGTTGGTTACGCCAACAATCCAGATAATCGTTATGGGAATACTGAACACCCGCAGGAATGAATTCATAGGAAGCTGGATTATGTGCATTCTCGTACCGGAAATCACCACTATGATCGCGGCGATTATCTGCACCGCAAGCTTGAATCTTGCAGGAAGATTTCTCGTGTCGTCAATCATGCCCAAAACAGCAATTATAAGGGATCCGACCACCAGTCCTATGAACTGACTGTAATTAACTTCATCCACAAACCTAATCAGCACGAAAACCGTTACCATAAATCCGAAAACAATGGCAACTCCGCCCATTCTGGGCATTGGCTTCTTGTGGATGCCTCTGTCCTTGGGGTAGTCGATGGCGCCGAATTTTATGGATAGTTTTTTTGCCACAGGCGTTGTAAAAAGCGTTATAAAAAGCGACATTGCGAACGCGATTATGTATAAAGGCCAATTATGACTCAACGCTACCGCTCCTTTCACCGACAAACCCGCGCCCGCTTTTCAATTCAGCACGGATCTGGATATTTTAAGGCAAAAACCTTTTATTCATCGAGGGCTTTCATCATATTGACCCTTCTGATGTGCCTGTCCACGTTTGAAAAAGGCGTTTCAAGAAAGATTTTCGTTATCTCTCTCGCAAGGCCGGGACCGATGACCCTTTCGCCCATGGTAAGAATGTTGGCGTCGTTGTGTTCTCTGCAGGCCCTGGCGGAAAAGCAGTCGCCGCAGAGAGCCGCTCTGATGCCCTTATATTTGTTCGCCGTCATGGATACGCCAATGCCGGTTCCGCAGATTATGATTCCTTTTTCACACTCGCCATTCTGCACGGCTTGGGCAACCTTTCCGGCGTATACGGGATAGTCGCAGGCCTCGTCGGAATATGTTCCGAAATCCTTGTACTCGTAATTATTTTCTTCCAAAAAATCTATAATTTCCTTCTTTAAATTAAATCCGCCGTGATCGCATCCGATCGCTATCATTTTAAAGACCTTCTTTCACAATTATCAGACTGTTCTGAATCCTGCCGCCTTGAAAAGCCTGTTCATAATGGCAAAGCCTTCCCCTTCAGCCGGCACAGTCTCGCAGTAAACTCTGTCAACATTCATATAATCAAATTTCCGAAGCATTTTGAAAAGGTTTGCTCCGATTTCCTTAAAATCATTTTCACTGCCCATTCTGAGGATATTTTCGCATTGGTAGTTTCCTGCTCTTTCGTCAAATGTAAGGACGCCGCTTTTTATTCCCTCAGCTTTGTCCTTTTCAAGAAGAGCGTTTATTTTTCGGGATATTTCCTCCGAATCCTTTCCGTCCACAAGAATGACCTCCGCCAGCGGAGAATAGTGCTTGTACTTCATTCCGGGAGCTTTGGGCTTTTCGGCGTTTCCGCTGAATACGGATTCATCCACACGAACCTCTCCCAGAACCTCCGTAAGCATTTCGAAAGTCACCGCACCGGGCCTCAAAAGCACGGGAATGTCCTCCGTAACGTCCACGATTGTGGATTCCAGCCCGAATTCACAGGCTCCGCCGTCGATTATCATATCAATTTTCCCCGAAAGGTCGAATTCCACATGGGAAGCTCTTGTAGGCGACGGTTTTCCCGAAGAATTAGCGGAAGGCGCCGCAACGGGAACATCGCAGAGCGCTAAAAACCGCATAGCGACCGTATTTACAGGAAACCTTACAGCCACTGTATCCAATCCGCCGCTTACGGAATCGGGAACTATATCCGTCTTTTTAAAAACTATTGTAACGGGTCCCGGCCAGAATTTTTCCATAATGATGTCTCCGGCAGGAGGAATTTCTCTTGCCAGACGGCCGACCCATTTTCTGTCGCTGATATGAAGTATAAGGGGATTATCCGAAGGCCGTCCCTTTGCCTCGTAGATCCGTTTGCAGGCCTCGCCGTCCAGACCGTTTGCGCCCAGACCGTAGACCGTTTCCGTGGGAAAGGCCACAAGTCCGCCTGCCCTTATGATTTCTGCGGCCTCTTTCAGAACGCTCTCATCGGGGTTTTCGGCATCCACCTTTTTTATCAAAGTATCCATTTTATCTACCGCAGCAGTTTTTGTATTTTTTGCCGCTTCCGCAGGGACAAGGCTCGTTTCTGCCGATTTTTTTGTCCTTTACGATGGTACGGGAGCGTTTCTGCTCTTTATAATAAACCTTTCTGGTCTCTTCATCGAAAATATTGTCCCACTGGGGAAGATTATAGAGATGGTCCGCTCTGTACTCAACCATCTTTTTATAAAGCTTTTCAAAGTCGATATTGAGTTCAACAGAAGACTCCTCCGTAAGAGACTTAACGTCTATGAGCTCAGGGAGAACCTCGTTTATTCCGTCGACAAAAGCCACGATCTCATCGGGAGGCATATTGTATTTCTCGGAAAGCTCAGCAATAGTACCCTCGATTTTTGTAATTTTGTTCTCTAAAATCTCTTCATAAATCTTCTGTTCAGCCTGAAGATAGTCTGCCCATACTTTCTGTTTAGCTGCCGTATCTTTCTGGTCATAAGCTCTGAAGAACCATGTATCATAAAGACTTTTCATGTTTGTATACTCCTTTTTGTTTATTTCAAATTTGCCCGAAAGGGCTTTTTTAATTTTCTGTGTTTATGTAATGTATAGGATTTTTCTGTGTTTTTGTTATGAGTGTTTCCGGAAAATTCGATCCGTAAAACTCAACCTTAATATTTTATCATATTTTGGCGATTAACTCAATAAAAAGAATTCAATCCGGTCAATCTTTCAATCAGCCTTCGTAATTTTCGAAGTAAACCTTTTCGATTATTACATCCTCATCAGGTTTGCCTTCCGCATTGGCAGGCACTTTCGCGATAGCGTCCACAACGTCCATTCCTTCGATAACCTGTCCGAAAACAGTGTGCTTGTAGTCAAGGTGGATATTTCCGCCAACCTCACGGTAATGTTCTACGACCGCATCGGGATATACGTCCGCAACCCTGTCGAATGTGCCTTTGTTCACATTCTGGAAGCAGGCGCCTTCGCTCTCGTCCCTTGCCTGAATAAGGCTGGCAACATACTCCTCATAAACAGAGCTTGCCTGATTTATGAAGAACTGGCATCCGTTGGAGTCCGCGCCTGAGTTTGCCATGGAAAGAGAACCTCTGTAATTGTGGAGGTAAGGCACGAATTCATCGCCGAAAGGCTGGTCGTCAAATGCCGACGCGAAGCCTGTTCCCGTACCCGTAGGGTCTCCGCCCTGAATCATGAATTCATCGTATACTCTGTGGAATATAAGTCCGTCATAAAAACCGTTTTTGGCGAGAGTTTTGAAGTTTTCCACCGCAAGAGGCGCCTCTTCCGGGAAGAATCTGACTTTAATATCGCCCATACTGGTCTGAATGACTGCTATTTCCTCGCCTTTTTCGGGCATTGTGAACTGTAAGTCGTATAATGCGGGATCTTTTACTTCCGCGATTTTGTAATTATCCATTTCCTCATCTCCGTTTTCTGTATTTTCTGTGTTTTCTGCCTTCTCTTCTTCCTTTTTCTCTTCGCTCTGGGACGTTTTTGCCGTCTCCTCAGCATTGTCTGCCATATCTGCACTTCCGCATCCCGAAAGGATCAGAAGAGCCGAAACAGCCGCTATTAAAAACCTTTTCATATTCATTCTCCTTTTCCGCTTACCGCAAATATCACCTCAAGGATCTTCCTGACTCCGTCCGAGGCATCGCTTTTTTCCATTTTGTCTATATATACATCTTTTTCGGCGAAAAGCTTTTCGATATTGGCTTTCAGAGTCTCGTCCGTCAGCTCAGTCTCGGGAAGCACCAGTGAAAAGCCCTGTTTTTCAAATGATTCCGCGTTCAGTATCTGGTCTCCTCTTGTGGCCTTTCCGCCCAGAGGAATGAGCAGGTTGGGCTTTTTCAGGGAAAGAAACTCACTTATGGAGTTTGCTCCAGCTCTGGAGATCACCATATCTGCCGCCGCGAATACGTCGGGAAGTTCCTCGTTTACATATTCAAACTGCTTGTAGCCTTCATAAGTTATATCAGCTGTGTTGCCCTTTCCGCAAAGGTGCGCAAGGTCGAATTTCTTGGTTATATCGGGGAGTATGTCCCTCACGACCTGATTTATTTTAACTGAGCCTTGTGAGCCGCACATAACCATTATAACCGGTTTGTCGCCGGAAAATCCGCAAAGGGAAAGACCTTTTTGCCTGTCGCCTTTAAACAGGCTTTCCCTCACAGGCGAGCCCGTCAGTACAGCTTTGCTTCTGTCCACATAATCCATTGTTTCCGGGAATGAAACGCAGATTTTGTCCGCTTTTGGAAGAGCCAGCTTATTGGCAAGTCCCGGAGTCATGTCCGATTCGTGGCAGACGATCCTTATATTCAATGAATGGGCCGCCATTACCACAGGCACGGTCACGAATCCGCCTTTGGAGAACACCACGTCCGGCTTGATTTCCTTCAGTATTGACTTTGCCTGATTTTTGCCCTTCAGAACTCTGAACATATCGGTGGCGTTTTTCGCCATGGTCTTAACGGATTTATCTCTCCGCATTTTACCCGCTGTTATGCCGTAAAACGGGATGCCTTCTTTTTTTATGAGCTCTTCTTCCATTCCGCCTTTCTCGCCGATGTAATAAATCTCGTATCCGGCGGCTTTAAGACCGGCAAAAAGAGCTATATTAGGAGTTATATGTCCGGCTGTTCCTCCTCCGGTCATTACAATTTTTTTCAAATAAATCTCCTCCTCTCCGAGTGGCCGTTTGGGGTTCTGCTTTAAGAACCTGCTCTCCGAGGGCTCAGGGGCGCTGCCCCTAAGAACCCCGTTTAGGGCTCTGCCCTAAAAACCCGCTTAAGGCTCTGCCTTAAGAATCCGCAAGGGACTTCGCCCCTTGACCCCGTGTATTATGCGTCAGGCGTTCTCGGATTTTTTTATGCTTTTGTTTATTATCTATTAATAAAATATACTAAATATTATAATATCAAAAAATTAAAATAAGTTCCATAATTTTGTGAATTTTTTCAAAACAAAAAAGAGCCTGCGCTCCCAATGTAATCTTTTCGCCTTTCCCGCATATAATGGGAAGAAAAAGGAGTTGAGCCTAATGTATTATACCGATTCCGGCAAAACCGCGAAAAGCCAGACCTTTGAAATACTGAAGGAGCTCATTGAAGAGGCCATAAAGGACGAGATCCTGGACAGCCGGTATTATCTTATGCTTGCTGAAGCCATGGCGGACACAGAGGACAGAAAAATCATCATAGACCTTGAGGCGGACGAGGAAAAGCACCGTCATCTTCTGGAAAGCATATATTCGGCCATGACGGGAGAGAATCCTCCGCACTTCGACCTGCCCGAAATCGAGCTTCCCTCTGACCTGACCGACGCCCTTTCCGAAAAAATATTCGACGAGACCGATTCTCTGGATTTTTACACCCGTCTGCTTTCTAATTTGACAGAAAACGACTTACGTGATATTTTAATAGAAATAATAGCGGATGAATCCATCCACACCGGTTTATTAAACTATCTTTTCGCAAAATACAAATCAGAATAAATTTTGTCAGATAACTTTTGGATCGGTTTCTATTATGAAACCGTTTCTTTATATAGGCATATTTTTGCGGCATAATTTAAAGGAGGTATAATATGAAACTTAAAAGAATGCTCGCCGGTGTCTGCCTTTTTTCACTCAGCATGGGAATGCTTGTCCATCCCGCCATGGCAATGAGCGAAAACCACGTTAACAAGCAGGTCGTGCTTCTGAAAGGCAAAGCTCCCACAGCATCAAATTCATCAACTCTTTACCTTAAAACAGATGATTATCCCGGAGAAGGCGACATACAGTTCAAAATAAAGCTCATCGGTCCCGCCAAATGGTTATACGATGAAGGCGGAACCCATTCCCTTACAACGGGACTCACATTATACGCGTCCTCCGAGACGGAGCTGGTCGTAACCGCCGCATCGGATTACATGACGTCCCACGAAAGCATCGCCGTGCCTCTTTTCGTAAAGGCTACGGGCTACGGATACATTTCCGCCGAAGTCGACGCTGGAAGCACTGTTCTTTCCAGCGGAACATATCAGTTCGCATCCTGCGGAAGCGGTTCTGTTTACGTTGAAATGGGCGAAAGAAAAACTGTTTCCGGAGACACGATCATAAAAGGGATCTCCGTTCGGGACACAGGCGCTCTTCCCGTTGAGGAAGGCACAAAATACCTGCTCAGCCTCAACAACGGATACACATTCCGCCAAAGCGCCCTGAAAGTCGCGTATTCCGGAAAATTCACGTCAGAGAACACAAAATTCATTATAGATCAGGACGATCCTTCCAAAGCGACAATAGAGGTCCAGTCTCTGACACCCAATAAAACAGGAGCCGTGACCATAGAAAATCTCTTCATCATGAAGGGCGACAAAACATCCACAGGCCCCGTAGAGCTGACCCTGAAAAACGGAAACGACGAGCGCACATGCACCGTGGCAATCTATAATCCCGAATCTTCCGACGCCGTGAGAGAAGCAGAGGTAATCAGCTTCACAATAGGCAGAAAGGAATTCAAAAAAGGCGATGAGACCTTCGCCATCGACGCGGCGCCTTACATAAACAGCGAAAACTATACCATGGTGCCTTTAAGAGCGGCTGCGGAAGCCTTCGGAATCGAGGACATTGAATGGAACAGTGATACAAAAGCCATTTCAATGACCAATGAAGAAGGCAAAAAAATCAGCCTCACCATCGGAAGCAAGGATATCACCGTAGGCAAGGAGAAAATCACTGCTGACACAGCGGCTCAGATAACCGACGGAAGAACATTCCTTCCTTTGAGAGCTCTGGCCAACGTTCTGGGCGTACCCGCCGAAAACATCTCATATTTCAGCAAATCCAAAACAGTCAACATTATAAAAGAATAACCAGACAAAAAATTAACCCTTCCGGGAAATTAATCCGCGGAAGGGTTTTTCATATTTTTCATTTAATTTTCACTTTTTCCCGAAAAACATCTCACAGTGATTTCATGTCCTCAAGAGCCTCTTTTGTGACGGTTACCGTCTTATTCACTCCGTCCCAGATGATATGGTCATCGGAAACATTGAAGGCGTTGAACAACGCTCTCATGGGGAGGAAAATTCTGTCGCCGTCGATTACGGGAGCGGTATCGATCTGGATTACTTCATCATCAATTCTGATTGCCTTCTCACCTACTGTGCAGGAAACGACTTTTCCGTCAGGTCTTGTAAAGGACGCTGTCTTTGTCTCGTCATCCCAGGCGATGTCCTCATCGGAAATGCCCAGCGCGTTTGCAACGACCCTTACGGGAAGCATTGTTCTGTCGTTTTCATCGATAAATGGAGCGGAATCCATTTCCATATCCGCGCCCTTAAGCTGATATTTGGCGCTTCCGATTCTAATTACCATCAAAGGCGCGTTTTCATCGGGACCTGCAGGCTGCTGGCCGTCGTCCCAGCCTGCGTAAACAGTTTTTGAGCTGTTCATCTGAACGCTTGTTATCTTGTTTGTAAGCTCCTTGTCCGAATACCATCCTGTGAAGGTATAACCTTCCTTAACGGGTGTTTTGTCAAGAGTTATGCTGTCGCCGACCTTATAGCTTTCGGATTTGATTTTCTCTCCGCCGTTTGTTTCATATGTAAGAATAAAGCTTACAATTCCGGATCCTCCGCCGCCGGAAGATGCTTTCTCTGTGATTGTAATTGTAAATTCCTTCGTGTCAGTTTCTGAACCTTTTTCAGCTTTCACGGTAATCGGGAAACTTCCTTTTTCAGTGGGTGTTCCGCTGATAGTATTTCCGTCAAGCTCAAGTCCTTCGGGAAGTTCGCCTTCTATTCTCCATGTAACATCATCATAGTTTGCCTCAAGCTTCTGGCTGTATTCTTTGCCAACTGTTCCATTGGCTAATTTTGTTGTGGTTATTTTGAGTGTTTCTACAGGGGTTTCCGCAAACTTAACCGTTATCGGCCAGTAAGGACTTGTATTAAGTTCATTAAAGGTAATTTCATCCTTAACGCTGTTTGTTGTTTTCAGAACAACCATGTCAAAGATAGGAGGAGCAGGCGGAATAGCAGCTTTTACAGTTGCTTTCACGTCATCTGTGCCATTTTTGTCAAGATCCAGTGTATATTCACTACCTTCACTTATAATAACAACAGTTGCGTCAGGATTAAGAATCCTGTAAATAGCACTAAATGCGTAAGCGTCAACTACTGCTGAGCCTTCTGTAAGGTCAATTGTTAATGGTGTCTGGTCTTCAAATGTTATTGTTACAGTTACATCCTGTCCGGGCATTTTAAAGCTCATAGCTTTTTCGCTGTAGCCTATGTTTACCTGAGGTTCAACTGTAATACTGTCTTTACCCTTTATATATTTGCCTGTTTCATAATCAGGGTAAATATAAACATCATCTCCCTGTTTAGCCTTTGTTATTTCTTGTGTACAATCCCCATCGCTGTACGCTTTTCCGCCATTGACGGTAATATTGTAAGTTGCAGGTGTGGGTTCCGCTATTGTAAAGCTTACCACTTCACTGGTACTGGCTGCATAGATGTCGTCACCGGAATATACAGCTTTCACGGTATAAGTTCCGTAAGGAAGATTTATCATTGTCACATTTGTTTTTCCCTCATAATTCAGTGGAGTTGGAGGATCTTCCCTTTCCTCGCCATCCGGAAACGTTATTGTCAGAATTACTTTGCCCGTTACTGTACCTGTTGTTTCTTTGGGTTTTACGGTAACATCGATTCTTTGCTCTCCAGCGTTGGCAGTATTCTGTGCTGTAACCGTTGTAGTAGTGGGTAACAAAGTGGGTGTGGGTGTTGAACCGTTGACCATCCTGATTTCCACATTGTCGAGGAACAGATTAAACATATCAATTGCCTCGCAATGACGGACGGCTACATATATTGTCTGTCCCGCATAATCGCTCAGATCCGCTGTATACTTCTGATACGCGTTATCAGCCTGAATGCTATCATTACCGGAAATACAAGTCATATTATCAGGCTCCGAACTTGTTCCAACATAGATTCGGTAATATTCTGTAAAAGAATCGCTTCTCGCTCTTATGTACATTGACAGCTCATAACTTTCGCCGGAATTAAGCTCAGGAAGCAACACTGCCGGAGAAATAGCCCAATTATTTACTGACGCATTGGAATTATACTTGGCTTTAAGGCAGTAACTGCCCTCATATGCATATTGTGATTCAGATTCTGATGACTGTTCCCAACTTTTTCCGTCTCCATCAGCATCTACAAATGTCCAGCCCTCAGCGCCTTCTTCGAAGCCCTCAAAAAAGACCTGTTCTCCAACGGTTTCGGGTTCTTCCGCCATTGCCATCGCAGGCACCATAGCGAATACCATAACAGCGGATACGACAATTCCCAGCACCCGCCTTAATTTTTTAGATTTCATTTTTTTCAACTCCTTTTTAATAATTAATAAATGTTCCTATAATGAAAGAATAATTCTCAATCATATCCAAACCGCCCCCATTTCGCGAAAAAATAAAAAAACACCACGAACCAACAAAAAGTCATTGGTTACGGTGTTACGCGCCTGAAAAATAAGCATGCTGACAAAGGGTTAAGATTACCCTGTCTGTCTCACTGTCTGTCAAAATTGTAGCTCTGTACGCGGATTTGTCAAACATTTTTTTATCCTCCGCTTCCTAAAATCTGTAATACAGTTATTTTACCATATGAAAAGGGCAGGTTCAATAGCGTTTCACATAAAAAAGACGCCGCCCGAACCTGAGCGACGCCGAAAATATTTATAATTCAGTTATATTCTGTTTTTATAAGATTTTATTCAAAAACCTTATCCTTCGATAGTAACGGTTCTTGAGCCGCCGTCCCAGCCGACTTCGCAGCCGTATGCTTCGGAAATAGCTCTGACGGGAACCATTGTTCTGTCGTTTATTATCTGTGCGGGAACATCGATTTCGATTGCCTCTCCGTTTTTGTAAAGAGTTTTTTCTCCGATCTTAAGAGAGATCTCAATATCGCCCTTTTTGCTTGTAACTGTTCTTGTCTCGCCGTCCCAGTCAACCTCTGCGCCAAGCGCCTCGAAAATAGCTCTCAGGGGAACAAGTGTTCTGTCCTCAACGATAACAGCAGGCTGGTCGGTAACAAGCTCCGCGCCGTTTACAAATACATAAACCGCATTGGGGTCTGTATTCACGGGATTTTCCTGTCCGAAATGCTTCTGTGCGTTCATAAGAAGGATGTTTCCGTCCTCTTCATTGTTGATGGTTATCTGTCTCCACTGCGCTTCTGTGCCGTCATAATATACGTCTGTGAGCGCGTTAACGCCTGCGAAAGCGCCTTTTTCAATAGTTTCCATGCTTACGGGGATCCTTACCCCTTTGATTTCCTCACTGCCCGCGAATGCGTAGCTTTCGATGGTCTTAACACCTTCGGGAATGCCAAGAGCTTTGATTTTGTAGTTTTCAGCCACAGCGTATGTTCCGATAACGGTTATTCCTTCGGGAATTTTAAGAGTTTCGCCTGTTTTTGCCATGGGATAGTACACAAGTTTTGTTTTGTCTTTGCTGTAAAGGATTCCGTCCGCAGATGCAAAAGCGGTGTTTTCTTCGGGAACCGTTACCTCCGCAAGGACTCCGCAGCTTGCGAATGCTCTTTCGCCAATAGATTCAAGACTTGCTGGAAGCGCCAGTTTTTCAAGTCTGGAACAACCCCAGAAAGCTTCTTTGCCGATGGTTTTCACGCCTTCGGGGATCTCAACGTTCTTAAGGTTATACGCCTGAATGAATGCCTGGTCGCCGATAGCTGTCACTGTTTCGGGAATTGTAAAGCTCTCGTCCTCTTTCGCTTCGGGATATTTGACAAGCTGTGTCTTATCCTTGTTGTAAAGCACTCCGTTTTCGGATGAAAAAGCCTTGCTGTTTTCGTCTGCGTTCACAGCTTTAAGCTCCATGCAGTCGGATAATGCGCCGTAAGCTATTCCCTTGACTTCAACACCTTTTACTTCAGCGGGTATTGTCATCTCGGTAATAGAATCCTCATTGGATGCGATTTCACCTGTTTCGGTATTAACGAAGAACTTTCCTCCGGTTGCTTCAACAGCTTCCATATTGTCCTGAGCCATTGCGGATACCGCTCCGAAAATCATTACAGCCGCCATGATTAATGGCATAATTTTCTTTTTCATAAAATTTCCTCCTTACTGTCAGTTAATTTTTGACAACTATAATTATATTCTTTTTCAGTCATTATGTCAAAATTCGTTTTTATCCCTCAGATCCCGCAAAAAATCCCCTTCGGAAATAAAGGGGATAATCCTGTTTTTACTTGAAATACAGAATTTTTTCTGTTGTCAGCAAACTTTCATCCATTAATATTCTGGTAAGCGGTCTCGGGCATTTTCATTTTATACGCAGCCATTACGGCCACATCCCTTTCAGGCAATATGAAGCCCGTGTTTTCTGCAATATGAACCGTTTCTCCACCCATAAGGCCGTTTTTCCTTCGCTCCCATCGCTGAGAGACGTCTTTACTCCGTCTTTCTGAAATT
>JAEEGL011594397.1_pt1 | contig 13254 bp, 10 predicted proteins | sample 9134231 | NCBI WGS metagenome assembly JAEEGL01 (sample SAMN16246548, study PRJNA631951) | gut metagenome | biome: gut microbiome; feature: rumen; material: fiber-attached | host: Bos | place: Iran: Karaj | collected 2018-10 | reverse complement strand
TCCGATTTCAGAGGGATGACGGCCTGTGAAGCAATGAGAATTACCGCGATTGCGGCAATCATTCTGTTCATTTTCATATTAGCCTTATTTTTTACAAAATTACTAATTTTTTCCGTTATATTTGTATGTTTTGTACAAAGTCCAAGCCATGGAAGAAAACACTCAGACAACAGCGCCGAAAAAGGAACCGGTAATCATTTTCCAAAACGCCGACATCATCAACGGTGAAGCTCCCGTGATCTACGACCTCAACATGGAAGTCTACCCCGGAGACTTCGTCTACATTGTCGGAAAGGTCGGTACCGGTAAGACATCCATAATTCGTACCATGATTGCTGAGAACCCTCTGAAAAAAGGTATCGGAATTGTCTGCGGATATAGCCTGAACGGCATCAGGGACCGCGAGATCCCGTTTTTGCGCCGCAAGCTCGGAGTTGTGTTCCAGGACTTCCAGCTGCTGATGGACAGGTCTGTCGAAGACAATCTGGCCTTCGTCCTAAGGGCGACGTGCTGGAAAGACGAAGAGGCGATCTCGAAGCGCATCCATGAAGTCCTCGAAGCCGTCGGCATGGTCAACAAGGCCCACAAGATGCCATACCAGCTGTCCGGCGGAGAACAGCAGCGTATCGCCATCGCGCGTTCCCTTCTCAACAAGCCTGAGGTCATAATCGCCGATGAGCCTACCGGAAACCTCGACGTTGAGACTGCTGACGGAATCATGCAGCTCCTGACCGGAATCAACAAGGAAGGCACCGCCGTCGTCATGGTGACGCACAACCGGATGATCTTCGAGAAATACAGAGGACGCATCATGATGTGCAAGAACGAAGCCTGCATCGAGCAGAAAGATGATGACGTCATAGACCTCGCCCTTACCATCTAGCCATGAACCGCAAGGAAAGATTCGGCCATGTAGTGCGCTGGTTCGAGGAAAACGTCCCGATCGCCGAGACCGAGCTGTACTACGAGAACCCATTCCAGCTGCTTGTCGCCGTGATTCTGTCGGCACAATGCACCGACCGAAGGGTCAATATGACCACCCCGGCCATAATGGAGCGTTTCCCCGACCCTCAGACGATGGCTAAGGCTGAATTCGAAGAGCTGTTTCCCCTCGTAAAGTCCATTTCCTACCCTAACAACAAGACGGCCCATCTTATCGCGATGGCACAGAAACTCGTCTCCGATTTCGGCGGCGAGGTCCCTTCGGACATAGACGACCTGATGAGCCTTCCGGGAGTGGGGCGCAAGACGGCCAACGTTATAGCCTCGATCATCTACGACAAGCCCGTAATCGCCGTCGACACCCATGTGTTCAGGGTATCCCACAGGATCGGGCTCTCAAGCGGAAAGACTCCGCGCGCAGTCGAGCTGGACCTGGAGCGCCACATTCCTGCCGAGAAAAGGCCTCTCGCCCATCACTGGCTCATACTTCACGGCAGATATACATGTACAGCCCGCAATCCGAAATGTTCTTCATGCGGGCTGAACCAATGGTGTATCGATTATCTCGACCGTCAGATTTCCTTGTGATACCTCAGTATCGGCTGTCTTGCGGCCGTAGTCTCGTCAGGACGAGTAATCGGAGCGCAGTGAGGGGCTGACTTCAGGAATGAAGGATCCTCCGCAGCCTCTGCGGCAATCTTTCTCATGACCTCGATGAATCCGTCTATCGTTTCCTTCGACTCTGTCTCGGTAGGCTCTATCATGAGAGCCTGATGGAAGAGCAGAGGGAAATAGATCGTAGGAGCATGATAGCCGAAATCCAGCAGCCTCTTTGCGACGTCAAGGGTTGTGGCGCCTTCCACGCCCTCCTTTGAGCCATCGTTGATAAGACCGTCGAATACGAACTCATGCTTGCATACTGACTGGATCGGCAGCTTGTAGCAGTCCTTGAGGCTTTCCTTGATGTAATTCGCAGAAAGAACAGAGAACATTCCTGCATATTTTAGGTTCTGCCTGCCCAGCATGAGAATGTATGCATAAGCTCTCAATATCACGCCGAAGTTGCCGTGGAATCCGGACACTACAGTCTCCGGAAGGAACTTGACTAGATGCTCGGCAACGCCGACAGGACCGGCGCCAGGACCGCCGCCTCCGTGAGGAGTGGAGAAGGTCTTGTGCAGGTTGATGTGCATCACGTCGAATCCCATGTCTCCCGGACGTACCATTCCGAGCATCGGGTTCATGTTCGCTCCGTCATAGTACAGGAGTCCGCCGCATGCATGCACGAGCTTGGCGATTTCGCCGATCTCCCTCTCGAAAAGGCCGAGAGTGTTTGGATTGGTCATCATGATGCCGGCGATGTCGTCTCCAAGAAGAGGCTTGAGATCCTCCACGTCGACAAGACCGTTGGCCTTTGACTTCACCTCGACGATTTCCAGTCCGCATACGGCTGCGCTGGCAGGGTTGGTGCCATGTGCGCTGTCCGGAACTATGATCTTGGTCCTCTTCTCGTCTCCGCGCGCCATATGGTACTGGCGGATGAGCATGAGACCGGTAAGCTCACCATGAGCTCCCGCGCATGGCAGGAAGGTGAAATGAGAGAGTCCGGTAATCTCGGCAAGAGCCTTGTCCATGGCCTCATATACAGCTTTCACGCCCTGTACGGTCTTCTCCGGCTGGAGAGGATGCAGGCCGGTAAAACCAGGCATTGCGGCCACTTCCTCGTTGATCTTAGGGTTGTATTTCATAGTGCAGCTGCCGAGCGGATAGAATCCGGTATCGACGCCGAAGTTCATCTGGGAGAGATTGGTGTAGTGGCGTACCACGTCCACTTCGCTCACTTCAGGCAACTCCGGAGCCTTGCTGCGCTTGAGTTCTGCAGGCAGTTCCTTGATGCAGATGCCATATTCGTTCTCAGGAAGGGTATAACCGCATCTTCCCGGCTTTGAAAGCTCGAAAATAAGTTTGTCGTAATACTTCATGGCTATACCTCCTTTACTACTGCGACGAGGGCATCGATCTCAGCCTTCGAACGCTTTTCGGTCACACAGAAACTTACATAGCCTTCCGGAGTGGAGAGGGCGCCGAAGAAACCGGCGTCAAGCAGCTTCTGCTGCAGTTTCTCTGCCGGAACAAGCGGCTTGAGCACGAATTCCTTGAGGAAAGGCCTGTCAAAAACCTCCTCGAACTTGCCGGTCTTGAGGAGTTCGTCATGAAGGTAATGCGCTCCGCCATAGCTGAGGCAGTTGACCTTCTTCAGACCCGTAGGCCCCATCAAGGACATGTATACTGTCACATAGAGGGCCATGAGGCTTTCGTTCGAGCAGATGTTGCTGGTCGCCTTTTTACGGCGGATATGCTGCTCGCGGGCCTGGAGGGTAAGTACGAAACAGCGCCTTCCTTCGGTATCGGTGGTCTGGCCGACGATACGTCCGGGCATCTTGCGCACATAATCCTCGCGGCAGGCCATGAAGCCGACATACGGTCCGCCATAGCAGAGCGGAATTCCGAGCGGCTGGCCGTCACCCACGGCAATGTCGAAGCCCCATTCGCCAGGAGTCTTGATGACTGCCAGGGCTGAAGGGTCGCAATATTCGATGACAACGCCTTTTGCCTCATGAACGGCGGCGGCGAAGCCTTCGAAGTTCTCGATGATTCCGTAGCGGTTCAGGGCAGGGACTATGATTCCGGCTACGTCTCCTGCAGCGAGTTCTGCCTTGAGGCTCTCGAGGCTGGTCTGGCCGTTCTCGGCCTTGATGAAGCCAAGAGGGGTGCCGGAGAAACGCGAATATGTCTCGATAACCTTGACCACGTTGGGCAGGAGAGTCTCGGAGAGCAGTACGCGGGTCTTCTTCTTGGTACATGCCACAGCCATGCGCACGGCCTCCGCAGCTGCGGTAGGACCGTCGTACATGGAAGCGTTGCTTATGTCCATGCCGGTCATCTCGCAGATCATGCTCTGGTACTCGAAGATGTAGCGCAGGGTTCCCTGGGAGATCTCTGCCTGATATGGAGTATAGGCAGTAAGGAACTCGGAACGGGATGTGATGTAAGGAATCACGGCCGGGGTATAATGGTCATATGCACCGGCGCCTGCAAATACCTTCAGCCTTGTGTTCTTCGCAGCAAGGCCCTCGAAGAAGTCGCGGACCTGCTGTTCCGACATGGCGTCAGGCAGGTTGTAGTCCCCTTTATGGATGAATCCGGCAGGCACGTCGCCGTACAGGTCTTCGAGGCGTTCCACCCCGATCCTGTCCAGCATCTGACGAATGTCATCCTCGGTATGCGGGAAATATGAAAATGTCCCCATGATTATTTCTCTATCAGTTTCTTATATGCTTCTGCATCAAGGAGAGCATCAAGTTCTGAAGGATCACTGAGCTCGACTTTGATGATCCAGTTTGCATATGCGTCCTCGTTGATAAGTTCAGGGGCATCGTCGATCTCGGCATTGACCTCGATCACCTTACCGCTTACAGGGCAATACAGGTCGCTTGCAGCCTTTACGCTCTCGAGTGCGCCGAACTCCTCTCCGGCCTCGAACTCGTCATCAACCTCAGGAAGGTCGACATAGGTAATGTTCCCCATCTCGGACTGCGCGAAATCGGATACGCCGATAGTGGCAATCTTGCCGTCAACCTTTACCCATTCGTGCGATTCGCTATAAAGCAAACCTTCAAGTACTTTACTCATTGTGATTAATTTTTAAATGTTTATAATTACTTTTTATACCTTGTCTGATAGAATCTCTTCTTAACCACCTTGCCCGGGAATACTTTCTTGCGGATATGGATGAAGAGAGGTGTGCCGAGGGCCGTATAGGCCTTGTCGACGAGGGCGAAGCAAATGCTCTTGTCAAGGGAGATGGAATGGTAGCCGGTAGTGACTACACCTACCTCGGTCCCGTCCTCGAGCTCGACAGGATAACCTGCGCGAGGAATTGCCTTGTCTTCGATTTCGATTCCCACTATCTTGCGAGTCACGGCTCCTGCCTTCTGGGCCACGAGGGCATCCTTTCCGATGAACTCTTCCTTGTCAAGGGCGCAGAACATCGAGAGGCCGGCCATCACAGGCGAGATATCGGCGCTCAGCTCGTCTCCGTACAGAGGCATGCCTGCCTCGAAGCGCAGGGTATCACGACAGCCGAGGCCGCATGGAGTGACGCCAGCTTCAAGGAGCCTGTTCCAGAAAGCTACTGTCATCTCGGGATCGGCATATATCTCGAAACCGTCTTCACCGGTGTATCCGGTACGGCTCACGATAACTCTCTTTCCATTAACCTCGAAGTCAGTGTATGTATAGAAAACAAGATCCGCAGCCCTGGCGAAACCAAGAGTCTTCACTATGGTTTCCTCGGCCTGCGGTCCCTGGACGGCAATCTGTCCCCACTCTTCTGAACGGTTCTCGACACAGACGTCGAAACCGGCAGTATTCTTGAGCAGCCACTCGAAATCCTTGTCGATATTGGCGGCATTCACCACGAGAAGATAATGGTTCGGAGCGGTCTCCTTATAGACCAGGAGGTCGTCCACGGTACCTCCGTCAGGATACAGCATCATTCCGTAGAGAATCTGTCCAGGAGCCATCGGCCTGACGTCATTCGTGAAAATATGGTTTACGTATTTCTCGGCATCCGTTCCGCAGACGAAAATCTCGCCCATGTGGGAGACGTCAAACATGCCGACGTTATTGCGTACTGCGAGGTGCTCCTCAACTATTCCTGAATACTGGATTGGCATATTGAAACCTGCGAACGGGCTCATCTTGGCGCCCAGAGCGACATGGCTTCCATACAGCGGAGTGACAAGAAGGTTATCTTCCATGGTGTAATTTAATTATTGTTGTAAAAAGTGTCTTCAAATATAACAAAAAGTAGCGAATTATAATAAAATCCGCTACAATTATAAACCTTATCTTAAATCATAAAGCAAGTCTGAAACCGAAGGTGCTGTTCCCGTGCCCCGGCGCCATCTCTATCTTGCTGGCAATGAGGCAATACTTGGCAGCCATCGCCGCGCTTCCTCCTTTCAGAACGCGGTCCGCGCACCATTCGGAAGCATTTCCGCTCATATCATAAACCCCGATTTCATTAGGTTCCATTCCTTTCACCTTGCACACTCTTATCTTTTCCCTAGGACTGTTGGCAGAGAACCATCCTACCAGCTCCAGTGCGTCGGCACCTGCATACTTATACCCGCGGGAGCGCGCGCCGCCTTTCGCAGCCAGTTCCCATTCCTCTTCCTCAGGCAGCCTGAATCTCCTTCCCGTGATTCCGTTCAGCTTCCAGATGAAAAGCTGGGCATCGTACCAGGTCACGTTGATCACAGGCTTGTCCGGATCTTCCGGATAATTGGCCAGCGGGAAATATCCCATGACCGCATACCACAATCCGGCAGTCACTTCAGTACGGCCGATGGCGAAGTCAGATCCAGGTACTGCAACCATGTCAAACTTGACTCCACCGACATTGAAAGTCTCGCTACCTGCTCCGGTCTCTTTTTCCACTTGCTCGCCTTTCATCGCTGCCACAAGGTCCTCAGGACAAGGATCGCCGGTAAGCACGGCAACCCTGAAAGCGGTCGACTGAGATTTGGTATAGCCGGCAAGGCCTTGTCTCTTGTCGTATTGACGTATTACTTTAAGAGAACCCTTGGAAGGTCCTGCAGGATTGAGTTCTACATCATAATCAAAGTAATCGGAAAAGTTATCCGAGCACCATTCGAACCTGTTCTTCTTGAAATCTCCCTTTCCGGACTTGCAGGCATATTCCCACATAGCCTCGGTAGGTATAATGAAAGGGACTCCCGTTTTCTTGGAGAGCTTTGCCACGAACTTCTCGCAATCATCATAAGAGGGCTTCCCCATATCCTTGCCGGTCACAGCCTTCCAGAGCTCCGGAGAAACCGCCTGCTCGCTGATGGCATAGCCGTCAAGAAGAGCTATGCTATGGTCCCTGTTTTCACCGACAGGAACTCCATCCTTACGCGTCCCCACGGAGACGGCGCCGGGCTCGACCTTCACCATCGAGAAAGAAACGCCTCCTACCTCATATGAATCCTGGAATTCAGAATATTTCTCAGATACGGAAGCCTGCCCGCAAGAAACTGCTGCAAGCACCATAGAAACCATTGTCAGGAACCTGTTCATGACTTTCAAATTTTCAGGCTACAAATTTACATAAAAGAATTCATGCAACATAGCACGCAAATGCATATTTATCTTGAAATCCTCGTTGTTTCCGCCCTGTCCCGGAGGCACTCCCCCACAGATATCCGTCCCTATTATCGCCCTGCGGTCCAGAAGGCCTTTCAGCGCCGATTTCAGGTGGTTCCAGTCCATGGTTCCCTGAGTCCAGTCCGCATGGAAATAGAACTTGTCCAGCACGTCCAGGTCAACTGTCAGGAAAACTGGAAGATTGCTCTGGGAGACGACATCGAAGAATTCCTCCTCGCTGAAATTGCCCGGAAGGACGGTCACCTTGGAACCGCACCGCACGCAGTCAGATTCGAGGTCAGGATCAATCCCGGCAATTATCGCATGTTCCAGATACGGATTTGTCTGCAAGGCCGTATATAGCCAGCCTCCGCAGCTCAGCATGTCGCTGAATTCAGAATCATGAGTATCGGGATGGTTGTCAAGCATCACGATCTCGAAAGGCCGGTCAATCAGACCGGCCCTTATCTTCGAGATATAATGATAGTCCCCTGCATCGATCCAGTGGACGGCATCGAAAGGCAAAGCAGAGAGTCTCCTGGCTATTTCCACTTCCGCATCGTCGTCGCAGAAGCAGTTCGTCCCCAGTATGTCCCACATTTCGACAGGGCGCACCCATGGAAAGACGGAGAAGCCCTCGGAGTCGAACATACCCGAAAAATTCAATGCAATATCCTTTCTATCAGCTTTCAAAACAAATATGTTTAATCCTATAACATTTTTGTTAAAAGGTCTGTTTCACCCTCTTTCTGAGAGATTCCTTGCCGAAAAGATATCCCTCTTCATAGCCTCCTGCATCGATCACGAACTTCTCGAATACAATGGCTGGGTCGGCAGGAGAAACCACAAGACTGTGCAAGCCGTCAACAGCTTTGCCGAGAGGAAGGGTAACTACGGTCTCCACTACCCTTCCGGCCACGGTAGGATAATAGATCGTGTAGATGTTCTCCGGCTTCTCGTTGAGCATATGGTTGAAGTTGACATCCACAGGTTCAGCACCGTCAAGGGAAAGCCTGTAAACGAGACCGCCCTTGTCGAGGAAATCCAGGGTGGATTTAACGACAACATGCACCTTTACGCTGTCAGTCCCGTCGATGGAGAAACGGTATTCGAGCGACGCTCCGTCCACAGGGACGTTATAAGGCATCAGGGACATTCCTCCGAGAGTGCGTCCCATGCCGTCTATCCTTGTCCAGATCGCTTCAGCAGCATCCACTGCCTTGAAATAATGCGGAGCTTCCATAACGGCCACTCCATCGGCTCCGGAGAACACATTTCCGCCTTCGCCATCTTCAAGCCTGAAAACTTCCGGCATGGTCTGTTCGAAGTTGTCATGCCAGTCAAAGTATCCAATATGCTTCTGGATCATCATGCCGTTCCATTTTCCGCCCGCTATGTCGGTATTATACGAAGCGCAGAGCTCGGCATCCCTGGCATACGCGGCCTCGGCCTTGTCAGCCCAGAGGTTGGCGGAAGGGTCTCCCTTTTCATAGAGATACTTGTTCATGGCAATGGCCTGATACATCCTGTAAAGGTTGGACATTGCCTGGATCGGGAACAGGATCAGCTCGCGATAGCTGTCGCGGAAATCCTCCGGCAGCCTGACGAACTGGTTTAGAGCAGCATTCTCAAGCTCCATGTACTGAGAAGTCACGACCGGCCACTCCTCCAGGCTGTATGTAGTCTGGTCAAGCATCTCGGCCGTCCTGAGTCCGGCATATTTGCAGCATAGATTCAGTATCCTTGCAGCTTCGGCGGCCTCCTTGTCGCCGAAAGCCACGCGGCAGAATTCCAGCGTATGGTCCGAGAGATCGTATGCAGAATAGCGGTCCGGAGCCCACGCCATGTCCATGAACAGGTCGATAGGATACTCCATAGGCTTGAGGTCGCCCACGTTGAGAATCCACATCTTGTCTATTCCATACTGGGAAGCGAGGGTAAGCTGCTCCCACATATTCTGGACAGGGGTCACGTTAAGCCACTTTGTATTCCTCGGAGCACCGACGTAATCCACATGATAATACAGTCCCCAGCCCCCTGGATGGTTCCTGGCTTCTTCAGAAGGGACCCTGCGGACATTGCCCCAGTTATCGTCGCAAAGCAATATGAGCACGTCGTCAGGGACGGTCATGCCGGCGTCGTAATAATCCAGAACCTCCTTGTAGAGAGCCCATACCTGCGGAGTCTCCGAAGCAGGACGCCCCGTCTCGGAAGCAATTATCTTCCTCTGGTTAGCGACGACCCTCTCGAGAAGTTTCGTATCCGCTTCAGCGCTCATGGCCTCGTCTCCGTCACCACGCATGGCAATCGTGACCACATCCTCCGTTCCCTTCATCCTCCTGATTCCCTCGCGGAAGAAGTTGTCGAGACGCTTGCGGTTACGGGCATAGTTCCACGGGCCATAATGATCCCTGTTACGGACATATTCCTGATGGTTCCTGGCCATGGGCTCATGGTGAGAAGTTCCCATGATCACGCCCATTTCGTCTGCAGTTGCAGAGTTGAGCGGGTCGTCGGCATAGAAAGCCCAGCCCCACATCGCCGGCCACATAAAGTTTCCTTTGAGCCTTAGTATAAGCTCGAACACCTTGGCGTAGAACTCATGGCCGCCGTAATCGGTGCCGAAAGTATTCTTCACCCATGTTGTAAGGCAAGGCGCCTCGTCATTCAGGAATATTCCCCTGTAATGTACGGCCGGCTCCCCGTCGGTATAAACCCCTTCCCTGAGCCGGATGCAGTCAAGAGGCTGATGCTGTATGGCGACGTCGGCCCACCAATACCATGGAGATACCCCCAGCTGCCTGGAAAGCTCATAGATACCGAAGATCGTACCACGCCTGTCGCTGCCGGCAATCACAGTCCGGCCGTTGCCCACAGTAATGGTGAACTTTTCAAAGCATCCCTTCAAGTCAGACACATCAACTCCCGATGCATCAATAACTTTAGAACAGCCTGCAGTTCCGATCAGTATGTCGGCATCCTGCCAGTCGGCAGTATATTCAGGCATGACTCCGGTCACGGCGAATATATCCTTCAGAAGGTTATCCGCCGCGATGGAGACGCCTCTTTCATCATTTGTATCATAGCATACAGCTATCCTGCCGTCCTTGGAAAGGGGCATGCCTTTTCCGTCAAAGGAGACGAATCTCTCGGCCGCGCCCAATCCTACAGCCAGAAGAAGAGCTGTAAGCGCAAATGCAATTCTTTTCATAAGGACTAGATGTTCTGAGTCTTCCATACCTTGGTGTCACGGCATGTGACATAGAGGTACTGGTTGCCTACAGAGATGCGGAAGTCGCCCTTCTCAAGCCTCCACTTTCCGTCCGCGCCCACGAAGGCAAGATCCTTTGCCGGCACCTCGAACTCTACGACCTTGCTTTCACCAGGCTGCAGTTCCACTTTGTCAAACGCACGCAGGCGGCGGTTGTCAGGAACGATGCTGGCGACGATGTCGCTGGTATAGAGAAGCACTGCCTCCTTGCCGGCACGGTCTCCGGTGTTGGTCACCGTCACCTTGAACTTAAGCACGTCGGAAGCATCGAAATCAGCGGCAATCTCAGGCGCCTTGGCCTCCTCGCGCTCCTGGAGCTGGCCATAGGCCTGGGCAAGAGCCTTCTTCTCCTCGTCGGTAAGAGGTTCTCCGGCTGCCTCCTTCTTCATAAGGGCAGACAGGTCGAACGAGCCGAACGAAGCGGACTCGTTTCCGGCAACCTCCTCTCCAGTGCGAGGATTTACGACCTTGAGGTCGCTGTACTTGAACGTAGTATAGCTGAGACCATGGCCGAACGCCCACTGTACATCCATCTTGGCATCGTAGTTATATGCTCCGGACATAGTGGAGACATTCTCGGATACCTTGTAGTCATATGTATGGAGGGCATTTATGTACTTAGGATATGTGATAGGCATCTTTGCGCTGAAGTTGGCATCGCCGGCAAGAAGCTCGGCAAGGGCGTCAGCTCCATAGTTGCTCGGGAGGAACACGTCCACGACTGCCTTTGCAAGAGGCTCGATGTCGCCGATGATGCGAGGACGGCCTTCATTGAGCACGAGCACTACAGGCTTGCCAGTCTTGGCGAGGGCGCGGACGAGGTTCTTCTGGTTCTCGGAAAGGTTGAGGTCGTTCATGTTTCCAGGAGTCTCGCAATAGCTGTTTTCTCCGATACATGCCACGATCACGTCAGCGCGGCGGGCTGCGGCGACAGCATCATCGATGCCTGAAGCATCTTCAGCCTGCCAGTCTGCTCCCGGCTTGTATGACACTCCGGACACATATCTTACGTTCGCCTCGCCGAACTTGGCTGAGAGAGCGCCGAAGATAGTGTTTGCAGGGACAAACTCACGGGTGTCGCTTCCCTGCCAGGTATATGACCATCCGCCGTTGAGAGTCCTCATAGAATCGCCGTTAGGACCGGCTACAAGGATGCGCGTGCCCTGGGCAAGCGGGAGGATCCCGTCCTCATTCTTAAGCAGAACCTCGGACTCGATGGCGGCCTGGAGGGCCTGGGCCTTGAATTCAGCCTTACCCATCTCGAAGCCTTCGACATCCCATACAGGGTGCTCGAAAAGGTCAAGACGATATTTCAGGCGAAGGATCCTGCGCACAGCGTCATCAATGCGTGACATAGGGATGAGACCCTTGTCAATGGCAGCGATGAGGTCGGTGCAGCATTCTTTGTCATATGGTTCCATGATCATGTCGATTCCGGCATTGATTGCAAGGGCGAGGGCCTCAACCCTGTCAGCGGCGACATGCTCGCGAGTGAAGAGGTTATTGACGTCGGCCCAGTCGGTCACGATCATTCCATCCCAGTTGAGACCTTCCTTGAGCCAGCCTGTAAGCAGTTCATAGCTCGCATGGACAGGGACTCCGTTGATTGAAGAAGAGTTCACCATCACTGAAAGGGCTCCGGCGAGAATGCTCTCCTTGAACGGAGCGAAGAATTTCTCACGAAGGTCAATAGGGTTTACGTATGCAGGAGTCCTGTCCTTTCCGGTAGCAGGAACACCATACGCCATATAATGCTTCGCGCAAGCGGCGACTTTGTCCACAGGAATGTGGTTAGGGTCTTCGCCCTGGTCGGCTATGGTGATGGCCTTTGCCATGACTGAGGAGAGATACGGGTCTTCTCCCCAGCTCTCCCATCCGCGGGACCAGCGGGCATCGCGGCCGAGGTCCATTACTGGGGAGAAAATCCACGGAGTCAGGGAAGCCCTGGTCTCATAGGCGATGGCATTGCCCATGTTCGTCGCATGCTGCGGGTCGAATGTTGCGGCAATATTGATCTCCTGAGGGAAGAAAGTGCCGTCAGAGAGATACGTTGCGCCATGTATCTGGTCAAGGCCATAAAGGCAAGGGATTCCGATCGCCTCCATGGAAACTTCCTGGAAACGCCTGACTACCTCTGCCGTATAGGCTGCGGAATGCGCCCTGTCATGGATCACGTTCAAGATGGACCCGATCTTGTATTTCCCAATAATATCTTCAAGCTTGGCTTCGTCGACTTTCTCCAGAGATTCGTCAAGGACAGTAGAGATGGATAGCTGTACCATCTGGCCTACCTTTTCCTCAAGAGTCATCTTTCCAAGGATTCTGTCGATGTTCGATTCGATCTGCTTGTCAGCCTGTATCGCCGGAGTCTTGGAGGCCCCGTCATCCTGCTTGCCGCAGCAAGCCGATACCATAGCTGTGGCTGTGATTCCATAAAGGAGTTTCTTCATTACTGATTTCATGTTCTTATGTGTTCTTGAAAGCGAAAATAGGCTGGTCTAAATGGCCAGCCTAAATATTTATAAATGAATATTTCTAGTATTCAACAACTGCAGGAAGGGCTTTAGCCTGGTCAATCATCTTCTGAAGCTCGCCAGCGGTAGGAACCCTCTTCGTGCGATGTTCCTTCTCGTTGACCTCGATCATAGTCTTCTCGAGATTCTCGGCCTTACGATGTGCAAGTTCTTTTACAGTGTCGACGCCGGCGGCCTCGAGAAGTTCAGAGAACTGAGGGCCTACGCCTTTGATTCTGATAAGGTCAGCGTGGTTGACCCAAGTAAGGATGAGCTTGCCATTAATTCCCGTCTTATCCTCAAGAGCTTTACGGC
>JAEEGL011426518.1_pt1 | contig 13254 bp, 14 predicted proteins | sample 9134231 | NCBI WGS metagenome assembly JAEEGL01 (sample SAMN16246548, study PRJNA631951) | gut metagenome | biome: gut microbiome; feature: rumen; material: fiber-attached | host: Bos | place: Iran: Karaj | collected 2018-10 | reverse complement strand
TCTTAAGTGTTTTAAAAGGTTCTTTGAATATATTGTGCTTAATATTATATAAATACTCAAAGAATAGTTTTAGTTGTTTTGTCTTTAGACTTATAGTAGCTTCTTCATAGTTATTCTCAGATAAGAAATATATAAAGTTTATAATATCACTGTTTATTACTCCTCTAATATCATTTAAAGTCATTTTGTTTATATCAGTATATCTATTACCATATTTCATTTCATTAAGAAAATTTAAAAATTGCATTATAGTATGTATAGTTGTTTCTATGTATCCCTGTGATAAGTTCTTAATGCCTTGTACATAGTACATAAATTCATTTATAAAACTTGGATAGTTATTTTCCATTTTTCTCATTCTCCTTTTCAATTAAACTTGATACACCATAATTTTGCATTATATCTTTTAGTTTTACATCATTAATATGAGTGTATATTTCTGTTGATGATAGACTCTCATGTCCTAATATCTTTTGTGCTATTAGTATGTCTGCATTACCTTCGTTATATAATAAGGTAGCACAAGTATGTCTTAATGTATGTGTATGAAATCCCGCTTCTTTTTTATTATCAAAAGTAAGATATAATTCCTTATCTACTATATCTTGAATACTACGCCTAGATATTCTTTTATTTCTTTCGCTTAAAAATAAAGCATTGTAATCAGGGTATGATTTATCTAGTTTAGGTCTAACTTCAAGGTATTTTAATATAGCTTCGTTAGCTGCATCATTAAGATAAAGCATTCTTTCTTTATTACCTTTACCACATATTTTTAAAGTTCTTTCATCAAACTTTATATCAGTTAAATCTATATTAACAAGTTCTCCTAATCTAATACCACAATTAAGAAATACACATACTATTGCATAATTCCTTATTTTATTTCTTTGTTCAGAGTTTATTACTTTGGATAGCATTTTTTTGCTTTGTGATAGATTTAGGTATTTAGGTAATCTCTTACCAGTGTTAGTTGATTTGTGATTTGCAGTTGGATTTCTGTTTATATGATTATTTGTTGATATAAATTTAAATAAGCCTTTTAATGATGCTAATTTCTTATTCCTAGATTTAGGTGTATTGTTCAGTTCGTATCTTAAAAAGAATAGGAAATCATCTATCTCTTTATCTGTTACATTGTTCAAATCTTCAAATGTAATATCTTTAATTGTTAATTGCTTAAAATCATCTTCATTAAATTCTTTAAGGTTTTGATCTTTGTATTTTAAATATCTGAAGAAAGTTCTTATATCATAATAATCTTCTAATACAGTTGCATTTGAACAATGTTCTATACACTTTTTGTAGTTGAGATAATTATTTAAGAACTCTGGATTCTGTTCTTGATAAACTGAATACTTCATATATAAAACCTCCTCAAATTTTATCTTCGGATTGCGTATAACCAAAATCGAAGATTTTGTATCTCGTTGTTGAAATGATTTTAAGTTTTAATTTCAAAAAAGTGAAAGGTGTAAAATTTTCATTTACACCTTTGACAAATTTTTAATTTTTTATAATAAATTTTCTTATCCTATGTAAATTATTTTAGAAATTATAGTTAGAAGCGGAAATACTGATTTTATCAATATTATTAGACAACAAACTATATTACTTAAATTTTAAAATGCCTTAAAATCGATTCTCGTGCGTCACTTTTTTGACATTATTTACAATGTTTCTCTACATACTCACAAATAGCATCTTCACGAATTGTTGCTACCATAACCCAGAAATAACTATCAAATATTTCATCAAAATTATCATAAAGTTCTAGCTCTTTTGATAGGTCATAAGTAGTCAATTTTTTATATGCGATTGTTTGTTCGTTGGTTAATCTTATTGTATCTTTTATCTCATTTATGTATTCTTCATTTAATCTTTTTCCGTTTAGGTTTCTACGAAATTTATTATAACTATGTTTCATTTTTACAACACCTCGTATTTCTTTTTAATTCTTTCTGTTTAGTTTCTTTAAAATCTTCTTTAGTAGTTTTCTATTATATTTTTCTTGTTGTTCCACTTGCCAAGTATCAATAAATAATATTTCGTCTTGTTTATTGAACTCTTGTTCTGTTTTTGATATGTACTTACTTCCTCCATATACAATAGCCCATAAAGTAAGAGCAATAGTTATTAAAATAATTGTTATTATTGTTACGAACATTTCTGTCTTCTCCTTATATTTTTGTTTTAGTTTGTTTTTAAATACTTCTTGCAAAATGTAATAGCTTACATTTTACTGGTTTTTATTCGTATCAAACAAGAGTTTGTTAATACTCTACATCGATGTGAACGAAGTACAATTCACTCGGTCTGACCCTGTCAGGCATACCATCATTGTGTGGGACGGCTTATTTAGAACTAATCTCAATAAATTCTAAACTGCAACGCTCGTACTGTGACTTGGTATAAGTATCATTATCTATATAGTCTTCGTCCTTAAGATTACATATCTTAAATTCTATTTAATGGATTCCAACCCACCAAATCCTATATAGTTGTTTGTGTTTGATTTGTTTTTATATACTTTTCAATGTACAATTTGAGATATTAATTGAAGAAGTATATTTACCCCCTCACTATTACGTCACTCGGAGGGGGTTTTTACAAAAGTAAAATTAAATTTTTTCAAATTTTTCTAGTTCATTTTTTAGCTTGTTAGTTGAAACCCTTAATATATGTGAGATTGCTTGTTGTGTTAATCCTTCCATTTTTGCAATTTTTTCTTGAGAAAATCCATTAAAAAAATAATTTACAAAGATTTTTTGATATTTTTTAGGTAGTGACCTGTGGATAAAATCATTAATCTCTAATTCTGCAAATGGATCAAAACTATCATTTTTAATAATTGAATTACTTATTGTACTAGCACTTGTAATAAGTTCATTAGTTAAATCATCAATATGTTTTATCCTGTGTCTTACAATTTCATTCTCATATTTGAATTTTTCAGGGTACAAAATTCTATATAATTCTTCATATATTTCTGGAGCATTAGCATATAACTCTTGAAACTTGTCCATATTTTTCATTCTAAAGTAATACCTAACATAAGTAGAGTATGGAATACACAAAGGATTTTGGTTATTTTCTATTTCTTCTAATAAAGCTTCAGCATATTTATTTACAGAAACCTCTTCTTCATAAGTTTTATCTGGAGATATGTACCAGATAATAAAGTATTTTTTCATAATCTCGTATTCAAAATAGTCATCATAAATATTTCCTAAATTTAATCTCATAATAAAGAATCCTCCTTGTTAATCTGAAATTTGAAATTCAAATCAACAAGGAGGACCTCTTATAAAAACAATGAATGCAAAGCCTAAAATCAATTTTAAAGCGTTGCACACAACAACATATATAATTAACTTATCTACAACATAAAATTCAAATGGGCGCATTTTAGAGCTACTATTTTTAATAACTAATAGTAAAGATATTCCACGTTCTATAATATTAATATAAGAAGTATTAGAAGCGGATATAAATACACCCAAAACAAAACACCACCTAAACTTACAATTTTTATTTGTAAATTGGTGTGGTGTTGTTCATTAGTAAAATATAATCATTATAGATTTGGTAGATAATAGTTATCTAATATTATCTTTTTATAATCTAAAAATCTTAAATAGAAATATATAAACATTACATACTAATCAATCCTTTCTAAAATTCGATTTAATCGTCTTTTGAGTTCTAGTAATGAAATTATAACTCTGCAAACTAATCATCAGTTTATTAGACATTCTCATTTGTATTTGCATCATACATCTGCATCAATATACAAATACTAATTATATATTTAGCATAATTTTTTTAGTAGTAGTTATAAATTGGGAATAATAAGGAAAAAGTAGGAATTAGTGAACATAACTATATGTATTACACCATTAAGAAGCGGAAATAAATATTACATAAAAAATTTCAAATAATATTTTTTATCAAAACCATTGAAAAAGCCCTATTTAAGTGATATAATGCCCTTGGATAACAAAAAATAATACTAAATTTGTCAATTACAATTATAAGCCAATAATGCCTAGTGGAGGATGTTGAAATGAACGAGATTACGAATATTGTAAGAAATGATGATTTCGCAATGGATACACAAATGCTAAAGGGATATGAGAGTAATTTAGAAAAAGCAAAAGTTGTAAAGTTTTTAAGAGAGTTAGGAATGAGATGTACTCAAAATGGAACTATATTTATTGCTGATATAGTTTGCTATTGCTTGGATAATGGAATTTATAGAATCAATAGCTTAAGAGCTTTTTACTATGATTTTGCTAGTTTGTATTATAATTTTAATGAACAGGAAACTAAAAAGATGATGTGGAACATTGAAGACTCGATAGAATATTTAGAGAATTCTTTAAATAGAAATGATGAGCTTCTTTGTTCCTTTTTGTTGGAATTTAGATTTGACAAAACAATCTCACCGAAACAATTTTTTACTGGTTTGCTGGGATATTTACATACAGAATATAAAATATTTGAGAAATGAAATAGGACTATCATTATGACAGTCCTTAATATTTTGTCTATTAAATTATAAATTATAATCCGCTTCTATCTTATCAAATAAATCTAAAAGTTTCATAAATAGAATATTGTCTATGTTTTTAGAATTTAAAAAATCGATATTTTTACGCATTCTAATCAATTTAGAGTTTATTTTGTCAAACTCTGAATTAGAATAATCTCTATCTTCAATAGTTATATCTAGTTTAGTTAATATCTCACTATATTCATCTGTTATATATTTATATATATTAATAAATTTTTTAGTATAATACTCATCTAAAACTTTATGATCTTCCATATAAAACACTCTTTCTATTTTAACATTTTGATTTTTTATCTTTCGTATTTTCCCCATAATAACACATTATTCGACAAAAAACAACAAAAATCGACAAGAAAGTATTATTTTCATTTTGAAAGTAATACTTTCAAAAATTAGCAATAACATCACTGGTAACTTTTGTATTATACATTTATAGTTGCATTTTAGCAAGTAGTTTAACATTTTTTCTAAAAATTATAATATATTAAGACTATCAATCTTCTTTATGAGTTTATCAAATTCTTCTTGTATAACACCTTTATCTGCAATATTTTTTCTTGTAGTTTTTAACATTTCAACTACTTCTGGATCTTCTTCATCAATATCCATATAATTGTACAATTCTCTTTGTATTAATTCGTACTCGTATTCAGTATATTTCTTATTTTTTAGTTCTATACCTAATTTACCTAAAGTAGCTCTTTCTTCCTCATTGAATATAGAATATAAATCAATATATTCTAAAGTATGGTATTTTTTATCCCAGTTGTTATATTCTTCATCTATTATATCTTTTTTTATTCGTTTTAATTCATCATATATTAATTCATAATCAAATGAAAATCCTTTTTCAATATAACCTGCAACTTCTAATCCGTTATTTATAGTATCTATCTTCCTATCTGCAGATACAACTAAAAATTTAATATTGCTTTTCTTTTTAGAATAATCCTTTATTATATCAAGTCCTGTATATTTATGATTTCGCATTAAATCTGTAATAACGATTTCAGGTTTTAGCTCCTCTATCATCTTAATCTCATCTTCATCTGTGTTTGCTATTCCTAATATCTCAATATCATTATGCTTTCTTAAAGAATCAGCTATAAAATTGCAAATATGACTATTATCATCTGCAATAATAACTCTAGTTTTAATACTCATATTACCTCTTCCCTTCTACATTTATTTTTATATTTACTGCTAATTGGTACACAACACTGAACCCGTAAAAATATTATATTATTATTTTGAATTATTTAAATAAAAAGGAGCAATAATAATATAATGAAAACAAAGAACTTTAATGGCTATCAAAACATTGTTGGTAAAAGTGTTCAGAAATATAGAGAGCTTAAAGGACTATCACAACGCGAACTTGCAAACAAGGTTGCTCTACTAGGTGTTACGTTATATAACTCTGATATTTCAAGAATTGAAAATAATACCCTATTCATTCGTGATTATGAAGAAGCGGCTATATGCAAAGTTTTAGGTATTACTATTTCGCAATTACATGAAGATAGCGACAAATATTTTAATTAATGAGCAAATTTCTATTACTATATTGTAGTAGTAATTTGCTTTTTATTTTAGGTTAAGTATTTTGTACTTACTGTTAGTTTTAAAGGATATGAAACATCATATTCTTTTTATTTTTCCCTATTCTACCACATTTTATTATATTATTCAACTTTTTGTTATAGTTATGGCATTTCTCTAATATAAGTTTGTTCTATTTTCGGCATAATTCTTATATTATTTTGTTGAAAGGGGGCTTACTTTTCTTATGAAAAATACTGAATTAATAAAAATTATTGGAAATAATATTCAACTAGCTAGACTAAAAAAGGGTTTAACACAAGAAAAGCTTTCTGAAAAATGCAATGTATCTTCTCAATATATTAGTGCGATTGAAAGTGGCAGAACTTCAGGTAGTCTTTCACTTATGATTGAAATTTGTAATATTTTAGATGTATCGCCTAATAATATTTTTGGTAATACTGTTAAAAATTCTAATGATTCTACAAATGTACTTTCTAATGAACTTTCTTTTTCTTATTTAAAGTTAAATAGTGAAAATAAGAAGTTTGTTGATAATACTATAAGTCATTTGTATTCTATGCAAAATAAGAGATAAAAATAGTTTAAGATGTGTCGCAATAACACATCTTATTTTTAGTTTATTTGGCTTTTCTTGTTTATCATACATAAACCTAGTCTAATTAATATAAAACTGCTTTGTTTAATTCCTCTAGTAAATCCTTAGTTCTATTCATTATTCTTTCTTCATTCCAAATATTATCTTTAACTTTTAATTCTTCACACTTTTCGCCTAATTTTTGCCACTCTTCTTTAGAAACTTCTATGTCTTTATTTAATTTTTCCTTAATACTGTTCTTTAAAGCGTCAATTTCTCGTCCATATTCAGTTTTTAATAATTCATCACTATAATACTTTATAACATCTCTAGTTGTAATACTATAATCTGCATTTTCACTTACACTTTTGTTTGGATCGTGTTTGATTTCATTTAGTCCATACATTTTAACAAACATTTGTGAGTCACTAATACTTCCATTCAATTTTCCTTTTAGGATTGTCATATTTCCTAGATATTTTAGCTTTTCATCTCTATAATTTGCCTTTTCTTCATATTCTTTAAGCTCTTTTCCACTTTCAGTATAATTACACAATTCATCTTTCCAATTATTTCTCCATTTTCTAGGCATTATATGTTCTAATTGAGAATCTTCTGGAAATGAAAATGTTTCATTATGCTTATCTGAGTTTGTTCTTGAATAGCTTCTATATAATTCAATAATAAACAATAATCTTTTAGCTGTTCGATTATCAAGATCGTATAAGCCAATTGGTTGCGAACCTGATTTTATTCTTCCTTCGATTTCTTTAATTTTTTCTTCGATGGAATCATTATCCTCTTCTCCATTTTTCTTTTTATTTAAGAATTGCAAAGCTAGTTTGTTGTAGTTTTTCTCGCTATTTGGATTAACTCTGTATATTAAATCTAAATAAAGATATTTTTCAACTTTGTGTAATTCTTCTGTTAATTTTTGTCCTTCATAGTTTAATAATAAATATAATATATATGGATAGAATGTAGAAGTATTTGTCAATAGTATTCTATCGATTATACTTTCATTTGTAGTATCATATTTATATTCCTTTTCCTTTGTTGGTTGCATGAAGTATTTTCTGTATTTCTCAGCATAATTACATATATCATCTATAAACTTTTCCAATTCATCTCTGGTATTAATTTCATCAATTATTTTTTTATATATTTTTACTAATTCATCCAAATTATTTTTTAATCCATACTTATCTAGGATAATAACATAAGCATGTAAAAACATATCTATATATGCTCTTTTTACACTCATTCCAAGTGTTACTTTTTCGTTCCACAAAGCATCTAATTTCTGATTCTTTTCTTCATCATTTTCAAAATGTTTATACCAAGTTTCTTTATATTTTTCTTCTACTTTCTTGTATGCAGCATCTATATCGTTGTTTCCATTTTCTTCTTTTAGAACTAGTCGTAATTCTTTTTCAAATAAATAATTTTTTATTGTATCTGCATTAGTTAATGGTTTTCCAGTTGTGTTTAGAGTATCAAAAATTACTTGTTCATCATCATTTTCATCAATAGTAATTCCAACATAGAATTCTATGTTATCATTCATTACAAGACTTTTTAATACATTGATTTTAGTATCGTCATCTTCTAACTTTAATTTATCATTAAAGTATTTATAACACTTTTTTACCATAACATCTTTTTCAATTGTATCAGCATCTATCTCTATATTTTCCCCGTTAACAAAATTATTATAGTTAAATATTTCTTTATAGCTTTTCTTATCTAAGTAGCCTAATTCTAATCTAGGTGTATAGTTATAATCGTTCATATTTTGGCTAAATAAGATTTGTTCTACTTTAGATCTACATCCATCCATATCTTTTTTAGGTACATTCATGTATAAAGCTAATAAAAATAAAGAAAATGTAGTAATTCTTTGTTGTCCATCAATAATCTTAGCAGGATTCTCTCCATGTTTACCTTTATATCCTTGTAATATAATTGAACCTATAAATCCTGGAACTTCCTTATTCATAAAATTATCATAAAATCTTTCCCAATTATTTTCTTCATCCCATACATATCTTCTTTGAAAATACGGAATTTTTAATTCAAATTTACTAAGAAAACTTGCAGGGTATTGTTTTGCCTCTATTCCCATGTTAATATCTCCTCTCTTATAATCAATAATTTTATTTTTTTCTTTATTTTTTAGTCAATGCTTGATATAGTTTCATTAGTTCAGCAACACACATAGATTCTGTAAAGGTATTTTTTACTGGAAAACCATAGGTTTCCATTACTGCTCGATCATTTAATTGATGAGCTGTTCTTAATTCTTTTGGCATTGTCAATTCATCATATAAATCTGCCAATGAACTATTTGGATACTTGGCTCTTGCTGATAAGATTCCTTGTGCTGTCTGTTCTATTCTCTTTTTTTGCTCATCTGTTGGCTCTGGCCATGGAAAATTATTATAAACAATTTTTGCCGAATAACGATAATCACTTTTTAGTCGCCCAGCAACTACTCTCATCCATGCCATATGTACATTTGATGTTAGAACTCCAAAGCTATATAAATCTGCATTATCAATTACCAAATTAGCATTTGTTGAAATTATATCTTTTGGTATAAAGCCTATTGGTATATATCTTCTTCTTTCTGATGAAGTACTTGGTACAAGTAAATAATCATTTTCAGGTTGTCTTATCTCTCCAAATAGATATGGTGTACTTGCTAATTTTTTTGTTGCTTCTCTTTTACTATTTTCTCTTAATTCTTTTACATTCCTTATTGCATCCATAATAAATGAAATTCCTTTATATTCTGCTGGCTCAACATCTTTAAGCCATATACAGTATCTTTCTTTATTATTAATATATTCTTCTGCTCCATAAATTCTTTTTAAAAATTTATTTGCATTTGGAATTTTATCAATCAGCTGTTTATAATCCTCTGCAGAGTAATTGCTTAAATATCCTCCATCATTCGGCATATTACCAAAATCCATAGAATTAACATTGCAAATAGCTTTATTTCTACTATAAATGTATACATTTGGAGCATCTATTAAAAAGCAATTAATATTATTAGCTTTAGTCCATTTATCGTTTTCAAAAATTATTTTACTAACTCTGTTAATATAGCTAAATCCGACTATTATGCAATGCACATGTGCCTTCAAACTTGCCTCGCTATCCCACCTAAAAGTTCTATACGCAAAATTAATATTTATGCCATTTTCCAAAATGGGTTCCCATAATATTGAAGCTTGTTCCCCTTGACATATTGAATTTGTTGATACAAATGCAACTTCAATCATTGTATTAGATATATATTGTTTTGCTTTCATGTACCATGTAGAAACATAATCTAAATTTCCAAGACCTTTTATATTTCCAAATACTTTAAGCATATCATCCTTTTGTTCTTTCGTCATAAGTCTTGCACCAACAAAAGGTGGATTTCCCATTATATAATTTAATTCGTTTTTATCTACCACATCATTCCAATCAATACTTAAAGCATTTCCTTCAATTATATTTGTATAGCTTTTTAAAGGTAAAAAATCTAAATTCATATGTAGTATTTCTTCTGTTTCGTGCATCATTTGACTTTCTGCAATCCATAAAGCTGTTTTTGCAACAGTAACAGCAAAGTCGTTTATTTCTATACCATAAAATTGTCCTATTGAAACTTTAATTGGAGATATTTTTTCATCTGCAAATCCAATTTGTCCACCTTGATATGACTCTAGAGCTTTATTTTCCAATCTTCTTAATGATAAATATGTTTCTGTTAAGAAATTTCCAGAACCACAGGCAGGGTCTAAAAATTTTAATTTAGATATTTTCTCTTGAAATGCTACAATTTTTTCTTTTCTAGTTTTTACTACTTTTAAATCAAGTATTTCATCTAATTCGTTTTTTAACTCATCTAAGAATAATGGATCAATTACTTTATGAATATTCTCAATAGATGTATAGTGCATTCCCCCACTTCTTCTTGTTTCAGGATTTAATGTACTTTCAAAAACTGCTCCAAATATTGTAGGAGAAATATCACTCCAATCAAAATCTTCACTAGCTTTAGTTAATAAAAGGTCTCTAACTTTCTCATTAAGATTAGGTATCTCAATATTTTCGTCTGCAAATAATCCACCATTAACATATGGGAATTGAGCTAATTCTTCATCTAAATATGGATCTCTGTCTTCTGCTTTTTGGTCCAATACTCTAAATAAATCAATTAAAGCACGTCTTAAATCTTTTACTTCAAAATGCTTTAAATAATCATGGAACATCTGATGTTTTCCAAAAAGTCCAGCATCTTCTGCGTACAAACAAAATACTAATCTTACACAAAACATATTTAAACTTTTTAATGATTCTTTATTTTCAGGGTCTTTATATAATGGTAATATTTCATCATATATCTTTCCAACCAATTCTCCTGCTTGAATTGATATTTCCATTTCTTTTTTCAAATTTTCATTTTGAGCATCTACTATAAATTGTAATCTATAGTATTCTTTTTCTAAATCTTTTAATAGTATTTCTTCAGGCTCTCCCTTTGGATTTTCCATATTGTAAATTAAGAATGATTTAAAGTTACAGGTAATAACCCATTTAGGATGTTTTGAGACTGGTAATTCTGCTATATATTTCTTTGCTTGTTGAAAAGGATTTAAGACAGCTCCATCTGATTGTCTAATACCTTTTCTTAAATCTTTATCTATGCTTTTCTGCTCTATTAAAATTTTAGTTGTTGGTATATATCCATCTATAAATCCTGTTGATTTGTCGATATGTACTTGGTCTTCAAATTCGATAAATGTTTCAGGTCTTTCTATTCCATATACTTGACTTAATAATTGTAGCCAAAATGTTTGACTCTGTCCTTTTTCATATCCTTTATCTTTCCAAAATTCTGCAAATTGTTTTGCAGCTTGTCTTTGTTCTTTATCGTTCATATATTGTAAATTCCTTTCAATTAATTTATCCTTTAGTTTTTTACCATATTTCTTATTATTACATTATTATTTGCTATATCTGTTAAACTTTCTATAAGCATTCTTTCCATTTCATTAACTGCATCTATTGAATTATAAGCATTGTGCGGTGTTATTATTATTTTATCATTTGGTAAATCTAATAACTTATCACTACATTCTTTTGTAATAGGTTCTTCATAAAACCCATCCATAGCAACTGCAAGTATTTTATTATTCAAGATAGCTTCGTATAAGTCATCTTTATTGATTAGTTCTTGTCTTGCAGTATTTACAATAATAGCTTCACTTTTTGCTAAATCAAAACATTTCTTATTTATTAAATTCTTTGTTTCTTCTGTATATGTTGCATTTATAGAAATAATATCTGCATTTTTAAATACATCTTCAAGTGATACCATTTTTGTATTATATTTATTATTTATATTTTCTTTTTCTGTTCTTGAATTATAAAGTAGTTTCATTCCAAAACCATCACAAAGAATTTGAGCTACATATGTACCTATTGCACCCATTCCAACAATTCCCAATGTTTTATTTCTTAAATCGAAAGTTTTATATTTATTCCATTCTCTATTTTTTACTTGTTCATTGCTAAAAGATATTTTCTTAACAATATCTAATAATAGTGCAACTGTATATTCTGCAACACTTTTTGCATTAGCACTAGGAGTATATGAAACTGGTATATTATATTTAGAAGCGGTATCTACATCTATATACTTCTGATAACCTGTTCCCATAAATGAAATTAGTTTTAAATGAGTATTGTTTTCAATTACTTTTTTAGTACAAATTTCATCTCCGCCATTTATGTAACAATCAACTTTTTTTAGTTCTTGTGTTAGTTCTTCTTCACTATAATCTGTTCTACCGTTTATCACTTCTATTCCTATATCTTTTAAATCATTTATTGTGTTATCATTAAAAGTACAACCTGTAAATAATACTTTCATACATATTCTCCTTTATCTTTCTTCTTCGTGTTGCTCTAATCCCTTATACATTTCATCATCAACCATAAAAATTTCTAGATTTTTAGGTTCGCCTACTTTATCTTTTTCAATAAACATTCTTTTTAAGTTTCTCATAAAAGCATTATGTGTTACAACCAATATTTTTTCATCTGATTTATATTTTGAAAACATATCTTCTAAAAATGATTTGATTCTTTTATCTACATCTTCTAAAGACTCTCCATTAGGGGGATTTAGTTGTCCTTTTTTATATAAATCGTATTGTTCCTCTGGCAATTCTGTTTTTAATTTTCCTTGCCAATCTCCTGAAGATACTTCAGTTATTCTTTCATCTATAATAAATTCAACATCTCCTTTTATTGCTTTTAAAGTTTGATGTGTTCTTGTTAACGGAGAGCAGTAATAATAATCAAAATCTTCTGTTAATTCTTTTGATAATGCAACTGCATCATCTATTCCTTTTTGTGTTAAATTAGTTTCTAATCTACCTGTTAATATTCCTTTTACATTTGCTTCAGTTTGTCCGTGTCTAATAAAAAATAATTTTGCCATTATAATTCCTCCTGTAATCTTATATGTTTT
>JAEEGL010990269.1_pt1 | contig 13254 bp, 3 predicted proteins | sample 9134231 | NCBI WGS metagenome assembly JAEEGL01 (sample SAMN16246548, study PRJNA631951) | gut metagenome | biome: gut microbiome; feature: rumen; material: fiber-attached | host: Bos | place: Iran: Karaj | collected 2018-10 | reverse complement strand
GCTTATGCGAAGATGATGAAGATGGATGTCAAGGCTGACAAGGCTGCGACAGATGCATTTAACGCAATGCCTGATAGCGCACAGGTTGCATCCTGGGCAAAGGATGCAGTCATTTGGGCTGTCGGAAAAGGCGTAATCAAGGGCAAGGACGGTAACCTCGCACCGAACGCAACGGCAACACGTGCCGAGGTAGCACAGATTCTGCTCAACCTCTCAACAATTTAAGTTTTGTTATAAAAGTCTAACAGGCGCAATCCCTGCGCCTATTAGACTTTTTTGTATAGCCTTCCCCTCGAGGGGAAGGTGTCACCGAAGGTGACGGATGAGGTGTGAAAATGAAAAAGTTTTTCAGTTTATTATTAACCCTTGCCATGATATTCACCATGGTAATAGGCGGCAGCAGCTTTGCCTTTGCGGCGGATAGCACTGCGGCAACCACGATGAAAATCGCAGGTACCGACGGTACGGTTACAATCACGACCGACAAGGGTAAAGACATCGCAGCAAATGTGGATACAAAGCTCCTAAACGGCTACACAATCAAGACAGCCGCGGCTTCGTATTGCTTCATTTCGCTTGATGATTCCAAAGCCATCAAGCTCGGTCAGAACACAAAGGTAAAGGTTGAAAAATCCGGCAAAAAGATTGAGCTCGACGTGAAGAGCGGCGAAATCTATTTTGATGTCGACAAAAAGCTTTCCGGCAACGAATCCATGAACATCAAGACCGGAAACATGACAACCGGCATCCGCGGAACGAGTGGTGTCACGATTGTATCGCACAATATGTACAGCATCACGCCGGATGCATCCGGCATAAAGCCACAGGAGACCGCTTCAAACACATTGTTCCAGCTGTTCTCCGGTTCTACGGTGGTAAAGGAAAACAATCCAACCTCGCTCAAGTCGCTGCTGGGCAGACTGCTGAGCGCGGTTCCGGGATCCGGTGCGAAGATCAATCCAATAAAGACTCCAGGTCCGATAACGGCACAGGCCGGTCAACAGATTGCAATAGCGGCAGCTCCAAAGGGGGGCGGAGAAACAACGGCATCTAGATTCGAAACTCAAGCCCTCGCTGTAAACGAGTTCGGCGCGAGAGCCGTACTCGAAGCGGCAGCTATCAAGACAGGTATGTCTGCCGGTGAGGCTTTGACTGTAGGCACCGCGCAGATTGTGGCTCAGGTAGGCGAAGGACTTACACAAACTCTCGTAGCGGCAGGTGTGGCACAGGCAGCGGTAACACAGGTTGCCGAGGCGGCATCAGACCCTGCAAAGCTCGATAGCGCAAAGCAGAACGCAGAGCTGCAGGCAGCACTCGCTGAGCTTACAAATACAGGTACAATTGACACCGCAAAGCAAGATGCGGCAAAGGTAGAGGGTACAAAAACAAATGACAAGGCTCTCGAAAAGGTAGACGTTCAGGCAGGCAGCGGAGCAAATGCAGGTGGATTAAAGCTTTCAGATGACGGCACAAGCACAACTGCTACACAAAGCCCACAGACGAGCACAGGCGGCCACTCCGGCGGCAGTTCCGGCGGCAGCTCGCAGTCGTCAAGCTGGCTGCAAGGCTATACGGGCACGTATGACGGGGAGTCGCATGATGTTCTGGCTTTGATGGAAAGCGATGACAGGGCACAGCTCGAGCAATACTCTATTTGGGTGTTTAAGGCAAAAGAAAATGACGATCCGAACGGACCTTATACAGGAATATACGAGAGCCTCCAGGAAGAATACGATTTGGCGGTGAAACGCCTTACCGAATCTGAACAGGAATATACCGAAGACGAGGCTAGCGGAAGAGTTTTGGAGTCACTGTCCGGAGTGCAGCACGGCGTTGTTACATCAGACGGCTCTCAATATAGAATCCGAGATGTAAATCAGAGCGGCACTTTCTATTACTTTGCAGTCAAGAATGACAACTACAAGGAAGTCCACAAGGGCTCTTTCAACGCGAACGTAAACAGGGCAGAACTTGTTGTAAAATGGGTGCTTGAAAGTAATGCTTACACATATGCAACTCAGGGAGCAGTTTATCCAACTGCAACGACTGCAATTCCGGTTAGACCGGTGATCGGCGTAATGCAAACAAGCGGTGGCACAGAAACCTTTATCCCGGCCGGGACGGAATTATTTGCCGGCACAGACACCTTAACCACAGATGGAGTAAGCCAAGAGGTTTCTTTTGCACCGGCTATGACAGGCATTGCTCCTACCGGAGCCGGAAATTATACAGCCCAGGTAAGCTCAATAATTTCCGGAGCAAGCTCTGACAGCCCGCTTTACGGCGTAACTCAAACCGACAACTATTACTGGCCGGGCACAAATAAAACCTATAGCTATACTGTTTCCGGCAGCGGCACCGGTTCGGGCGGCACGGGTTCAACCGGACCGAGCACGGTTAATGGTTCATTCTTTTCAACGGGCTCTTGGGAAGATCGCAGCAGCTATGATATAGCATTTGTGGCAAATGGCACGCAGTCGGATCCGACCAGTTCGGATGCACCGCCGATTCCTGTCTACGACAAATATTTCAAGGGTGATACCGTAAGAAGCGAAGCAGGCTGCACCGTCGGAGACATAGTCGCCGTTCTTGCGAATACGACATCTTATGCAAGTGTGTATATTGATACGGGCGAAACGATAAGGCCGGTTGATGTGGATATGAACATCAATACAGGCAGCTTTAACAGAGCTGTTTTCATTTCCGGCGCAGGCTTTGACTTGAATAGTAGCAAATCTGTAATTACAAATGCAACCGGGACCAACGGCGAGTTGTATTTAAAGCTGGGTTCAAGTGAAAGTGATGTAACGACAATTCTTGAAAATGTGCAAAACATTTATATCGATTCAAAAGCCACATTTACAAATTTCGGTGAAATTGCATTAGGTTACAGCATGGTTATACTCGGTGATGTTGAAAACTACGGCGGGATATATATAAGCGAAGATGCGACAGGCAGCAACGGCCCTATAACAATTCGAAACCGCGGAGTTTTAGAGCAGTATGACGGTGGCATGATTTGGGACAAGAGACCGATTAAGATTAACAGCAATGCAAGTCTGACAGGCGGACGTATAACATATGCAGTGGAGACCGGTGGCACAATGAAACTCTGGGGTGGAGACTTGCGGCGTAGCCTTACTAACGACGCGGAGCTGCCGGAAGAAGCAAATTCAAAAGTTGAAACAATTGCGCGTGCGATTTTCAGCGTACAGGGAACTGAAAGAATAGAATGTAATACCGGGAATTACAGCTTTGCTCGAGGCAGCCAAGGAGGCGCAATGACTGAACCTATCTATGACGGTATAGTGCTGTGCAATTACTCAGGCGGCGGCACAGTATTAGGCGCAAGACTTGAAGGAGACAATAGAGTGTTCAACGATGCTGAAGATTTTGGTGCCGGAACATTCTTTGTTACGGGCGAAAATACTCTGTACAATTACGAAGCTGATGTGTGGTTTGTGGAAATCGAATTCCCTCACCCGGCAGGCACATTTGCACCTGCAAACTAATCTCATAAATGAGGTGTAATATGAGGAAATTATTAAGTTTATTACTGACACTGGCCATGATTTTCACTATGGTAATAGGCGGCACGGGTCTGACCTTTGCGGCTGACAGCACCGAGGCAACCACGATGAAAATCGCGGGCACCGACGGTACGGTAACAGTCACTAACGAAAAGGGCAAGGAAATTGCGGCAAAGGTAGACACGAAACTCCTAAACGGCTACACAATCAAGACAGCCGCGGCTTCGTATTGCTTCATTTCGCTCGATGACTCAAAGGCCATCAAGCTCGGTCAGAACACAAAGGTAAAGGTTGAAAAATCCAACAAAAAGATTGAGCTTAACCTAAAAAGTGGCGAAATCTATTTTGATGTAGACAAAAAGCTTTCCGGAAATGAGTCGATGAACATCAAGACCGGAAATATGACAACCGGTATCCGCGGAACCAGTGGCGTTGCTAGGATTTTGGAACAGATTGCAAAGCTGCAGCTCTTCTCGGGAAGCACCCAGTCAAAAGCAGTAGGTCTCGCAGGCACCAGCACAACGCTTAATATAGCTGCAGGCCAGGAGCTCAATGCGTCCTTTACTGATTTGAATGCAGGAACAAACCCTAGCCAACCGACACAGCCTGCAGAAGGCACGCAGCCGGGGCAGCAGGCCCAGACTGAAACTGCCGCAGACGGTGTATCTATTTCCACTAATCCGATCGCGATGGACAACTTCGCCGTTCGAAGCATTATCGAGACATCTGCCATCAAGAGCGGCGTTTCCGCGACTCAGGCACTCGCTGCAAAGGCGGAAGAAATCATAGAAAAGGCGGCAGAACTCCTACAGAAGCTTGACATCACGCAGGAAGCAAAGAACCAGATTGAAAAGGTAACCGCAGAGCCTGAAAAGTTAGACACGGCAAAGGCAAACGCCGAGGCTCAGGCGGCAATCGAGCAAACCCTCAACGAGCAGACTATCGAGACCGCACAGCAAGAGGCGGCAAAAGTAGAGGGCACCACCACAGATACCACCGAGAGCAAGGTACTCGAAAATGTGGAAGTGAAGAACGAGGCTGGAGCTAACGCAAGCGCCCTCAGCTTATCCGAGGATGGCACAGGTACAACCGCGACAGCGGGCGATCAGACAAAGCCAAGCGGCGGACACTCCGGTGGCTCTGCGGAGCAGGAACCTTGGATTTCCGGATGTAACGAAGTCTACGACGGAAATGCGCATCCGATTGCGAATGTGAACGAAGTGCAGAGAACTGATTATTATTTCTGGTTCTTTGTAGACGATGAGGTACAGAAATCGTTCCTCGAAGAATGGAACAGCAGAGAGCCGATGGCGACAGTTGACGAAGACATCGCGTTGTTCACAGAAAATTATGCGGGTTTTGCGGGTAGCACCATACCGACAATTACCGATGTGGACGAGAGCGAGACATATTATTACGTAGCAATTCAAAAGGACGGCAATGATGATCTTAAAGTCGGCGAATTTACAGCAAGGATAGAGCCGGTAGAGGTTACCGTAAAGTGGTTCCTTTCGGATATCAGGTCGGGCATAGAGTTTGGCTCAAAAGCTCAGATTGCAGTGAACAGTACAAGCGCTGCTGTTAGCAACAGACCTGTGGCAGTAGCCGGAATTGTCGGTGAAGACGGAAGCTTTAAGCAAGTTACTTGCATGGCGATTTTCTATTTAGGAGGACAGAGTTCAGGAGAAGTGTTAGCAGAACTGGCACCTGTGTACGAGAGAGTAGAGGCAACAGAGCTTAACCGAGTTTATACTGCGAATATAACAGGCCTCACCGTATACCGCGACCACACCACACAGGAACCTGAAAGTTCGCCTTTGAAACTTTCAAATTACAAGCTCAAACAGACGCCATCGCTTTCATTTAGTTATTCCTATATTTTAGATCGCAGCGTAAGCAGCGAATTCTTTGATGAATCAAACAGAGCGAATTGGACAGACAAGACAAAGTATGATATCGCGTTTGTAAAGGACGAAACAAACGGGAATTATGCCCAATATAGATATTCGGACGGTCAGCTTCAGGATTCCGGCACAGCGACCATAGACGAAATCTTTGCAATTCTCGGGGATTCTGAATCTCAGTATGTGAGCGTATATATTGATACGGGAAGTGATGGTCAGTCGATTGAAACCTCCAATCTTCCGTCGCAGCTTAGCGTAGTTGCGGGAGCATGCACAAGGGCCGTATATATAAGGGGCGCGGGTTTCTTTGACAGTGAGGCTTCGCACTCAATATCCTTCAGAAGCGAAGGCGCTAAAAACCTGTTGGTGCAGCTCGGCGATGGTGAAGATACTCCTCGGTACACATTTATGGAGGCTTCCGAGCTCAGTATAGGTCAGAGAGTTGAGTTTAATAACACGAACGGTAATATCATCGCTGACAATGTCAGAATCGAAGGACATCTGTTCAACAAGAACAGTTCCGTTCTTGCCTTAAGTGAAACTGCGACCGGTAGCATTTGTGTAGTCGGAAACGGTCAGAGTCCTACGGGTATACTGTATCTAAATGATGAATCGGTTATAGAGGACGACAGAGTTTATACTTTTGCATCTGATGGAAGTGCTTCTTCCCAAATTGAACCTATGCTTGTTGTATCAAAGAAGGGCGATGTCAGAATAACGAGCGGTACGCTGAGGCACTATGTCAATACCACTGCATATAGGTTATTAAATGAAGGGCCGGGAAGCGGTGGAGCATCACCGACAGCCGAAGAACTCTATACGTTGCTCGAAAACGTGAAAGATGCAATGTTTGGAACAAATTATATTAATTCTGTAAGATACACTATTAGAAGTAAAGGAGAGAATGGAGTTGAGCACGACAACTACGGACTCAAGTGCACATATGCGGGTTCTGAGGTAAACGGCAGAATTGGCGGTTCAATCCTAAATGGAAGTTCAGCAGTTGAAGAAAGCCAGAATTATTTCTGGATAACAACAAGCAATTTCCTTTATGATGATTCGCCGTATATTGAGTTCAAGTTCCCTACAAGCGTATTCAGCGAATCAGAGTATCATTAGAGCTATTGACACAACATGTCATGCATGCTAGTAGCCAAACAGCCTCCCCTTCGGGGGAGGTTGTTTCATTTTAAAATGCTGTTGACAAATATTTACATATGGAATATAATGGGAAAGCAGAAAATAAAAAGCAGGAGGTAACAATGAGAAGGGATGTAGAGATAATGACTGATGCAAACGGAAACCGTTTGGTGCGGATTAACACAATTCGGTTTAAGGGGAAACGTGGAATTGATTGGGATGAAGTTGAGAATTATCTACGCAGGTTTGTCGGCGAAATTTATGAAATCGCCGATGGAAATGAATTAGTCTATATAGGCGGCGATTTCCCAGATGAATACGCGCACTCAAATTACACTGAGAGATTAAGGGGCACGGTAGCAAAAGCCAAAGCGAATGCTTCTCAAGGCATTCCCGAGATGATAAATATCGCAGGTAATAGATCATCGGAAGAGAACAAGAAAACTAAGCACAAAAAAGAAGCCCAATATGGGTGGTACAGGTATGAATCCAGATTCGCATTACCTATATTCGGTTTGGACGGCAACATAGAGCGGTATAATGTTTTTCGCGCCACATTACTTATGAGGCATGCAAGTAGCGGAAAAGTTTATTTGTATGATGTTACAGAAATAAAAAAGGAACCAGATATCCTTTTCGGGTCCGAAGACCTTACCCAGTAAAAAACCCGTTCCTTTGCGTAGATGATACTACAATGCATGACCCAAGTCAATATGGTTTTTGAATTTCTGATGTAAATTTATTCCGACTTGTGATATAATTATCTATCTATGAGAATAAGCCTGCCCCTCGATGGGCAGGTGGCGCGACAAGCGCCGGATGAGGTGCAAAATGCAAACAACGAGAAAAGCTATAAGTTTTGTTTTGACATTAGCCATGATATTTACCATGGTGTTTGGTGGCACAAGCGTTGCCTTTGCGGCAAGCGGCAGTACCGAGGCAACCACGATGAAAATCGCAGGTACAGATGGTACGGTCACGATCACAACCGACAAGGGCAAGAGCATTGCGGCAAATGTGGATACGAAGCTACTGAACGGCTACACAATCAAGACAGCCGCGGCTTCATATTGCTTCATTTCGCTGGATGATTCCAAAGCAATCAAACTCGGTCAGAACACAAAGGTAAAGGTTGAAAAATCTAACAAAAAGATTGAGCTGTCACTTAAAAGCGGCGAAATCTTCTTTGACGTGGACAAAAAGCTATCCGGCAACGAGTCCATGAACATCAAGACCGGTAACATGACAACCGGCATCCGCGGAACCAGCGGCATCGCCAAGATTTTGGATCAAATCGCAAAGTTACAGCTCTTCTCGGGAAGCACACAGTCAAAGGCGGTGGGCCTTGCGGGCACAAGCACGACGCTTAACATAGCGGCAGGCCAGGAACTTAACGCATCCTTCACTCAGATGGGCGAAGGCACTCAGCCGGGACAGCTCACACCAATTCAGCCGACTGAGGGCACACAACCGACCGAAGGCACGCAACCGGGACAGCAGGTTCAGACTGAAACTGCCGCAGACGGCGTAACTCTTTCCACTAATCCGATTGCGATGGATAACTTCGCCGTTCGAAGCATCATCGAGACCAGTGCCATCAAGAGCGGTGTTTCCGCTACTCAGGCACTCGCTGCGAAGGCTGAAGAAATCATAGAAAAGGCAAGCGACCTCTTGCAGAAGCTCACTATTTCTCAGGATGCGAAGAATCAGCTCGAAAAGGCAACTTCAGAGCCTGAAAAGCTCGATTCCGCAAAGGCAAACGCAGAGGCTCAGGCTGCAATTGAACAAACTCTCAACGAGCAGACAATCGAGATCGCACAGCAAGAGGCGGCGCAGGCACCCGGCACAACCACAGACACCACCGAGAGCAAGGTACTCGAAAACGTGGAAGTGAAGAGCGACGCCGGGGCTAACGCAAGCGCCCTCAGCTTATCCGACGACGGCACAAGCACGACTTCCGCCGACACACCTGCGGAGCAGCCAAAGCCTTCCACAAGCTCGAGTAAGCCACAGGAACAGACAGAGCCTGAACCGGAGCCTCAGCCTGGGCCTGTCGTTGACAAGACTGAGCTTGTCATCAGGTGGGTTTATGGCAACGACGAAGCGATTGCAACACCGAACGCAGTATTTGCTACAAGCGAAGATGCGATACGCGTAACTTCTCTCATCACACCGAAGGTGGGTGTCATGGAAAACGGTCAGTTCAGACCGGTAACGGGCGATGCTTTGAGAACTTCAGTTTATGCCGGCGCGGATGACACCGCAATTCCTGAATTTAAGTTAATCGTTGAAAGACCTGTAATTGATGCTGTGGGGAATTATACCATCACATTAAGTGGCATCCGGGATGCGAGCGATGAACACGCTCCTGTAGTCACAGAAACAGCGGACTATGTTCTGCCGACAGCGGGTTTGACTTATAGCTTCAGCGTGGCAGAGCCGATAGTTCCAGAGCCGGAGCCGACACCGACCGGAACGCATATTAATATCGTAAGCGGAAGTGCGGCTAATGGATGGCTTACGGGCTACACCGGCACTTATGACGAAAGCCCCCATCCAATGGCATCCTTAAGCGCAATTCAGCAGAGCGATTACCGCATCTGGTTCTTCATGAGCAGCAGCAGAACGCCTGAGCAGGAATTACGCGACTATGAAGTTTTCCTGTCGCAGGCAGGATCTCTGCTTACGACAACTGCAATTCCGGAAGGCGATGACAACGGAGCGGCAAGCATTGCAGCCATCGTCGAGGAACTGAACGGATTGGAGATTTATCAAGATGACAGTATCTACGGCATTCACTATTACTGCGATTCGGCGGACGGCCTCCAAGAAAGGTTTACGGTAAGTGAAGTAGACGAAAGCGGTGCTTACAGCTATTTCGCACTTCCGCTTTATGCGACAGGCAGCGCATATGCAGGCAGCTTCACTGTAGACATCACTGCGCCTGCGGTTACAGGTCTTGCGGGCTTCTTCGATGACAGCAAAGCGGCAACTTGGACCAGCATGGGTGCATATGATATTGCTTATGTAAGGCCGGCGGGCTCGGATTATTACGACAGGTACGAAAACGGCGCACAGGTTGAGTCCGGAGTTCCGTTCAGTTCGGCTTTAGACGACCTCCAAAACACTGAAATAGGCGGCAGCATATACATTGATACACGCAGTGACTTCGAGGAGCGCCTCGATACGGCAGGTCTTCCGAGCACGACCTTTAGCATCAATGCCGGCGGACAAGACAAGGCGGTATTCATTACGGGTAAGGGTATCTCCTTCACAAACGGAACGCTGAATCTTTCATCACAGGATGAGGGCGAGCTTTTCGTAAGAGTCGGCGGCATGGTAGGAGAATTAACAAATGCTCCTGTATTCAATTTCACGTCGATTTCCGTCAGCGAAGGATCGGAGCTTATCAACTGCGGTAATATTAATATTGACAGCATGATAACACTGAACGGTGCAATCGATAACTATGGCGTTATCAGCATGGCGTCGGATTCGACCGCTCAGGTGGTAATAAATAATAACGGAACAGGCAGCAACTATTCACAATATCCGGGCTCGAGACTTGTGGATAACAGATCTGTATCCATCGCGGCAAACGGTTCACTGACTATGCCGATAACCGGTATGGCAATGTTCTCGGGTGTGAACAGAATCCACATCTACGGCGGTGAAATCAGTCAGGCAGTAACACTTGCAGACGGTGTAACCTTCAAAAAGGGATACGCATCGGTGAACAATCGTATGACGGCCGTCTTCGGCAATCTCTTAGTACAGCGTCAGGGCGGACCTATGAGCTATCCTGACTACAAGGCTGTTTACGCAGATACTTCTGAGACCCCTGCGTTCAGGTACACAAAGGTCAACATGGGCTCAAGCTCATCCGCTGACATTTCCGCAATAGTACCGGGCAGCGAGACGGGCGAAATGACGAACGGCTATTTCTGGGTAACCGGAGATAATATCCCGTTTGTGGCGAATGCAGATGCTGCAAATATCGGCTTTGTAAGCCTGACCTACGATAACCTGACTCCTTGCTCAATCATGGACGGCGCGGCAAAGGTAGGTATTAAGTTTACTTACGGCGATCCAAGCGGCGTTGCAAATAATTGGATGACAGGCTACACAGGCACATATGATGCTGATAAACATCTTGCAATCAGCCCGACGGCAGTTCAGCAAGAAAACTACTACATCTGGCTTTTCGGACCGGACGAGGAAGATATGTTTAACATCGCAAGGTCATCTGCGTCGGCACTTATTGCTGAATGTACGCTGACACTCCCGACAGATACATTGGCGACAGAGCTTGAAGGCATCAGGAATCAGCTAAATGGCCGTATAAACGATGACGACTTTGGAAATCTCCACGAATACAGCAGTGAGGCGTGGACTGCGCTTGATGAACTCTTCGCAGAGAATGTATCGGATTCCGGCACATGGCGCTACATAGCAATTCCAAAGACAGCGCAGTATGATGCTTATGCGGGCACGTTCACGGTAAATATCACCAAGGCAGCGATTGGTGCGCAGTGGTATTGGACTTACGCTCCGGATGTTGAGATTAATGAAGGCGATGCAATAGCGGTAGTAAACCCGATGTTGCAGGCACAATTCGGAATAATGGTTAACGGCGAATTTGTGGTTCCGACAACAGAAGTGGGCTCAGATGTGTATAAAGACTACATCGTTGATGAAAACGGTGCGCTTTCCGTAGATAAGTTTGTCATAAACTTAACACCGACGGAAGTTAGCACCCCTTACGTTCCGGCCATAACAGAAAACGTTCCAGGAATGTATCGTGTTACGGCTACTGAAATAACTTATTTAGATGCCGAGGGAAATGAGTTAGGAGGTCTGACAGAAACCGGAAACCTGATTTTCCCTACAGACGGACTGTCGCTTAGCGTTAATTACTTCACCAGCACATACGATGAATTAGGTAACGACTTTGACGGAACAAGACATTCCTTCTTTAGTGATGACTATGGCGATGTGATTACAGTGCTTGCAGCGGATTGGAGAAACTACGACTTAGCCTTTGTGGCGGAAAATAACACAAACAGTTCCACTTACACCGAATATCATAGAGGTGAGCAGGTGGCCACCGGCGTAACTATCGGTGCGGTATTCGATGTGCTGCAGTCGCCTTCGGCTTACGCGACAGTTTGCCTCGATACCGGCAGTACGACGCAGATAATTCCGACATCTGTAAATCCGGAAATTGCGACATTCTTTACCGCGCGTTCTGTGATGATTTCCGGTGCAGGTATTGCAGTGGAAGCACCTGAAGTAAAGAAATTATATTTGGGGTCAAAGTATGGCGAAGACGTATCATCTATAGGATGTGCGAATAACCTTTACGTAAAGCTATATAATGCGACTACAACTCTTGGCGCATATGAGCTTGACAGTGACTATGCAGAGGTACTGTTTGCAGAGAATTCCTCTAGCTCCAATCCTACGGGGACTCACATCAATATCGTAAGCGGAGCGGGAACCGCAGCAGACGGTTGGCTTACAGGATGTTCTGCTACATACAATCCGGATGGCTATTCTATGTTGACCTTGAGCGCTGTGCAGCAGAACGATTACTATATCTTCATATTTAAGAATGATCCTAGCGACACAAACTATAATGCTTTCAAAACAAGCATGCAGGCGGTTCTTGCGGAGACTGTGATGGATGAAGATGCAACAGTAGCTGCCGGACAGCTTGAAGGAATAAAGGATAGCGCAAAAGGATGGAGCCTTGTCAATACCTTGGATGGTTACTATAGTACTTATAGCGAACTATATTACCTCGGTGACAGTGCCGAAGATATAGATGAAAACCTTGGAGAAGAGTTTTCTGTATTGAATGTAAGCGACAGTGGAAGCTATAGTTACTTCGCACTTCCGAAGTATCCGACGGGCAGCGCGCTTGCAGGAAAATTTACTGTAGACGTCACTCGTGCGGCAGTTGACGTAGGATGGGCAGTGGTACATCCTGCACTTGCAAACCACCTAGAACTTGAAGACATTGATGATCAAGACTATTTGTGGAAGATAAATTGGGCATCGCCGGGGGCCGTCTATCCATATATGACAACGGCACCGGCTGTACCGTTTTTAGTTAGTTGCGAAGAAACGAATTATTATGGCTTGTTACCTACCACGGAGTTTATATTAGGCGGGATTGACTTTATCGACTGGTCATTTATTACGACGCATTCTGCAGTAAGCGGTCCTGGAACATATTACGTGACAATCACAGGCATATCCTATACTGACGATAATGGCGTAACGGGAGAAACGGCATACCTTGACAACTACTACATCGACCCGGCGACGGCAACATACGCCTATACTCTGCAGCCTGAGGGCGTAACAAGCTTCGGCGCATTCATGACCTCGCTTGACGGCAAGACCGGCACGGAACTCTACGGCATGTTCGATGTGGCGTATGTTGCAAGAGATAATGGCAGTGCATACAGCGACTACACAAAATACATAAACGGTGAAGCGCAGGAAACAGCGGCAACTCAGGCAGAAATGCTGGGAGCACTGGCATCGACCACATCCTATTCATCAGTCTATGTAGATACCGGCAGCAGACAACAACAGATTCAGGGTTCTGAAAATGAATTGGATATCAAGACCGACGGATTCAACAAGGTTGTAATCATTGATGGTGGCGG
>JAEEGL016448583.1_pt1 | contig 13255 bp, 11 predicted proteins | sample 9134231 | NCBI WGS metagenome assembly JAEEGL01 (sample SAMN16246548, study PRJNA631951) | gut metagenome | biome: gut microbiome; feature: rumen; material: fiber-attached | host: Bos | place: Iran: Karaj | collected 2018-10 | reverse complement strand
TATCAGTCATGCAATTTCAGAATGTGATATAAGAATAAGAGAAATAGAAAGACAAAAGCATCTCGAGGAAGAAGAAAAAAAAGCGGAACAGGAAAAACTTCGCGCCGAAAAAGAAGCAGAAGAACGGAAAAAGAAGCGCGAAGAGGAAGCCCGCGAAAGAAGAATTCGCGCTGAAATCGAAGCTGCAGAAAAGAGGGTTCAACAAAAAGAAACCTCTGAGGGTTCTGGTAACACCGGAAGGACAAGACGTATTATTATCCAAGAAACAAAAACGACGAGCGATTCCACCAAAACAAAAAGTGCGGAAGATTTTTCTTGGGTAAAACCGGGCGTCAATGTGGAACATGGAAAGTATGGAACGGGTACTATTGTCTCTCTTATAAAAGACAAGCTGACCGTACGTTTTGGTCAAGAAGAGAAGGTTTTACGATTCCCGAGCGTTTTCGAAAACAGAATTCTCACAAAGGTATTTTCACCTGTAAAACCAACCGCGCCTAAAAGTATTGAGGTTGCAAAAGTCGGAGAAACCGTTGTTCATAAGGTATTCGGCAGAGGCATTGTGAAGGAAATCACTGGATTCCAAGTGCATGTGCTATTCGGAAAAGACGAGAAGACGTTCGTGTACCCCAACGCTTTCACAGATGGCCATCTGACGATTACGTTTAGGCGTACAGACGCTCAATTACGACTTCTTGCAAAACTCAAGCAAGAAGGGTTTAATACTGTCGAAGATGAAAACTCAGCCGCAACTGTTTGGGTGCGTTACGAAGCTTCAAGACGCAATCTTTTCGAAGGGATTATATCTCATTATCCCGTTGAAAGTAAGATAGAAGAAAAGGGGCCTGAACAGTTTTCCGGCCAATCCGTATGGGAATTGGTTTTTACTGATGCGACTTAAGGAGAATGATTATGGGTAATGAAACTGTTGTTAATCCTGCGATACACGCATCTGCGCCCACTGAAATCAATAGCGATGTGATTTCTGAATACAACCGCCAGAATCAAATAGATGTTGATGAAGTCGCGGAAATTGCAGCCGGAACGGTCGTCTGTGATAAATATAAGATCCAAAACCAGTTAGAGGTTACTTCAGGCGAAGCGGATCTGTTTGTTTGTACAGACGGGGATACACAATATGTGTCGAAAATCTATAAACGTAAATTTGCGATCAAACAAGAAGTCATCGATGCTCTTTTAAAAATCGATTCCCCTTACGTCGCGAAAATCTATGAAACAGGATCTTATCACGGGTATCCTGTCGAAATCCTGCCTTATTATGAAAACGGCAGTCTTCAAGGACGGTTGTTTTCTGAGGACACGCTTATTCGTTCCGTTATTCCTTGTGTTAACGAGGGGCTTCATGCTTTGCACGAGGTTGGTATCATACATAAAGATCTGAAACCGTCAAATATAATGGCTAACAGCGACGGTGAAACTTACTCCATTATCGACTTCGGCATCAGCTCTGTTATTGAAGGCGGAAATACCGTTTTAGTAACAAAAACCGGAATGACACCGGAATATTCGGCGCCGGAAACCTTTAAGAACTTGTTCTTGATAGAATCGGACTATTATTCGTTTGGGATAACGCTGTTTGAATTATTATGCGGCTACACACCTTATGCAAATATGCAGCCTGATGAAATAGAGCAGTATGTTTCCGTCCAAAGAATTCCGTTCCCGCCTGAAATATCTCCGCTTTTGCAGGATTTTATTTCCGCTCTGACTTATTATGATATCAGCAACCGGAACAACAAAAACAATCCTAACCGCAGATGGACTTATGAAGAAGTAAAAATGTGGCTTGACGGAGAAGCGCTTGTTATCCCCGGCGAAGGAATCGGAAACGCCGGTAAAGGACCGATGCCTGCTTATAAGTTTCTGGGTGAAGATTATACCGATCCGGTGCTTCTTGTAAAAGCCTTGGCACAGAACTGGGAGGAAGGCAAAAAACAGTTATTCAGAGGGATGATCACCGCACATTTCAAGGCGTGGAATCAGGATATTGCCAGAAAGTGTCAGGCGGCAGAAGAAGAAGCCGGGCGAGAAAACGGCAAGGATGATATCATCTACTGGAAGCTGTTGTACCAGATCAACCCGAAACTCAAGGGCTTTTACTGGATGGGTAAAACATACGAAGGGCTTCCGGCTTTCGGTCGGGATGTTTTGGAACGGCTTTGGGATAAAGATAAATCTCAGTATTCTTTTTATAACAGCATCCTATCGGAAAAGCTTATTTCTCAATATGTTCTTATGGCAGCGCCAAAGAATGAGAAACTCAAGAAGGCTGCGGAAGCAATAGAAGACTCTTACGAGTTTGAAAAGAACAACGGCACAGATATGCAAAGAACGTATTTTCTGATGGCGTATACGCTTTCAGGACAGAAGCTTTTGTTGTTGAATGGAGAACAAATCCGAACCGTCGGCGAATTAGCGAACTATATGAGAAGCGTTTTGGCTGAATCATTCGAAAAATTTGAAGCACTCTGTCATAGACTGGTCGACTATGAAGGAAATCTTGATTTCCAGCTTGAGACGTGGCTTTTGGCGATAGGAAAACAAAAAGAGATCGAAAGCTGGCGCGCATCGATGAACGAGTAAGCGGAGGATTGAATATGAGCGGTCCCAAAGTATCTGTATACTCTTTAACAGGACGTGCAAGAAAAATCGTTGACGGCCAGATCCGTTGTGAACAAAGGGCTATTGCCTGTCATACGCAGACAAGCTCTCTGCTTCAGATAATTGAGTCTTATTCTGAGGACTTTGATCGATTGTTGGGCAATCTGTCTCTGCTGTCGAAAAGAACTTCGGAGGGAACTGTACGTATACAGGAGATTCATGAGTTTCAGATGTCAGTTAATAAAGAAATCGCAGAGATCAGAAAAGAGCTGAGAGCAAATCAACCTCACATTTCCGTAAAATACAGAATCACCGAAGAAGCTTATGCGGAAAAACAAGCTGAGCTCAAACGGGTTCAGGAACTGAAAAAACGAGCTGAAAAACTCCAACAGAAAGTTGAATCATTATTCAATCAAAATGATTTTATCTCTGAGAGCAGAGAGACAACCAAAAAGCTTCAAGAAAGTATTGCGGATGATTTGAGCAGTGTTGAATCATTTGATTTTGATGATGCGCCCCCGGATACAAGTTTTCAGGATAAGAAAAAGACAATAGAAAACAGGCTTTATGTTCTTCTTAACGATTCTTCTCTACCAGACCGCATTTTGACGGAAATCAAACAGCTTTTTACAAAACTCCAGACAATCAATGAGATGCTATATCTGAATACATTTGAAGCTGTTTCTGTTGATGGTATTGAGAAAAGAATAAGAGAATACCGGCAGGCATTAAAACAGAAACAGGAAGAATACGCAGAACTATATACAAGATACAAAGCTTTGTGCATAATGTCCGGAGAAGAAGCTAAACAGATTCCGTACTCGGAGACTGCGGTTTCCGAAATCAGCACGGAAATTGAGCGGATTGAACAGGACCTTGTCAGACAAAGAGAACAGGCCTATATTCAGGACAGTGTTGACGAAGTTCTGGAAGAAATGGGGTATGAGCTTATCGGCTCCAGAGAAGTTCGTAAAAAGAGCGGGAAACGTTTTCGAAGCGAACTGTTTACATTTAATGAGGGAACTGCAGTAAATGTAACATATTCTCCAGATGGTCATATTTCAATGGAACTCGGGGGGGTGGCAAGAGAGGATCGCATACCAACAGAAGAAGAAACGCAAGTCCTTACACAGGATATGGAAAGCTTTTGCGGTGAATTCGCCGAGTTTGAACGCCGCATGCGCGCAAAGGGAATTATCGTGGGAAAACGTATCGCGCTTTCGCCCCCGACTGCTGAATATGCAGCTATCATCAATGTAACTGATTATAACGTTGCCGATTCTACGCAAATTTCAGAAATGGACGCGAAAGAGAAGCGCCGTAAGCAGAAAGAGAAGAAGGTTATGAGGAGGAGTGAATAATGGACTTGCAAAAATATAAGATTTGTCCGGAATGCGGAAAGCATAACCCTCCGAGTTTGATTGAGTGCAGATATTGCGAGGCAGATCTGACCGGAACAAAGGTTTTTGATCCGACTGCTGTGGAGACAAGTGAAAGCCAATCTCCATCGACTGTTTCGGAGCAGAAAAGTACCGAACTTGTACGCATTTGTGAATGTGGTGCGGAAAATCCTCCGCAGGCAAGAAAATGCAAGGTGTGCGGTGAAGACATTTCGGATATCATGCCCGTTGAAATCGCAACAAAAGAAAAGAAGCCCTTTTCGTACGAACTGAAAACAGTAGACGGCGCATATTCAACAACGGTAGTTGAGCCATTGATTACCGTAGGCCGAGATTCTGAATTGAAAGAGTATTTACAAAGTAAAGTGTATGTCAGCAGGAATCACGCAAGGCTGACGGTAGTGGCAGATAAGGTTTTTATTGAGAACTTAAGTTTAACAAATAAAACATTTCTCAACAATGATGAGTTGCCAGATGGAACCCCTACAGCGCTGAAAAACGGAGATGAAATCGGGCTTGGTGGCAAGATTATCGACGGTGTTCGTCAAGATAAAGCCGCTTACTTAATCTTCAGGATCGTATCATGAATATCGCAAGGATTCTATATCCCGTTAAAGTCCTTGGACCCGGGAACCGCATCGGAATATGGGTGTGCGGCTGTTCACGCGGGTGCAAGGGCTGCAGCAACCCGGAACTTTGGAAACGATGTCCGGAGTACGAAATCGAACCGAAAAAGGTATTTTCATTGATTAAAAGAATTGCCGACACAAACACGGTTGACGGCTTTACTTTTTCCGGCGGCGAGCCAATGAATCAGACTGAAGATTTAGCCGCTTTACTCAAATTGATCAAGCCGATTTCTGATGATGTTCTTATTTATACAGGATATCGGTTTGCTGAACTGCAAGAAAGAAATGACAAGTGGACGAACTATATCTTACAAAACACAGCTGTACTCATCGACGGAGAATACAAAGAGGAGCTGAACAACGGTTCGGTGATCAGAGGTTCATCAAATCAACAGGTTTATATACTGAACAACAAATACGATGATTTTTATTTAAAGTATCTTTCCGAAACCCATAATCAGATTCAAAACTTTACAACTGCCAATGGCATTGTTTCAGTAGGGATACACCACCCGACATTTTAATAAGTCTTATGATGCTATCTAACAAAGTGTTTTTTTGGAGAATTATCAATGATTACAAATGAAGAAATGGAAATCCTTAACCGTGCAACTGAAATACTATCCAAATACGTGTGTTGCGGGTCAATAAAACAAGAGTCCTTTATGAACTTTGAACAGATGGTAATTTCTGTCATTGATGCCATTCCCGACAAAACCGAGAGCTTCGAATCAGAAGAATGCACTTATGGATCTACGGAGAATCTTTTTTCTACAGCCGTGTATCATGACGGTGTGATTATTACAAAATATATCGGGTTTGATGAAAGCATAATCCGTATTCCGCAGTATATTCATGGTCGAAAGGTAATTGCTCTTGGCGAAAAGGCTTTTTATAAGGCCGATAAAATCGAAACTATTGAGATTCCAGAGGGAGTAGTCAGCATTGGAGAGCATTGCTTTGACTCTTGTGAAAGACTATCTGAGATGCATTTACCCAATACACTTAAAGCCATCGGGAGCGCTGCTTTTTCTCGGACTGCACTCAAAAGTGTTATTATTCCTAACACCGTTTTTTATTTGGGTTCTGCCTTATTAGCATTTACACCACTTGAAAAAATAGTGCTTTCGTCATCATTAGATACAATTCCATCTACCATTTTCAACCATTGTTATAATTTAACGAGTGTTTATATTCCAGAAGGTGTTCAAGTAATATCAACAGGAGCGTTTTCTGATTGTTATAGTCTTTCGCATATAACCTTGCCCAACGGTTTGCAACTAATTGGAGATAATGCTTTTTGTAATTGTTCGAAACTTAAGGAAATTGATATACCACCTACAGTAGAGAAAATAGGTAAAAATGTGTTTGATGCCCGTTACACTGTGAGGCCCGATCGAAGATATACGCCGCGAACTGCATATAAGAAACAGGGGATATTAATTAAATGTGTTCAGGGAAGTTATGCACAAGAATACGCTCGCACAAACGATTTTGAATTCACTCGTACCGACAGGATTTATAAACCTGAGTACAATAAAAATGCAAGTGTTTATATGGTATACAAGAAGAAGTATTTAACATCGATTTCTTCTCATGATGTGTTAGACTCAAATAACGAAAAAATAATAATTAATTTTCTAAAAGATAAAAAATGTGATTGGGCCAAAGTAAGCTCTACTACCATCTGTGTGAGATCAGATGATCCACAAATTGAATCCAAGTATAAGAATAAATACTCAAATGACGGCATACTGGTTGATAAATCTTGTTTATGGAGGTGTATGTAAGAATGGAAGGATATATTGCAAAATGGCACAGAGAATTAGGGATCTTCTGCCGAATCAAGCCCCTAATCATAGTTGAGGGCAACGTTCTTGATGTTTATCAGTATCCGACTGAAGGTAGCGCTCCCAAAGGCAGTATTCTAAGACTGCCGGAGTATCTTCATTACTATTTTTCAGACCTTGGTTATAAAACAATTGCATTCTTTGACAGTATGCAGGGATTTTATAATTCCTGTGATGAAGCTCATATCCGATCCTTTGCGGAACTCACACAAGCAAAATTGGACGGGTCATATATCCGGAGTGATTTTAAGGGCAAAGCAAATTCGGCGTCCGCTTTGGTCAGAACGGCTGTGAACCAAAATAAACAGCCGGTTGCTATCATTATGAATCTTGCTTCCCGGTATATCATTTCTCCTGATAATGTTGATCAGTCTGAAGTGGACAGCTTTACAAATCTTCTTCTGGCATCTATGGAGGGTAAGGATGTACGTACAGACGCCGGAGCGCTGAAAAACCTTGTTGTTATGATCGTAAATAAAACGAACGATATCCCGGCATGGTTCTATTTGGATAATCCCAACGTCAAAACGGTTCATATCAGTACCCCTTCCAAAGAGGAGCGTGAGGAACTGATTAAAGGCGAGAACTTTGCCAGCTTTTTTGCTGCAGATGTTTATGACGAAGACTATCCGTATTTTGAAGAGCACCCAGATGAGCTTGAAAAAGTTCAGGATCGGTTTATCGGCTTGACGGAGGGCTTCAGTTTTACCGAAATCAACGGTTTGAGAAGATTATGTAAGAATGAAAAAACAAGGATCCGTCAGATGTCATCGGTGATAGATTTGTATCGCTACGGTATCAAAGAAAATCCTTGGGACAGCTTAGATGTTAATGAGCTGAAAACCGCAAAAGAAGATTTTCAGAAACGTGTAAAAGGGCAGGATTTTGCAATTATAAAAACACTTGACGTGGTAAAACGTGCTGTAACCGGAATGTCCGGACTGCAAAGCTCTTCTCATACAAAGCCTAAAGGCGTGCTCTTCTTCGCTGGACCAACAGGTACCGGTAAAACAGAGACTGCAAAAACATTGGCAGAAAAACTGTTCGGTGATGAAAGCTGCTGCATCAGGTTTGACATGAGTGAATACAGCCAGAGCCACAGTGATCAGAAATTGCTTGGCGCCCCTCCCGGATATGTTGGATATGAGGCAGGCGGTCAGCTTACAAACGCAGTAAGAGAGAATCCATTCTCCATCCTTCTGTTTGATGAGATCGAAAAAGCGCATCCCACGATATTCGATAAATTCCTTCAGATATTGGAAGACGGCCGTATGACAGATGGTCAGGGCAATACTGTATTCTTCTCGGAATGTATCATCATTTTCACCAGCAATCTCGGTATTTACACCAGAAACGAAATGGGAATCAGAGAACCGAACGTGACGCCTGAGATGGAGTATCCGGAGGTTCAAAGAAAAGTGCGTCAGGCTATTGAGGACTATTTCAAGCTGGAACTCGGCAGACCGGAAATTCTGAACCGTATTGGTGAAAACATAGTTGTTTTCGACTTTATTCGTCCCGACGTTGCCAAACTGATTCTTGATGCACAGGTCTCAAAGATAAAAAAGAACCTTGCGATGGAAAAAGGTATCGAGCTTGTTATTTCGGATAAAGCGAACTCCATTTTGATCGCAAAAGCGATTGAAAACCTTGCCAACGGCGGTCGAGGCATAGGGAATATCGTTGAAAGCCTGCTGATCAATCCTCTTGCGAGATTTATGTTCGATGAGGACATAAAAAGAAACGTAAGAATTACAATCAATGATATTGACGCCGAAAATATGCCTTATGCGCTGACCTGCGAATATGAGGCGATCTGATGGTCTACATATCATCCCATGCCGGGAAACGACATGAGCATAGTGAAGACACTGTTCTTGTCGGCAAAGAAGTATTGTATGATATTTCAAAAGAACTGCAGCTCCCGTTATGCGGTTTTATTTGCATTGCGGATGGCGTTGGCGGAAATGCCGGAGGTGCACAGGCGTCACAATTCGTTTTGAATGCCATTGCGCAGCATGAAACATGTGCAGTGGATTCTGAAATAAGATCTTGCTTATGCTCGGTTAACGAAAACCTGATACGCGCTGCTGAACAAGAAGGAAAGTCTGCGGAAATGGCTACAACTCTTACGGGGCTTTTATTCACCGATTCCGCAATAAAACTTGTTCATATCGGAAATACAAGGGCATATGTCAAACAAGGCCGATATCTGAAACAGCTCACATCGGATCATACAACCTACAACTGGCTTTTAAGCAGCGGCCAGTCAGAAGCAGCGGAACAGAGCAATAAAAGTGAGATTACGAGTTGTTTTGGCGGTGGTCATGCTGAACTGCTGTCCAAATTGTACATTACGGATTGTCCGGCTTTTTCGCTTGCACTGTTAACATCTGATGGCATCCACGACTATTTAAGCATTGACGAGCTGGAAGGTATTCTGAATAACGATGAACCATATCCCGAAAAGTGTGAAAGCATTGTTCAGAACGCAATTAATGCAGGCTCAGAGGATGATTTGTCGGTAGTAATTATTTGCAGATAGATCGTTTAGTTTTTTTACATAAGGAGTTTGTCATGGGATTTCGATATCGAAAAAGCATAAATCTCGGCGGCGGTTTTAAAATCAACCTCAGCAAATCCGGTATCGGATACAGCTGGGGAACAAAAGGGTACCGCGTAACCAAGACTGCACGCGGTACAACTCGAAAAACGTATTCCGTCCCCGGAACAGGTTTATCCTATGTGAAAGAAACGGGTAAACGATCCAAAAGTTCTCATTCGAATAATGGCAGCCGTCAACCAACCCTCGGGAATAACCCATATGTGCAACAGAACTCAGATCCATTTACAGAAAGATCTATTCAGAGCGCTGATATTTCTCGGTTTAAGGCAACGGAAGAAGGTACGATTTCGGAAGCACTTGAAAGAACAATACGTATCAATAGCATTGGTATCATCCTTTTGTTTGGGATCCTGTTAATCGGCGTCCATCCTGCCTTAATTGTTCTTCCCGTAATCGGTATTTTGTTTATCATTGCCGCACATACCGTAGGCAGGGTTAATTTGGAATACAGCTTTGATCTGGAGAAACAAGACGAGCATATGCGCAGAATCGACGCGTGGCAGCTTTTGGTAGAGGGAAATAAAGAATGGCAGGTCTTAACTGAAAAATATGATAACAATCGTAAGACCAACGCCGGTGCAGGCAGATTACTAAAACGTGTTGTTTGCAAAATAGAAAAAAAAGCGCCATATTACATCAAAACGAATGTTGAAACGATTCAAGTTGTGCTGCACAACAGAGAACGTCTTATCATTCTTCCCGATAAAGTCTTTTTCGTCAGGAAAACCAAGGTGGGACTGATTGACTACTCGGATTTTATTATTGAGACGTCTTCAATAAGATTCGTTGAAACAGAACCGGTGCCGAAAGATGCCGTTGTTGTTGATCATACTTGGAAATACGTAAACAAGAACGGCTCTCCCGACCGAAGATATAAAAACAATCGTCAACTGCCAATTTGCTTGTACGGACAAGTTTTTCTCAGATCACCTTCCGGTTTAAATGTTGAATTACAGATCTCAAACGAACAGAATACAAGAGATTTTGCAGAACTAATCAAATGAAAAAGAAGACATACTGGGGATTAATTACCGCCGCAGTAGTTTTGATTGTATTTGCAATAGGAATATCGTTATCCTCATCAAAATTATTTCGCCGGCAGTCTTCTTCTCCAACAAGCACAACCGAAAGACAAACAATATCAGAGAGTGCTTCTTTGGAAGTGCATTTCTTTGACGTGGGAGAAGGCGACTCGGCTCTGGTCGAATGCGAAGGACACTATCTGCTGATTGACGGCGGTAATCCCGGGAATTCAAGTTTTCTTTACTCATACTTGAAACAAAACAAAATCGAGTATCTGGATTACATTGTTTGTTCTCACGCGCATGCAGATCATGTTGGCGGGCTTGCCGGTGCACTTAATTATGCCAACGTAGGTGTTGCGTATTCACCGGTTCTCGAATACGACAGCAGAGCATTTAACAGCTTTCTAAAATACCTTAACGAGCAGAATAAGACTATCAGAATTCCCACACCGGGAGAATCGTTTTCTTTAGGTGCTGCGGTCGTAAGTTTTCTTGGTCCATTGGATATGGGGTTGGCTGAAACAAACGAGAATAACTCGTCTATCATCCTTCGGATTCAATTTGGAGACACTTCATTTTTGTTCACCGGAGACGCCGAAAAAGAAGAAGAGATTTCTCTTGTTGAATCAGGTCACAACCTACAAAGCACGGTATTGAAAGTAGGACATCATGGCAGCAATACATCTTCTTCAGAACAGTTTCTCGCTGCCGTTTTTCCTAATATCGCTATCATTTCTGTTGGTGCAGATAATGACTATGGACATCCTCATGAAGAAGCAATGACAAACTTGTCAAGGTATTGTGACCAAATCTATAGAACTGATCTTCAGGGGGAAATAGTCTGTATTAGTAATGGTATATCTGTTACAGTAAATACAGAACGTTAAAATATTATCTTGCATTAATAAAAGATGACTTATTAGAAAATAATGGAATCAATCCGATTATGAATAATCGAAAAGCAGGGATTCGACAAAGAATCTCTGCTTTTTTTGTTAGCACACCCTTTTCAGCAGTTGTGACAACTGTTCGAAAAACTAAATAATATCCAATACTTCTATATCATACACACCTTTGTATTGGATTACCTCTTTTTCTTCTCTTTGGTCCGTATAAGCAATAACGTCGGCGGGCTTTATTTTTGCCCTATACAAATAGGTCGCGTGTCGGTTTCTATATTCTTTAAAAAAGAAGACCGCCATTTTTTTGTCCAACGTCCAAGACATCCGTTCTCCAGCTTCTTCAATCGGTTCTTCACCGGCCCTGTATACAGTCAATTCTGATAAAGATTTATAATCATCAGGCAATTCATTAATACCGTTCGGGGGAAGGTTGCGCAGCGCCTCGCGACACAAAGGAATAGAATCTCCGTGATGGATATAGCAACCGACAACGAAATCACGCCGATACTGTTCTGGCATCAAAGGATAGAAGTACTGGAAGGCAACTTCCATCACCTCATATCGGGCGTGAACAGTTTCGGAAAATTCACTCCAATTTCCGTTCTTTACCATTTCAAAGAGCTCCGGAATAACTCTCAGTTGTGTTTTGTAATTACCGACAGTTTGGATTAATTGAAGCTGATCAACTGTTATGATATTACCTTCAATGGATGAAGCGGCTTCAGCTTCTGCTTCTTCTAAAAGATCGGTTAATTCTTCCATCACAGCGGGGATTACGATTTTCAAATCACTTAATCCAAAGTTATTCATTTTTACACAGGGATCCTTTCTTTATGTATTTGTTAGTTCAGTTCATATTTTACCTTACGAAAATACTGCGGTCAATACAATAAGTTTCAAGACTGCAAAAATATTAACTTCCGCACTTTTTCAATGCAGTACAAATATATTCTTCGTATTTTGACACTGGCACAGTCTCCGGTATCAAGTCTCGTATCTTATCCATCGGCAACATTAGGCGTTCTTTCTGGTTGCCCTTTTGCTCAGCCAAGACCATATAGATCATTTCTCTGTTCAGTACGCCTTCATTAAAGAGCCTACGGAGAATGATTGCCTGTGCGTGGGAGGGCGTACTCTCATTTTCGTCGATAAAATCCACGACGTCGCGCTGACAGTCTTCGTCGAGATAAGAAAGTTCAACGGCTGGGCGCATTTTGATTCGTTCTTCATCAACGAATTCCAGCAGTTCAGGAACAAGAAATGTCAGTCTGACGAATCGTCGAACTTGTTCTCTGCTGTCTTCAAATTGTTCGTTGGTTCGAAAATCTGACACCACTGGTGTCAGATTTTTTCTCGGTCGTCCCGGAAGTTTATTCAGCGCTTCCAGCTTCATTTTATACGCGAATGCTTTCTCGCTCGGCAGCAGTTTCTGACGTTGTTGCAGATTAGAATCCAGCATCAGGAGCGTGGCTTCCGGTTCGTCATACTCGTATATGATTCCGGGAATATGATCGTGGTGAAGGATCTCACACACCCGTTTTCTGCGATGACCGGAAATAATCTGATACCGCTCGTCAACGGGTCTTACAATGATCGGCTGTAAAACGCCGTGGGATGAAATACTCTCAAGCAGGTTCAGGAATTCTTCATCTCTTCTCAAGCGAAACGGAAAAGACGGGAAATCGTCAAGAGATTCAATGGGAAGGAAAACAATTTCTTTTTGCATAAAACAGACCTCCAAATATTCTTCATTTGACAGATCCTGTTTTTTGCCGTACCCCAGTGGTATAAGGCTGTACCCCTAATTTTGATCCACTCTGCAAGCTGCCGAATACTGGTAACAGACTGCGGGGTTCATTTCAGCGTGTTTTCAGAGCGTACCCCACTTTATTGCGCTTGTACCCCTTTTTCGTACCCCTATTTTACGAGTTTGAACATTGTCTGTGTAGCTTTAAAAATGAACCTACAACCAGCAACCATTTCAAAATACGTATTTTTTACGCAAAAAAAGGAGTTTTACGCAAAAAAAGAACCGGATTTCGCATTATCCGGTCCTTACTTTTTGGTGGGAGAGGGTGGATTCGAACCACCGAAGTCGTCGACAACAGATTTACAGTCTGCCCCCTTTGGCCGCTCGGGAACTCTCCCATATTCAATTGGAGCTGGTGGACGGACTCGAACCCCCGACCTGCTGATTACAAATC
>JAEEGL016363026.1_pt1 | contig 13255 bp, 13 predicted proteins | sample 9134231 | NCBI WGS metagenome assembly JAEEGL01 (sample SAMN16246548, study PRJNA631951) | gut metagenome | biome: gut microbiome; feature: rumen; material: fiber-attached | host: Bos | place: Iran: Karaj | collected 2018-10 | reverse complement strand
ATGCTTTTTTAAAGTATGAAAAATTTTTTTGTAATTTTGTAGAAGTTATTTATAATCAATTTAGAAATTTTCCAAATGATTTATTTTATGATGAAATTATTGGAAATAATTTTATGAAAAGATATTTGAATAATTTTATTTCTAATATAAATAATTTTAAAGGAAATGAAATTATAAATTTAAAAAAAAGAGTCAATTTATTTCAAAAATTTTTATTTGAAAAATTTAAATATAAAATTGAAAATGATGAAGAAAGAATTATTAATAATTATTTAAAAGGGATTACTTCTTATTCTTATAATGAAGAAATTGATGATGATTTACCTGTTGTAATTGATGAAAAGGAAATAAAAAAATCAGAAGAAAGAATAAATAAAATGAATATTGATTCTTAAAAATAAAAAATTTATATAATTAAAATAAATACTACATATTTTATATTTTTAAATTTATGAAAATAATATTAAAAATATTGAAATTAAATTAATTAAAAAATTTAAATAGCATTAGATGTTTTTTTAATTTTATATCAAAAGAATAAAAATGCAAATATCAAAAAAACAAAAAGAAAATAAAGAAAATAATATAACCAGTAATTCATTATCTTCATCCCAAATTGCTCTTTTAAATTCAGATAAACCAAATAGATATCTTCAGCAAATGATAAAACAAAATAGTTCTTTTAAACAATTAAGTGATAATTTTAATCAAATTTCAAATAAATCAATTTCAAATATTCATTCAATTTTTAGTTCAGATGAAAGAAAAAAACAAGTTATGAATATGGTAAAAAAAATGAGAGAAAAACAAAATGTAACAAATAAAAAAAATAATGAAAAAATGGGCTCAATTCAAATTGATTCGAATTCAGATTTGTTTGAAAAAAATACTAAAATTTTACAAAGATCTTCTTCTGTTGATAAAGGTAATAAAGCTATTTTTATTGATGACCAATTTAATAAAAATAAACAAATGCAAACTCAAAGAAATTTTAATGATTATATTGATAAAAATAATTCAATTGATTATTCAAAAGGAGGAAATTTTTATCAACAATATGCAACTGAAATTCCAATTAAATTAAATTATGAAAGTAAAAATAAAAATATAAATAATTCAAATTATTATGAAAATAAATATTCAAATAAATCAAGTAATAATAAATCTAAATATTCAAATAATAATGAAAATCTAGTTAATAAATCAAATAATAATGAAAATAAATTAAATAATAATGAGAATAGATATTCAAATAAATCTACTAATTATGAGAATAGAAATTCAAATAAATCTAATAATCATGAAAATCAATATTCAAATAATCCTCAAAATTATGGAAATAAATATTCAAATACTTCTACATATACAAATAGTTCTAATAATTATGGAACTAATTATTCAAATAATTATGAAAAAAACCAATTAAATAATACAACTAATTATGGAATGAGATATTCTTCTCCTATTAATACAAATGAAAATAATTATTTAAATAATACTTATTATGGAAATAAATTTTCTCCTAGTAATTCAAAAGATAAAAATTATTTAAATAATAATAATTGTGGAAAAAAGCTTTCTTATAATGAAGAAAAAATATCAAATAATCATGAAAATAATAGATATGCAACTGATAATTATAATTCAAATAATCCAAATCCAATTTCATATAATACAATATATAATAATACAAGTCAAGAAATTAAATTAAATAATTATGATAATATTTCATCAATTAGAGATAGTAAAATAAGTAAAAATAGTTTTACTCCAGTTTATCAAAGGAAAAATTTAAAAGGTGATAATAAAAATTCAACACCAGCAATTAATAATTTTCAAAATAAAGATAATTATGGTAATAATCAAAATAATATAGATCAAAATCTATATTATGAAGAAATTAATTTGAGTTTTGAAATTGAACATTTTAAAATAAGTATTTATCCTAAGAAAAAAAGGAAAAAAATATGTAAAGATGGATTTCATTTTTCAATTAGACCAAAAAAGAAAAAAAATAAAGATTTAGATTATATAATTGAATCAAATAATTTAAATATAATAAATAATGAATCAAATAAAAATAATATTTCTCAAAATGATTTTTATTCAGGAATCAAATTAATACAATTTGATAATGGAGAAAATATATTTGAAATTAATTTAGATGGTTCTATTAATTGTATTAATGAAAAATTAGAAGAAGAAGGAGTATTAATAAATGAAAAAGAATTTAAAATTTATGATGAAGATATGCTAAATAAAGAAAAAGAAAAAGCAATTGAAGAAAATTTAAAAAATGATTTATTAAATAAAAAAAAAGATAATAAATTTAATGAAAAACATTTTGAAACAATAAAAGAAGAAGAAATTAAAAATGCTTTAAATAAACAAGAAAAAGTATTTAATACAAAAATTGAAGCATTAAATAAATTAAATGAAGAATTAAAATTAGAATTAGAAAAACAAAAAGAAGAATTAGATAATTATAATAATGAAGAAAAAAAATTATCTAGTGAAAAAGAAATTGAATTTAATAATTTAAAAAATGAATATAAAAAACAATTAGAAAAAATTGAATTATTAGAAAAAAATTTAATAGAAAAAGAAAATGAGTTTAATAAAGAAAAAAATATAGAAATAGAAAATATTTTAAAAGAACAAGAAATAAAATTAAAAAAACAAAAGGAAGAAGAAATTGAAAAATTAATTAATGAAATGAAATTAAAACAAGAAGAAGAAATTAATAAAATAATAAATGAACAAAAAGAAACTTTTGAAAAAGAAAAAAATGAATTGCTCAAATTTAAAAATGATTATATTAATAAAGAAAATGAAATGAATCAATTATTAGAAAAACAAAAAATTGAATTTGAAAAAGAAAAAGAAGAAGCAATTAATAAGGCATTAAATGAACAAAAAGAATTATTAGAAAGTGAATATGAATTAAAAATAAAATCAAAAATAGATGAAAAAGATAAAGAAAACGAAACAAAATTAAAAAATGAAATTTATAATGCTTTAAAAAAACAAAATGAAGAGTTTGAAAATCAAAAGGAAAAAGAATTAAATGAAAAAATTAATGAAATGGAATTAAAAAAAGAAAACGAAATTAATATTATTTTAAAAGAAAAAGAAGAAGAATATTTAAAAAATAAAGAAGAAGAAATTAAAAAAATAATAGAAGAAAAAGAAAAAGAATTTGAGGAAAAAAATAATAAAAAATTGAAAAATAAATCAATTCATAATTCAGAATATTTTTCAATATTAAAAAATAAAAAAGAAAAACCAATTTTGTCAATTGAAAATAAAGATAATATTCATATTAAAAAGAATAATATAGATAAATTAGCATTATCTAATTCAAAATTACAAATTGAAAATAAAGAAAATATTCATTTTATACCTGAAAGAAAAAGCATTTTAAAACACAATAATTTAAAATTATCTTTTAAACAAGAAAATGAATTATCAGGAAATAAATCAATAAGATATGAAGATCAAGAAGAAAATGATAATGATAATGATAATGTAAATTCTATAAAATTAAATATAATAAAAGATAAAAAAAATGAAAATAATTCTCAAAATAATTTAAATAAATCAACAAAAAATAATGAAAAGAAAATAAATATAAGTATCTACAAAAAAAAAATTGCTTTAAATAAATCAATGAAAACTCCAAGTAATAATATAAAAAAAATGATAAAAATATTAGAAGAAGAAAGAAAAAGAATAAAAATAGAAAATAAATATCAATTAACAGATCCAATAAAAAAAGATGAAAATGAAGAATTTAATAATAATGTAGAGATAATTAAAAGAGCAAATACTTTTATTGTTCCTCAAGTTGAAAGATTAATTGAAATGAAACCAAAAATAAATTATAAAAGAAAAAAACCAAAAAATTTACAATTTGGAAATAATGATATTTTAGTATCTGAATCAATGGATATTAGTAATCAAATATATAAAGATAATTTACAAAAGAAAGCTATTTTGTTTAGAAATCAACTAAAAGCTAATAAGAAAAAGTAACCCTTTTTACATATAAGTAGATATATTTTTTATTTTTTTTTATTTATAAATATAATAATTTTAACTTATTTAGCTTTTGAATTATTTTTAAATATTAATAAGATAATTTCTTTATTTTTATTTATATCTATTTTATAATATAAAATAATTCAAATATAATTGATATCATCTATTTTTAATTATCTATTTTATAATTTGTTTTATAATTTTTCTTAACATTAATTAATTTTATTATTTTTATTATTTTGAATAAATGTCTATGTCAAATAAACAAAATTTTATTTTCATTTTACTTAAAAAAATTATAAAAGAAAGGGAAAATTCTGCATTATTAATACAAAAAAATTGGAAGGGTAAATAAATATATTTATATTAAATTTAGTTTATAAATCAAAATTACAAATAAAAAAAGTAGAATTAATAAAAGAAATTATATCAAATAGAATTAATGCTGAAAAAAAAATATACATACATATAAAAAATTATTTATATAGAATAAAAGTATTAAAATTAATTCAAAAATTAAAATCATATTATTCAATTATTCCAAGTTTTCAAAATACCAAAAATATAAAAATCCAAATAAAATTAGGAAAAGAAAAGGCTAAAATATATTATTTAAAATATTGTCCTATAAGAAAACAATTTGTTTTTGACATTCCAAGACACTTTATCCAAAAATTTAATTATAAATTCTTTTTTATTATTAATGATAATAAAATTATAGATCAAAAATATGATTTTATAAAAATAAAAAATGATTATGTAAATATTATTAATTTTAGAAAAATTCAAGATAAAGAATTTTTCTTAGAAAAAGTATATGATAAAGAAATAGAAGCATATTTTAGTTCAAATTCTTTTTCAGAAACTAATTCAAAAACAAGTGGAAGTTCAATTGATAGTTGTGATTATATAATTAGAAAAAAAAATACTTATAATATTTTAAATTTAGAATTGAGAAAAAAATTTATTTCTCAAAATAATTTGAATAACCAAATTATTTCTATTTTAAAAAATAGAAATTTTAATAGAGGAAAATCTTCAAAAAAAATAAGTTTTGGAAAAATTGAATTTTTTTCCTAAACTTTTAAATTGTAAAAATTTTGGTAAGAATTTGGTTTTTTTGTAATATTATATTTAAAATATTTTTATTTTTATAATAGTTTTATAATAACCTAGTCAAAGTTAAATGCATATTTATTATTCATAATATTTTTTTATTTAGATTGTTTAGTGTTTTTAATTCATTTAACTTTGAAAATATAAAATTTATTATTTAACCTGCAAAAAACTATATTTTATATTATTTATTATCTATATTTTTTAATATAAATAGTTAAAAATTTGTAAAATTTTTTTATTTTTTTGTAAAATATTAAAGATAAATAAGTAAATTTCTTTTAAATAAAACAACGAATAAAAATATTAATTAAAAATAACAAAATTAAAGTTAATGAAGTTTGAAAATAAATTTATTAATTTATTATCAATTTTACTTTTCAATTTATTAATATCAAAATCATTCAGTTATCATTTTCAAAATTATTTTTGTAATAATAGAATATATTCTTATATTACTAACTTAACAAAGAAACAAATAAATAATTTATTTCTGAAATATTAAAAGATAATAGATTTATATTATTAATTACTGATAAAATAAAATATGATAATGAATTTTCATATAAAAATTTTAGTAATTATTTTTTGAATACTCACTGTATTTATAATTCAATAAAATATATTTATAATATTGGAATAAAAATTTATATAAAAGAAGAAAAAGTTATAATTTCTTTTGGAAAAAAAATCAATGATTTTTTGTTTAAAATTCAAAAAGTTGATTTTATTAATTTAATATTTAATTACATAAAACAAAGAGAATTATTTAATGGAGTTTTAATATCAATAAATTGAATTAGGAATATTTATCCTTATTATAATAAAAATGAGAAGAATTATATTAATAATAATTATTCTCATTATAATATTAATTATAATTCTAGTTCTGGAATTAATTATTTTGATATATTTCTTTTTATAATATGTATAATAATAATTATTTATCTTTGTTATTTTTTTTCACAAAAAAAAATGAAAGAAAAGAATCAATTAAAGAAAAAGACAATTATGATGAAATACATAATCATTTATGTGAGTTAGAGAATTAATAAAAGAAATAAGAAAAAGTTCTCCTCCGATAATATCAATAAATAAATGTATAATATGTATGAATGAAATAATATTTATAAAAAATGAAAATAGTATAAATTTAAATTATCATAATAATTCAATATTCAATATATAGAAATGTCAAATTTATCAAATTATGATAATGAAATGAAATATCAAATAAATAATAATAATAAAAATGAAACAAATGATTTTTTAAATACCCGTTTTTTATGTCAACATGTATATCACCCATCATGTTTAAATTTACATGAATTAAATTATTGTTTAATGTGCATAAATTCAAATTTATTAAATAATATAAACTTTGATGGAAAAAAAATACCAAATTCTCATAATAATCAAGTAACAGATGAAACATATATAAAAACATTTATTCAAAAAATTAAATTTAATATATAATCGAACTTCATTAACAAATTATGCAAAAAAATATTTGATACATTTAATACAACATTATTATTAAATTTAACAATTAGGTGGGGAATATCAATATTAAATCCAATAAATTATCAAGTAAATAGTTTTAATTATTATATAAAAAATAATAATAATGATAATAATTATATTGATAATAATAATAATATCATTGAATATTATCAACCTACCTCCTAATTTTGATGAATTATCTTCAAATGTTAGTTCAAGATTTGGTTTGGTAATTCTATTTTTCAATACAGTGGTAATTTTGATGATGTAGTCATAATAATATTACTGTTGGAAATTTTGAAGATAATGATTCTATTAATAATAATAATTGTGATAATGGATATGAGTTGTAAAATAATAAATTTAATATTTATTTATTGTAAATTAAGAATAATTTATGTGTTTTATAAATTTTGTTTTTATTTAGTTTTTTTTTTGATGTGATTTTAATATTTATACTAAATTAATTTTTAAATAAATAAATGAAGACTCAAACTAATTTTTATAATAGTTCATTAGTATTACCAAAAATAAATGATTTATCTAATAATTTAAAATTAACACCATTGAATAAAAATGCAATAAAAACAATATTAATTTTTAAAGAAGAAATGACATCCCCAAAACAAAAAATAATAAAGGAACATAAAAAAAGTCATTTAAAATTAAAATCTTTTTTTAACAATGATACAAAAAATTTAAAAAATAATTTTTCAATATCAACAAATGAATTATTATCTCCTATATCAACAGACAATAAAAAATTAATATTCAAAAATTATATACAAAATAAATATAAAAAGAATGAAAAAATAATAAATTACCCAATCAAATTAACTAAAGTAAAAAAAGTAAAACAAGAAAAATTAATGTTATTAAAACCATTAAAAATAAATACAAATTTTACTAATTTTTTCAAAAGTACAGAAAAAAGTTATTTAAATTCAAAATCATCAATTTCAGAAAAAACAAAATATACAAATCAAACAAATTTAGTATCAGAATTTAATTATCATGAACATTATTTAAATGAAGATATTGAAGAACTTGAATTAGAAAGATATGATATATTTAAAGATATAAATTTAGAAGAAACAAAAATATTAAAAGAAGTAACAGATTTTTTAAGATCAAAAGATAATAAATTAAATCAAATTCATACTAAAAAAGAAGCATTTTATAATTCATTAGAAAATAAAATAAATTTTATTTATGATATAATTGGAGTTCCTTGTTTTAAAAATCATTTTATTCAATTTAAATTCATGGAAAATATAAGTAATAATTTAGTTGAAACTGGTATTCATTTTTATTTAAATAAATTAAGAGTAAGATATCAAAGAGAAATTGATGAAAAAGAAGAAAAACATAAATTAGATTTAGTCAAAGAAGAAAATAATAAAAAAAAGAAAAAAAAAAATGAAATGGATGATGAATTTGAAAATGCTGATCAGGCTTTTAAAGAAGTAATTGATAAACAAAAAAAAATTTCAATAAAAAATGAAAATGATTATGAAATAGAAGATTTTTTTATTTTAAAATATATTAGATTTGAAAATGTTTGTATTTCAAATGAAAAAGAAAGAAATTCTCTTAAATTATTTGATAAAAGTAAAAAAAGTAAATATAGATTATCAATATTAAAACAAATAATATATGATGAATAATTTCTTTTTTTCTTAACTTATATAAAATATTTATATTTGATTTAAATTTTTTTATAAATAAAGAAAAATGGATTATAATAAAAATAATAGAATTATTGTTAAAACTTTAGTAAGTGATATGTATAGAAGTCATCATGAATTTAATTCAATTTTTGATTGTAAAAGAAAAAAAAAAAAAAAGAAAATCCTTTTATAAAAAGTACTAAAAATGAAAAAAGAATTCAAGCTGGACCATATGGTCCTTTAATTGTTATTCATAAAGAAAAACCAGAGAAAGTTTTACCAAAAGCAAAAAAGAGAAATACTTTTTATGAAAAAATACCTAAATATACTTTTTTTCATAGACATAAAAATTGCTCTGAAACAAAAGGTTATTGGGATTTAAATCCAAAAATTTTAAGACATTATACACCACCAAAAACAAAAAAAAATTAAAAAAAAAATAACCAAAAAAAAAACTTTAATTTATTTAATTTTTCTTATATAAAAATAAATAAAAAAAATTCAAATTTTTTTTTAAATTCTTCAAAAAAAAAAAAATACAAAATATCTAAAAAAAAATAAATAAAAAACAATATTTAACATAAAAAATAAAAAAAAAAACTTATATAAAAAAAAATATGTCAGACAAAGTAAAGATAATGAACTTAAAAGAATACGAACTAGGTGATACATTAGGAACAGGAGCATTTGGTCGAGTTCGTATAGCAAAGAATAAAAAATCAGGAGATTACTTTGCAATGAAAATAATGAAAAAAATAGATATTTTAAAATCAAAACAAGCAGATCACATTGCAAACGAGATTAAAATTTTAGCAATGATAAATCATCCATTTGTAATTACATTTGATGGTTTTACACAAGATGAAAAATATCTTTACTTGTCTTTAGAATTAATTAACGGAGGTGAATTATTTACTTATTTAAGAGGAATAGGAAGATTTCCAGCAAATCAAGCAAGGTAAAAAAAATAATATTTTATAATATTTTTTTTAATATTTTCAAAAAAAAAAATAAAAAAATTAGATTTTACATTGCTCAAATAATATCAATTTTTGAATATTTACATTCAAAAAATATAATATATAGAGATTTAAAACCAGAAAATATTTTAATTCATAAAAGTGGTTATTTAAAATTAACAGATTTTGGTTTTGCTAAAATAGTAGAAGGTAGAACATACACTTTATGTGGTACACCAGAATATTTAGCACCAGAAATAATATTAAATAAAGGACATGGTAAACCAGTTGATTGGTGGACATGTGGTATTTTATTATATGAAATGATAGCAGGAATTGATCCTTTTAGTGATGATGATCCTATGATGGTTTATCAAAAAATTCTAAAAGGTAAAATTAGATTTCCAAGTGGTTTTGATTCAAATGCTAAAAGCTTAGTTAAACATTTATTAGAATCTGATTTAACTAAAAGATATGGAAATTTAAAAAGAGGTGTTAAAGATATTAAAGGACATAGATTTTTTAAAGATTTAGATTGGGAAAAATTACTTGAAAAAGAATTACCTCCTCCTTATAAACCTAAGGTTAAAGGGGAAAATGATATTTCGAATTTTTCAAGTTATCCTGATTCTGATGAACCTACTCCTTCTATTAAAGCTAATGAAGATCCTTTTTTGGATTGGTTTCAATAAAATTTTTTTTAAGGAATTATGGGGTTTTTTCACTTTGTTTTTTTTAGGTTATTTTTTTTAAAAAATTTATATTTTTTTATCTTTATTTTTTTTTTTGGTATTTAAAGGTGTTTTAAAAAAATTTTTAATTTTTTTTTTTTGAGGATTTTTTAAATTAAACTTTATTTAATGTATTTTTAATTTTTTATTATTTTTTTTAATTTTTTTTATTTTTATTTTTTTAATTGTTTATTTTTATAAATAATTAAAAAAACAAAATTTAAAAATAAACATTATTTAAAAATGATTTGAATTTATATAAAATATTAATAATTTTAAAATAAATTACTTTGTTAATATTTTTTACTGAATTATGGAGGATGTTTCAATAAAAGAAGAATCAAATAATAATAAAAATAATTCAAAATCAAATGATTTAATTCCAAATTTTGAAAATTTATCAGAAGGAACATTAAGAAGATACCAAGCTTTCTTTAATTTAAGAACTGAAAATGGTGGAATTGCAAAACCAAAAGAAGAATTAATTAATTTAATTAAAGAACATTTTAATAATAAATTAGAAGTTGATAATGAAAAAGTAATAGAAAATTTCATGAGAATTGAAAAAGATCAAACAAATGAAAAGAATAATTCATTAAGAAAATCAATTAGATTTCAAGAAAAAAGTATTGCTAAATTTTTAGATAATTTTAATGTAAAATCATAATATTTTTTTTTTTAATATTTTTAAACACAAAAAAAATTATTTTTAAAAAATAAAATAAAAAAAATTTAAAAATTTGGAAAAAAAATGAATGAAAAAGAAAATTATAAAAACATAAAATTACATTGGTCAGAACAAGAATCAACAATAAATGGAATATTAAATGGATTTGAAGAATTAAATAAACCTGATATAGAATTTAGTAAAAAATTATTAAATTATTTAAAAGAAAAACAAATAATAAAAAATAATAAAATAGCGCTTGATTGTGCTAGTGGAATTGGTAGAGTCACTGAATATGTTTTAATTGAATTTTATGATAAAATTGATTTATTTGAACAAGAAGATAATTTTATTGATAAAATGAAAGAAAAATTTTGTAATAATTTTAAAATTGGAAATATTGAAAAAAATACTTTACAAAATTATATTTTTAAATGTAAATATGATTTAATTTGGATTCAATGGTGTTTAGAAAATTTAAATAAAAAGGATATTGTTTCTTTTCTTTTAAAATGTAAAAATAATTTAAATGAAAATGGAATTATTATTATTAAAGAAAATTGTTTATTGAGAAAAAGAAAGTTTTTAGCAAATGATTTATCTATTCAAAGAAATGAAAAGTTTTATTTGTCTATTTTTGAAAAATGTAAATTTAAAATAATAAAGAAAGGAAAAAATGAAAATTGGCCTAAAGAATTTATTCCTTTAAATTATTTTATACTTTCAAATATATAATAAAAAAATAATTTTTTAATTATTTATTAAACTCATTTTTAAATAATAAAAATTTAAAAATTATATAATGAATGAAGAATATCAAAAAGCAAAAAGGGCTTTAATTAAATTTTATATTCGAATGAAATATTCAATAAAAAATTTAGTAAATAAATTTATTAATTCTAATAATAGAAAAATGAAAAAGAAAAAATAAAAGAATCAGATGAAAAATTAGAATTAGAAAATTTAGAAAAACAAAATTTAATTACTTTAATAGAATATATTATATCATCTTTTGATATTGCAATAACAATTTCTTCAGAAAATCAATTTAATAAATTAAAAAAAGCATTAAATTATAAAATAAATGAAAAATTTGCAGAAGATTATGAAATATTATTAAGAAAAGAAGAAAGTGATATTAGGCAACATATTAGTATAGAACATCAATTAAAATTATATATTGAAAAGTTAATTGATAAAATTGAAGAATTAGAAAAAGAAAATTTTTTTTTATCAAAACGACTTGTAATTAATTTATTTATTATATAGGAAATGTTAAAAAGTTTAGAACTAAAGAATACAAAATACAAATCAAATATAGATACTTTAAAAATAGCAATAAAAGAATTAGAAGAAAAAAATAATAAATTAAAACAAAATGAAAAAAATTTAAATAAAACAATATTTCAAAAAGAAAAAGAAATTAAAAGTTTAGAAATAAAATTATTAAATAAAGCATCAGATTTAAATCAATCAACAAGTAATCGGTCATATTCAAATTATATAAATTGTAATAATATGAATAATTCTAATTTGAGTAATTCAATTAGATTAAATTCAGGAATTAAAGAAGAAAAATATACAAGAATAAACTTAATAAAAAAAGGTATGCTATCAAAAGAAAAATTAAAATTGCAAGAAAAATTAGATGAATATAGAAAATTTATAGATAAAAAAATGAAAGATATAACAAGAAATAAAAATTTATGTAGAACAAATCGTAATAAATCATTTTCAAAATCAAAAGAAAATTTTTCTTTAGAAAAAAACAATAAAAATAATATTAGTGCTTTAATTTATAAAAATTCTGATTTGAATAATAAAATAAATGTAAATGTAACTAATAAAATTAATAAAGAAGAGAAAAAAATTAAAACTCCTATTAAAAAAATTTTTATATGTAATCGCACTCAAAATTTAAGTGATATTTTTAAAAAAACAAAAAATAAAATTATAAGAAGTAATAAAAGTAAAGAAAATAGTTTTATTAATGATAAAAGTAATATTAGTAATCCTAATAAAGATTATTTTGGAACTCAAGATAGTTCTAAAAATGATTCGAATTTAAAAAATAATTCTTTTACTCAAATTAATTTCAGACAATTTATTTTTTCAAATAAGAATAATAAAAAGAATTAATGTTTATAATCTATTATATGTTTTTTAATTATTTTTTATATAAAATAAATTTAGTTTGATATTTTGTATTAAGTATATGAATCAATAAATTATATGAACAAATAAATTTAAATCATTCAAATATAAACTTAAAATATTTCCTAATTTAATTTTATTATTCAAAAATTTAAAACTTATTTTAAAATATATTTAAAATAATCAAATATTAATTAATTTTATTAAATAATATTAAATAATATTTTATGAAAGATTAATAAAAATATTATTTTATATCAATTAAAAAATACATATTTAGATAATATAATACAAAAAAATATAAAAAGAGAATAAATAAATATATTATTTTAAATAAAATGAAAATTAAGTTAATTATATTTTAAATTCTAATATAAATATTTTTAAAAATTATTTAATAATAAATATTCAGAT
>JAEEGL015008819.1_pt1 | contig 13255 bp, 9 predicted proteins | sample 9134231 | NCBI WGS metagenome assembly JAEEGL01 (sample SAMN16246548, study PRJNA631951) | gut metagenome | biome: gut microbiome; feature: rumen; material: fiber-attached | host: Bos | place: Iran: Karaj | collected 2018-10 | reverse complement strand
GTTTTGCTGGCAATCCTCCTTTCATCGCTTCTGGAAGGCTGCCGTGCCGGTGATTTTGAAGAAGCAGCGGAAGAGGAACGCCGCAGCATTGATAACCTTGTTGCCGACACAAAAGAGACTGCGAGATCGTTCTTTGGCAAGGCAGTTGCGTTTTTCAAGAGTCCTTCTTTCATTAAAGGGCTTCTCAGAACAGTGGCTGTGATATGCGTTTTTGCCACGGTATTGCTTGGCGCATGCTATATGTATATCAGCAATCTCTACAGCAAGGTCAGCGTTGAATCGCTCAACCGCGTGACATGGCAGGATGAGCCTGTTGACGACGTAAAGGACTGCAAGCTCCTTTCAGACAAAAATGTATATAATCTGCTTCTGCTCGGCGTAGATTATGCGGATAACGGCCGCAGCGACGCCATTATTCTTCTCAGTGTCAACAAGCGCAAGAACACCGTTACGCTTTTGTCATTCATGAGAGATAATTACCTGCTTTTAGCTGACGGACATGGCTATCACAAGCTGAACAGCGCCTATGCATACGGTGGGGCTACATTGGTGATGAAAACAATCACCAACAATTTTCGAATCAGAATCGACGATTACGCTGAAATCAACATGGAAGACTTTATCTCGCTGGTCGATGATCTCTACTTTGTGAACGTCAAAATTTCGAAAGCCGAAGCAAAATATATCAACGGCAAACTCGGCACCTCGTTCTCCGCCGGAGAAGTGAAGCTCAACTCCCGCGAGGCTCTCACCTATTCCAGAGCCCGCAAGCTTGACTCCGACCGCGGTCGGAACAGACGCCAGCAGAAAATGATCATGGCCATCGTGAAGCGGTATATCCAGCTGCTCAAAAAAGGGAAACTGACGCAGCTTGATACAGCTCTCAACCATGCCGCTCTGACAGTCAAAACAAGCATGACCTCCGAGCAGTTTATGAATATCGCGCCGAGCCTTGCCATCGGTTTTTACAGACTCATGGAGGCAAACGATGAGGAACTGGAATTTACTTCGGTGCCGGTCAAGAAATATTTTGACAATATTATCGTGAAAGGCAACGACGCAATAGATCCGCATCTCATACAGAATTACGAATACATCAAAGAAACGCTTTACTGATGATTCAGGGGAGGAACAGAATATGAACAACACCACATCCAGAAAAAGACTTATAAGAATCTATGTGATGCTGCTTGCCGCGACCATTATGCTGGTCGCGTCCAACATGAGCATCTCTTGTGAAGGAAGCACCGAAGGAAAGTTCAATGCGGGACAGTGGAACCGCTACCGCGGTTCCATCTACGACCGTGATATGAACGTGATTGTCAGCAATAAAGAAGTCGAAAAAGAAAAAGACGGCGAGTCAGTCTCTGTCATAGAGAGGGACTACAGTAAATGTACGCCTGCCTACTCTGCTTTTGTCGGAGTCCGCAATCCGGCCTCGGGCAGAGTGGAGGGGCTGGAGAATACCATGAGCGAGTGGATTCTCTTAGGTGATGACAATCTCAGAGAGATAGGCGGCAGCCTTGTCCTGACCACCGACAGCAAGCTGCAGGAATTCTGTTATTCCCAGATCAAGGACTTTGACATGGCGGTGTGTGTCGTAATCGACATAGAAACAGGAGAGATACTCGCCATGACCGATACTCCCGCCTACAATACATCTGCGGCAGCCGATGCTGAAAAGGGGAAATTTGATTCGGTCATACCCGAAAACAGCCTCTATCAGTTTGCAACAGAAAAGCAGATTCCCGGGTCGGTATTTAAGCTGATTACTTCCGAAGCCATCGTTTCCTGCGGCAAAGGAAACACCATCGTCAATGATACCGGCTCTCTCCAGTATGACGGTCATGAAGTCATCAACGCCGGCCGAGCAAAATATGGCAGAATCGGAATGGCGCAGGCAATTCGTAAGTCCTCCAATGTTTATTTTTCGACTGTCGCCAAAGAAATCGGCAGCGAGCCGATCAGTGAGATTTTTTCAAAGAAATTCAAGCTCGATTCCGAAATAAAACTCGATTTCACCACCATCAAGCAGAATTATTGTCTCCAGAACCGCGATTTACTGTATAAAGGAGCGATCGGTCAAGGAGAGGATGAGTGCAGCCCCTTATACGTTTGCATGGTAACAGCGGCCGCCGGCAGCAAAAGCGGTGATCTGTTCAAACCGTACCTCATCAAGGAATACCTTGACGCGGACGGCAACTGCGTTAAAAAAGGTAAAAAAGAAATCATCACGCACAAGGCGTTTTCCAAAGAAACGAGGAATTTCATCAGACAGGGTATGACCATGTGTGCCAATGACAAAGGAATTGGTACGATTAACGGCTATCAGACAGCAGTAAAAACAGGCACTGCGCAAAAAGGAGACGACAGAGTCAACATCTGGATGACTGGTTACGTGCCTGCTGACAATCCCAAATTCGCCGTTACTTATGCTGTTTTTGACGTTCCTGAAAAGGGAAACTGGGGTTCCAATCTAAAGAATCAGATAGGTGCGACATTCAGATATCTCACCTCAAAGAAAATGGGATAAGGAGTAGTAATATGATCAATGTATACTGCCGCAGTGAAAGAAACAAAAGAGAAACCAATCAAGACAGATACACTTCTTCACGTATCAGCAATGTCAATTTCAGCAGCGAAATTAACATTCTGGCTGTTTCGGACGGAATGGGCGGAATGAGGGACGGAGAGAGATTTGCTGAACTGGCGCTCTCCGTCTTTCAGAGCCATATTGCAAAAGCAGTGGCGTGCGCCGAACAGGAGTGGAAAAACAACAATGCGCAGCACAACAAAGATAAAACGGCTGATGAAATCCTGATCAACAGAATGGAAAGTGAATCGGAAACACTGTTTTCCACTCTCAACAGAGAAGTGACAACGCAAGCACGCGAAATGGGTCTGGAAAGGGGCGGTGCCACGTTGAGTGCCTGTATTGTGATAGGACATGTTCTTTTGTGCCTGAATACCGGCGACTCAGCCATATATGTGATTCATGCCGATGGAAGCACCGAGGAACTCAGTGTCAGAGACAACGCCGCAGAATATATGCTCCGTGAGGGAATCATAGAGGATCGCAGTTGTGAGGATTACAGAAAAAATGAAAACGCACTGATGATGTTTCTCGGAAAGAGCCAGGAAAGCCAAACTCAGTACCATTCTGGTATGCATTGCAGAAAATACAAACTTACAAGCGGAGATACCGTTATCATCGCTTCCGACGGGGCGATGGGCAACGTAGTATCCTCTGACATGCTGAAGAATGTCATTTCCCCCAAGCAGTCGATGTCTATAATGTGCCACAATCTGTTCAAAAACGCAGCCCAAGTCACAGGAGACAATCAGACTGCTGTTTTTTTCAGATATTTCGCCAAAAAAACAGCTTTTGATATGCTTTTACCGTGGAAAAAGTAAAATAATGGTGCTATAATGGTAACAGAAACCAAGGGAAAGGTTGATTGTATGGATAAGGCAAAAGAAAGCGGTTACGGCAGTCTGCCGGTAAACTGCGAATATGAATGGTCACTCAGATGGGGCATCGGAAAGCGTAAGCTGAGAATAACCGGTGATAAAACGGATAAAGACGCCAAAAAGGAGCTTTACACAGCTGAAGACGCGGCAGATAAAGGCAGAAAGTATTTTGTAAAGCATGACGATGTGAGTCTGCGTCCTTCACAGACAAGCGTTCCGACGGAACTTCCGTATGTACTGACCGAGCTTGGCAGCTTTTCCCATGACAATAAGGAATACTCCGTTTCAGAACTGTATGACGGAGATCTCCGCGATCTTTTTGAAATAGGCAGTAGGCTTGAAAAGCTTTTCAGAAAGGCTGACAGTCGCTCAAAAGAACAGTTCATTGCCAAAGTGTTTCTAAGGATGATGTTTACCGTCAGGGCGTTCTATTCCTGCCGTCTATCCAATCTCGACATAAAGATCACAAACGAAGTCTATAAGATTACGGGAAACGACCTGAAACATGTTTCCGTGAAGATGATTGACTGTTTCGAAAGTCTGATATCCGGCGACTATTCCAAGACCGCGATTTCCGACAACGTGTACAGAGTGTCGATGAAATGGTTATCTCCCGCTTTGTTTTACATTGCACTCAACAGATACACCGAGCAAACCAGTCTTGCCGCAGCCCGCTTCTCAGACGTCTATTCCATGGGGATTCTGCTTTATTATCTGTACTCCGGACAGAAAATCTGGCATGCACCCTGGGACGGCGGAAAGTACAGTGAATCGGATATGGAAAGGCTGACAGAAAAATATCCCGAACGCAAGAAATACATAGGAGAAGAAAACACAAAGTGTCAGTATTCAGCGGATTACAAACAGTTTTACTACTCGGAATTCCGTTCTCCCATGATGAAGGAGATCACGCCGGATAGCTTTCCTTTTGCCGCTGATCCTTCCGCTGTTGCGGACCTTCTCAAAAAAATGCTGTCATTCCCTGTCGACATTTACGATTCCCCTGTTGAAATGTGTGACTGTATCATCCGTGAATACTGCGACATTCTCAGAAATAGTGGTATTCCGCTCGATGCCAGCGCAGCACGGTTCTCACCTGATTCTCAGGGCACTGACCAAAGCGTGCATATTGTCATTGAGCTTCAGAATGAAATGGTACGTCAGGACGAAGAAAAGTCAGAATGGAAGGAATACCTTACCTATGACATGAAAAAAGGCGATGTGATCGGTGTGCCGATGGCGCTGTACCGAAAAAACAGGGAAAATATGGCGGAGCGGTTTATCGTGAATGACATGATTTTCCTTATCTGCGACGGGGAGAATGTCTTTTACAGAACCGTACCAGACGAATCGTTCAGGGATTTTACTTGCGTTTTCTCGCTGAACGGGGACAATACCGAAAGCTGTTACGGTTTGCTGGAAGGGAACACCATAACGGTGCAGACTATTGAAAACGGCGAAATGACGTCAAGGGTATCATTGAGGAGGAAATAGCACATGGAAATCAGAATGGCAATGGTTCTTGAGGCGGGAGTGGAAACAGGAAAGTTTATAGATGAAATAATCAGCAACGACGGAGAAACGATCATCCGGACTGAAAAATACGGCATCGGCTCTGTCGTCTATGCCCTTACGAAACTGACATGTGACAGACTTGCGGCAGATAAAACCGTCAGCAGCATCGAGGGAATCCTGTTTTACAAGGACACAATGCTCCCCCGCAACGGAAACTGGGTATCTGACACGAGGAACGAAGAAATGTTCTGTGATAGACTGCATGATTATATGGTTACAGATTTTGCCGAGAACGATACGCTCAGTTTATCAACGGAACCGGAGAGTTATTGCACCGCAAAAGCATTGACGCAAGCCGTCAAGGAACTGCACAAATTCAAGTCCTTTCATCCTGACAATACCAAAACCGTCCTTGTCTTCGCAGCTCCGTCTGACCGGATTTTTGATGGACAGACGCCTGCTGATTACGGATTTGACGAGTCGGAACTTCCCGATCTGACGGTTTTCTTTCTGAACGAAAATGTACTGACCAGTCTGACCAATGCGCCTGCAATGCTTTCCGCATTCAACCGACTGAGGCGTCCCGCCCGGATTTTCGGCAGCAGGGCACTGCTGGACGATGTAAGAGGATTCAGTGCGTACACTGTTGAGGACGCGCTGTCTCTCTCGATTGACGAGAAAAGAGGAGCGGCCTATTCCTTCTTCGGATGGCTGACTGATCTTTCAAGGGACGGTGACGGCAAATGATCGGGTATTCCGATAAGCAAAACAACAGTGAAGATTATGAAAACTACTCGCTCTCGCTCAGTATCCTTCGTACCGATTATGACCGGATTCTGGATCACACCATCAAGAAAACAATTCTTTGCGGAAAGCTCCGTCAACTGACTGAAATGTTCGGTGATGATTTTGTCTACGACACAGCTATCACATCCGTCCAGGAGACCATCGGAACCTTATCCGAACTGCGTGGTGTGTTCATAGAAGGCGTTACGGTTCTGCCGGATCACTATTTGGTGCAAAGGCTGTCGGAGGAGAATCTCGCAGAGATGTCTCTGAAAAAGAGAGCACTCCTTCTTGAAAAGGCACTGACCGTCATTTCACAGATTGAGGATGAGGGAATCTATCCCGGTCCCATTTCACTTGACAGCATTATCTATGACGCGAGCGACCACAGCGACGAGATATTTATCGGCAACGTAGAATATTTTCAGCTCGGAGCACTGCGCCATACCTGGCCGCTCTACAACAGAGATGAACACGCCGGCGCGGAAGGACGCTTTTTTGACCAAAGGCTTCAGGCAATTGCGGATGTACGTCTGTTTGCCAAACTGATCATAGCCTGCGTCGATGATCTTTATCATATTGACGAAAAAGCAGAACTGCTGGGGTTCTCTGATGAAATTATCAGCGTGCTGCGTGCGCCGGAACCTGAACCTATCAAAAAACTGATCGGATTGGCACAACGGATCGCAATGGATCCTTCTATAGCGATGAAAACAGACAACGATCCGGGAATGGATACATTATCCGTAACGGTAGTGATTCCTCCATGCAGCTGTACGCAGGAACTGATTCTCTGGAACAGACAGATCGCCATGATCAATGACCTTATCTGGGGTGCTTGTGATGATGAATCAAATATCAGCATTGCCTATATATGGTCGGGAAACGTACCCGGCAGTGTGCCAGCTAGAAGCAACAGCACCGTCAACATCACAGATTATGTTCCGATCGGCCATTCGGATATGCCGAATATACAGTGTGATTGCGACGGTTCACTACCTTCGGATTTCACCCTGTCCTGCATAGCGGCTGATTCGCTCATCAGATCACGAATTCATTCTATACATCTGCTATTTATTCTCTTCCCCCTTACGCCAGAAACTTCCAAGATCAACTGTATTATGGACGGTCTTTGCCAATCTGATTCATCCAGAACTGACCGGGCAAATATTCATCCGTTTTACCTGTATGCCGAACCTCACAAGAATGGAGGAATCGTCCGCATGGAAAAAGGTTTCAATACAGACAGTCCGGAAGATATGAAAAGGATAGAAGAAAACCTCACCTCCGTCATCAGAAAAACCCATGAAGTGAGACAACTCATAAAAATCAGAAAAGAGGGCAAACAATGAAAAAGACAACCAGACTTCGCCTGACCTCACTGACCGCAATGATACTGTGCGCCGCGCTTTTGATGACGTCTGTGTGCGGCTGCGGCAAGAACAGCGACAGCGGCAACCAGGCCGAACAGATAATTACTCTTTCAGAATCCGATGAAGGATACGATATTGTGCTGGCTCTTGATGAATCATCATCCATCAGCACACACGAGAAACAGTTCAGAAATCAGGCATCCCACGCGCTGGTCACAGCCGTATCAGACAACTGCCGCCTTGGAACAGTATTCTTTTCCAGCGGAATCAACGCCGGATACGACATGCTTTCCATGAGCAAGGAGAAAAACCGAAAACGCTTTTTGCAGCTTTTCGACGCAGACAAAGGCAGAATGAATTCTGCCGACGACGGCACCGATCTGGGACTTACTCTCCAGCATTCCTTCAAAATGCTTGGAACCTCAGAACGTGAAAAGGCGATATTCCTCTTCACGGATGGAGTCAATTACATTTCCAACGGAGAAAACGCGCCGGATGTTGCCGCAACCAAAAAAGCCGATGAGTTTACCCGTCAGCAGGTGCAGAAAGCCTGTACCTTTAGTAATGGAACTCCAGTGCCGATTTATGTAATTTATCTTGACGATCATTCCCGCAACAAAAAAAATGAAGGCATAGACCATCTTCTGGATCTCATGAGCACGTCGGACCGTCCTGCGGTTCTGATTGACGTTAAAGACAACAGCCTCGAAAACTGGTCAGGGCTCGCGTGGTCGGGCATCTGCAACAGAATTATCAGGGTTGACGATCCCGCCATGCTTCCCACTGTATTTACAAGAATACTTTACAAGCTGAAAAACGTCGGTCTGGCTTCCTTCTCGGCTGAACCGGATGAGGAAAGAACTATTCCGGTAGGATTTACCGTGCCGGACTTCGCCGTTAAAAAAATACAGATTTCGGTTTTCAGCGAAAAGCCGTTTACAATTGACAAAGCTGGGCCGGTAGATGGAGAAAACTATATACCGAAAAAGGTCAGATGCGCGGGCGGAAGACTTCACATGATCGAAATTCCCGATTATACCGACGAATACATCAGGAACCATTTCAAGGACGGTGAAAACAACGGTATTCTGATGCCCGGAATGTGGCAGATGGATATTACCGGAAGTGCCGCCGTTTCGGGTACTGTTGCGTGTTACGCCGATTTTTCCGCTTCCGCCGTGTTCCGTCAACAATCGCCCGACGGTGCGCTTCACAGTGGCAGTGATATGACTGTATCGCTTTCTCTTACCGGAAGTAGCGGAAGTGAAATTCATATTCCCAAAGGAACCACAGCGCGGTTGATTTGCAGTCAGAATGGAAAAACCGCTTCCTGCGCTGATCTGAGCAAAGACGGAGACAGATTGACAGCCGACAGTATCAGACTCGAAAAAGCGGGAGAGTATGATGTCTGCGTGGAAATGAGCTACTGGGATATGCTTTTCACCGCCTCCGGAACGCTTACGATTGCGGAAGGATTGTCCGTGTCTGCCGACACCGTTGATGAAATGCCGGAAAAGCGTTCTAAACTGCCGATCCTTCCAATTCTGCTGCTCATTTTGCTGCTCGCGGCGGCGATATATATATGCATTCGCTTGCTTGCCGCAGAGAATCATTATCCCGTAGGAAGTCAGAATTGTAACGGCTTTCTGATCTTTAAGGACGGCGAACGTCAGTATGGCTGCGCGATTCCCAAGAACACCGGCTTCTTCTCTTTGGCTGACCGTCCGGTAAGGCTCTGCAAACTTCATGCGGAAAGCATGTACGGCGAAAACGATGAGACGAATCCGATGGAATCGGTTTGTCTGAAGCTGCATCTTGCGGGAAATGAAATGTACCTCTCACTCGACTATGCAGCCGCATTCGCAGCACTCTTTGCGGGTAAAGGTTCTTTTGGCGGACTGTCCGGCTTCCTCTGCAAAAGAGCGTCCGAATCCTGCGATGTCAACGCAACCACACGCAAATTCCCGGTCGAACAGGGTGAGACTTACACCGTCCTTTACAACAACCGCGAGTACACGCTTATCTTGTGTGATAACGGCTGGAATGAGCTTTTAATAAAGAATCTATAACATACCGGAGGGATTATTATGACGAAGTGTCCGTTTTGTCAATGTGAAATCAATCAAAGCAACGTGCTGTATTATTTTGACCACAAGATCAGCAAAGACAGCTTTTCCGAGCCGCTTTCCAAGATATACCGCGGCGTTTTCCTCAATCACAACCGCGTGGAGCAGGGGCACGGATATGTCAGTTTCTGGTCGGAACGCTCGGGTTTGCACGAGCCGCAGGGAGCGCAGGGATTTGTCCTCTGCACGGATGAACTGGACGAGCTGGCGGGAGCGGTTGGCGTAAAGGCGAAAAACGGAGTATATGCCTTCGGAAATGGCTGCGTCGACTTATCAGGAGATACACCCTTTATCAAGTCGGGTACGATGACTTACCGACCCACAGCACTGGCGTGTCCGGATTGCGAAAACCTGCTGCCGCTGGATTATTTGTCTTCAAAATGCGTCAACATCGCCCTTGTCGGAAGTTCAAAAACAGGCAAAACAACCATGCTTCTCTCCCTGCTTTCCGATAATTTCAGAAATCTGACAGGGCAGTGTGAAGGCAAGCTGAAAGTGACTCGCAGTTTTGACTGCACCGACGGATATGTTAGAAATTTCTGGGACAGGATGCTGTCGGGTTTTCAGGAAAACGGCAGGGTTCCTGATGCTTCTGACCAGCCTCTTCCCCCGCTGTTTCTCCGAATGGAGTGGGAATTGCCCCAGGGAGGTCAGTTTTCCCATAATCTATGCCTGATTGACACACAAGGGGATGTCTTTCAGGATGACGAGCGTGCGAAAAAAACGCTGTCACTTCTGGAAACGTGCGACGGGATTCTGTATTGTGTGGATCCGTCTCAGAGTATATCGGCAAGAGGAAAGGGAACAACTGCGAAAAGCAATAAAGGCATTGCTCCCGGAACAGCTATCGGAAGACCGGTTATTGCTCCGCCTGCCGGTGCTGTCTCTCCTGAAAAGAATTCTGCTTCCGGAGATCCGGCGATGATCTACGAAAGGTATTTCAGAACAGATCGACGCTGGGAAGGTAAGAAATGTGCCTTTGTTTTGACAAAATTAGATAAATATATTGATATTTCGGCAAAATATGATATAATTATTAACGAATTTCCGTATAGTCGTTTTCTCACATCATCGTTTGGTGCGCCTTTCGAAAGAGAAGAACTCTTTGATTTTACAGGGATTGCTTACAGGCAGATGGCTGCTCAGGCTGTTTTTCAGAAAGAGTTTCCCACCATGCCGACTCCTTCCAACTGCGCATTCAAATCCTTGGCGTATTTTGCCGTATCTTCCTTCAGCGGAGACGCCATGCCTGACAAGACAAAAGGCAGCGGACTTTATGTGAAAGACAGACAAAAGCGGAACTGCCTTTTCGTTCACGAGCCGCTCATGTGGCTGCTTTCGGAAATTGTACCCGATCTTCGCAGGCAAGAATTCGAAGAGTTGAGCAGCCGTCTGATCAAGAGTAACGCATAAAGGCATTTTACATTGTTAGGGAAGTGCATTGAATGCTGTTCAACAAAGAAACATTTCTGGATGACCTCTTTCACCATTTCAAGGAAACACATCATCTGATAACAGACATGGATGTGTACAGAGCCATAGCACCTCATGTGTATACAGTTACCAATGGTGCCTTCACCGAAAGAGATTTGAAGGAATTGCCTAATTATACCCGGTTTCTGCATGAATGGGAACTGTACAACGATAGACAGAACGGCTCGCTCCACCGCTACAGCATCCCTATGATTTCTCCGATGATTCCTGGAGGAGTAAAAAACCAGTATAACGCTTGGGCAAGAAGCGGAAGATTTCCTGATTGTCCCGAAACGGTTATTTCTCTCTGCCGTGCTTGCGGAGTAAATGATTTTGAATATATCAAAACAGCAGTCAACACATATTGCTCAAGAACTTTTGAAGGCAAAGGTCTGCGAAAAATTCTGCTTTTCGGCGTAGCACGAGGATTTATAGATATTGGTGAACTGGAAATTAAACCTCAAGGTAATGGCTATCAGTTTGGTCTTGTCGAACAGTATTACGAAAAGTACCTTGCTGACTTTAGTAGTAAAGACGATATCACTACTTATATGGATAATGGTACGATTGAGGCTGATGAGGAAGAAAAAAAGTGCCAAACCAGAGATGATTTTTTCAGACTGCTGGAAAAGTCTAAAATAATTGACGGCATTTTATGTGATGTAGTGGAGCTCATCGCAGCCGTGGAAGATATGGTGGAATGCAGAAAACAAACTCCAAATGAGAGCATCAACAATCTCTTTTTACGTTACAATGCAAAAAGTGTTCGACCTAACTACAGCAAAATGCTTCACGGATTTCGTCCTGAACCGGAGTGGTTTCTGAAATTCGCACTTGGTCTTCGGTTGACACGAAAAGAAATATCCAGAATAAAGCGTCTTCTTCATGCGACCGATCCGTATTTCGCTGTTTGCTGTGACATTATTTCAGAAACCAACGAAGCTTTCCCAAAAATTGAAACCAATAGCGCATACAAAAATCGGCTGCGTCTTCTAGCGGCAACCGTTTTTTCTGATGGAATCACCATAAACGATAAATATCCAGATTTTTTCACATTTATTCAAAGCAGATAAGAGTAACCTGAGGAGTTGAACGCCATGAAAATATATTGTCCTTTTTGTATGTCCGAACACGAGCGAAATAATGATCGCCCGTTTGTATGTACACGATGTCATAAACTGGTTGACCCGCTTGACCTTCCCGATAACGGTCAGACGCCGCCTCCGATACCCAAATGCGTAACAGATTCCATCACCAAAGGGGATTATTACGCCGAGAAAAACGAATCCTTCAATCATTTAGGTTTGGCTTGTAAACCCGTCCATGGAGGAGTCGCGGTAGTGTCCTGTTCATCCGACGCTTCACATATTTCCATTCCCGAAAGCTATAACGGAATGCCGGTTGTTTCTGTGGCGGCAAATGCCTTTCAAGGAAAAAACGGACTTGTATCCGTGACACTTCCGAATACCCTCAGAACCATTGGAGACCGTTCATTTGCCGAATGTACTTCACTTCGGGTAGTAAAGGCCGGTTCGGGGTTAGAGTACATTGGAAAAGATGCGTTTTTCGGATGCATTCAGCTCGAAGACTTTTCTTTTGATTCTGTTCCGCATGCTGACGTCAGTGCTTTTTCCGGATGTTACCGTCTCGGTATTCAGAATGAAAAGATCAGATATACAAACTGACAGAGAAGCTGTTATCTGAAATTATATTTGAAAGGAAAATAAAAAAATGGGAACCAACTACCTGAAATGTGAAGCCTGCGGAAAATTCTGTACAGCAAATTTTGTACCGGGTACACTTCTCGGAAGGGCTTTGATGTGCTGCAACTGCGGAAAAAAAGTGAATTTAAGTTCGCTTGAGAGCAGAACATGCGAAAAGTGTAAATCCACGTTCTATGCTCCTAAAGGATCTTTCGCCGACACTTTTGTCTGTCCGAACGGCTGCGACAACGGAGTGAAGGAAGTTAAGAGCAAGCCCGAAAAAGAGCCGGAATCTTTTTCCACAGCTCCGGTTGCTGCTTCTCCCAAGGTCCCTCTTGATGTGGATGTAGAACTGATTCCGGGTGTTTACTGTCCAGATTGCAGCGGAGAGCTTGTGTATTACAATGGCTATCCGTACTGTACCAATTGCCGCAAATACATAGAACGAGCGGATATAGCGGATCCTCTGATCGAGGACTATCTGAGAAATCATACAGGCAGAAAACCGCGTGTGATCGAATGGCCAGTAGAAAAAATGGGCAACAAGCTGCTTTTTCTGCATGGCGGAGGAAGTCATATTCCTATGCACAGCCTGATCGTTGTCCATGACAACCAACTGATGATATACCGTTCCGCTTATGGGACTCAATTCAAATCAGGCGCGAAAAGCTATACTTTCTTCCCGAGCAAAGGAACAGAAACCGAAAGACTGGATGCTTTGTATACAGACGCGCCGGAAGAAGTAAACCTGCTTAATCTTGCTACCTCCGTTTTGTTCATGTCCCTGCATAATCATCAGCGTGAAAAC
>JAEEGL013959845.1_pt1 | contig 13255 bp, 8 predicted proteins | sample 9134231 | NCBI WGS metagenome assembly JAEEGL01 (sample SAMN16246548, study PRJNA631951) | gut metagenome | biome: gut microbiome; feature: rumen; material: fiber-attached | host: Bos | place: Iran: Karaj | collected 2018-10 | reverse complement strand
TGACTACGTCGGTGTACCACTGCGCAAAATCCTCTCCCATAGAGGTGATAGCTTCCACCATTTTCTTGTTGTTTTCGTTTTCTTTAGCCATAAGATTATTTACGTGCACCCTTTGCACGCTTCCTCCTTTACTTTTTTTGGCTTTAAATTAAGGTTAGTCAGAGTAACTTTAATGCGGTTTCTTATTTTTGTCAAGAAAAACCCCCGAAGGACCTCCAAAAAAAACAGGGGAAATTCTTCCGGATATGTATTACAATAGGGTTGGAAAAGGATGGCTTTCAAGCTGTCTTAAGGAGGAGGAAACAATGTTACGACAGACTGTTACAGAAAACGGAGCCGTTCGGGGACTCCCGGGCTCCAACCCTCGCATAACCGCCTATAAAGGCATACCCTTTGCCGCTCCCCCCGTGGGCGAAAACAGATGGCGCGCTCCACAGCCTTGCAAAGACTGGGAAGGAGTCTATAAAGCCTACGGATTTGCCCCCATCTCGGTTCAGGACACCCCCGGTCTCGGAACGGGCATATATGACAGAGAATGGCATGTGGACTCGGAAGTCCCCATCAGCGAAGACTGTCTCTATTTAAACATATGGACTCCCGCCAACAGAGCGGACGAGAAACTTCCGGTACTGGTGTGGTACTTCGGCGGAGGTTTCCAATGGGGTTACACTTCGGAAATGGAATTTGACGGAGAACATCTTGCAAGCCGCGGAGTCATTGTGGTCAGCGTGAATTACCGTCTGGGTCTTTTCGGCTTCCTGTCTCATCCGGAGATCACCGCGGAAAGCCCGGAAGCTCCCGCAAACTTCGGCCTTCTTGACCAGCAGGCAGGCCTCAGGTGGGTTTATAGGAACATCGCAAACTTCGGAGGAGACCCTGACAGGATCACCATCGCAGGCCAGTCCGCAGGAGGCGCATCGGTGATGCATCAGTACACCTGTGATGACAATTACGATCTCATAAAAGGTGCAGCAGTCATCAGCGGTATGATCCGTAATCCCGAAGAAAAGGCGGACATATTCCATCCCCTGACCCTTAAAGATGCCGAAAAGCGGGGAGAAGAATTCTTTGACTTCATAGGCGTCAAAACCCTTGAAGAAGCCAGAAGCATGGACGCCTTCGAACTCCGGGCGAAGTACGGCGAATATGCCCGGAATCACCCCAGGATGTTCCCCATCCGAGACGGAAAGTTCTGTACGGAAGATCCCATGGAGCGGTTTGCGAAGGGGAACTGCACCAATGCTCCCCTGATCTCGGGAAACACTTCCGACGAATTCACAAATAACGGAAAGAACATTGTGGAACTCAGTGTAAAGACCGCTTTTTCCGAAGCAGCCGAAAGCACTCCCGAAAAGAAATGCTACTACTACAGATTCGACCCTCAGATCCCCGGAAATGACCATCCCGGCACATTCCACTCCGTGGATCTCTGGTTCTGGTTCGAAAGCCTGGGAAAATGCCACCGTCCTTTTAACGGAAAAAATTTCGACCTGGCAAGGCAGATGTGCGATATGTTCGCAAACTTCATAAAAACAGGAGATCCCAACGGACGCGGTTCAGACGGCAGGATCCTGCCTCAATGGCTCCCCTACTCGGAAGACAAGGCTGAAATGGTATTTGACGACAGAGGCCCCGTTCCCGGAAAAGAGGGCGGCATCAGACTCTTCAACACAGGAAAAAAGCAGGCTGTGAACCCTTACCTTCCTTCCTGGGAATATGTGCCCGACGGAGAGCCCTATGTCTTCGGGAACCGTGTCTACGTCTACGGTTCCCACGATCTCTATGACGGAGAGACCTTCTGTATGGGCGACTATATCTGCTGGTCGGCTCCCGTAAAAGACCTTGGAAACTGGCATTACGAAGGTGTGATCTACGAAAAGACCGCAGATCCTCTGAACAAAGACGGACAGATGTGTCTTTATGCTCCCGACGTGACTGTGGGACCCGACGGAAGATACTATCTCTTCTACGTCCTTGACCGTGTCTGCGTGGTTTCCGTTGCGGTGAGCGACCGTCCCAACGGCCCCTTCGATTTTTACGGATATGTTCACTATCCCGACGGAACAAGGCTCGGTGAAAAGCCCGGAGACGAACCCCAGTTCGATCCCGGCGTCCTCACGGAAGGAAAAGAAACCTTCCTTTACACAGGCTTTGCAGGCCACGGCGACAAGTCAAGACACGGTGCCATGTTTACGGTGCTTGATGAGGATATGCTCACGGTAAAAAAAGCTCCGGTGTTCGTGTGTCCGGGCAACGTTTACAGCAAAGGAACCTGTTTTGAAGGTCATGCATTTTTTGAAGCTCCTTCCATCAGAAAGAAGGACGGAAAGTACTTCTTCATTTACTCCTCCGAAGCCATGAACGAGCTTTGTTACGCGGTTGCCGACAAGCCGGAAGGGCCTTTTGAATACGGCGGTGTGCTGGTGAACAACAGCGACAGAGGCATAGATTCCTACAAACCCGCAGACATGGCCATGGCATACAGCGGCAACAATCACGGAAGCATGGTGCAGATCGGGGACGACTGGTACATCTTCTACCACCGTCACACCAACAACACCTCCTTCTCCAGACAGGTTTGCGCGGAAAAACTGGAGACGCTTCCGGACGGCAGCATAAAACAGGCTGAGATCACATCCTGCGGTCTGAACGGCGGACCTCTCTGCGACAACGGTGAGTACCCCACCTACATCGTCTGCAACCTTTTCACCCCGGAACACAAGGTCTACGTGGAAGACAGCGCTCCCGTTGTGGTGCAGCTCGGCGGAGACGGCGATCACAACGAAGGCTACATCAAGAAACTGACAGAAGGCGCCACCGCAGGTTTCAAATACTTTGACCTTAAGGCCGCTACCGGGCTCAGGATCAAGACCCGCGGCTACTTTGACGGAGTTGCGGAAGTCCGCACATCTTTTGACGGGCCCGTTCTGGGCGAGATAAAGATTGTAAATTCCAATGTCTGGACACCCGGGGATTGTCATTTCGGTCCTTTAACGGGAAGATATGCCCTCTATGTAACCTTCAAAGGCCGAGGCACCTGCAGTTTCAAGAGTTTTGAGTTTTTACATGACATGTGATGCTCCTGCGGATCGGCTTTAGACCGGCGCGTAGAAGCAAGATCCCGTATATTAAAAACACGATGAGTCACTGACCCATCGTGTTTTTTTCTATGATCACATCCCTGCCAAAGCAGTCTGTGATCCTGATCTGAGTTCTTTCAACATTTCCTTTGACCCTGACTGTCACATTCTTTTCCCCGCATTCCACCGAGATGCGGATCATCGGCGGGTTTTCAGGCAACTTCGAAATACCGTCGTCGTCAAGGTATTCGAAGTTGAACGTCCCCTCCCTTAAGGCATATACGTTGAAGACAGTGTTCCCATTTTCTGCGGTGGGGATAATGGATCCTGCCTTTACAAACCACACGGGAAGCCCTGTCCAAGGTGCATCCGCAGTGACTTTTCCCATAAATACAGGATCTTTCTTTTCGCACCCCGCAGATGTGTCACACTCCGCTGAAACTGCGACGTTCAGCCCTCTGTACCAGCCTGTGGGAACCTTAGGCAGATCCACGGTAACGGATGTTGCTCCTTCGTCAAATACAGGGCATGCAAGGATGCTGTCTCCGAAGAAGAAAGCATCGCTCTCCGTGTCATAGCCCGGGAATTTAAGAAATACGGGATAGATCACGGGATCATGAGTCTTTACGCTCCTGTAGACTTCGTTATATATGTATGGGATGAAGCTTTCCCTTAAGTCAAAGAGTTTCTTTACATCAGAGATAAGATCCGGATAGAGCCAGGGCATGGTGGAACTTCCGTCGTCATTCCATGAATGCAGCGTGAATCTGGGTGTGAAAAGGCCGTACTGGATCCACCGCATGAAAAGTTCCTTCCCGGGAGCAGGTCCCGCAAAGCCTCCGATATCCTGTCCGAAATTGTAGAATCCCGACAGGGACATGGTCATGGCCATCTTATGCTGGAACCTGAAATCTCCGAAACCCGTACGATTGTCTCCCGTCCAGGTGGTGGCCATACGCTGAAGTCCCCCGATTCCGCATCTTGAAACCGAATAGGTCCTTTCGGACTTGTCCTGGGCTTCAAGGCTGGCCATGGTCATGAGGAAAGAGAACAGGGGTCTTATGTCACATGCCTTTACGGGATGTCCGAAGCCGTGAGCCCAAACTTCCTCATCGCAGACATCGTACTCGTTGTTGTCATTCCATATGTTCCTGTAACCCTTGTCCACCAGCTGTTTCTTTACGCAGTCCCGCCAGAAGTCATAGGCTTCGGGGTTCGTGAAATCCAGATAGCTTCCGTAGCCCGACCAGAAAGGGAATCTGGCCGGTGTCCCGTCCGCATAGTGCAGGAACCAGCCTTTTTCCGCGATCTGCAAATAAAGGGGATGATCAGTCAGGAACGCAGGTTTTACATTGGGCAAAAACTCCACTCCCGCATCTTTAAAGTACTTCGAAAGGCCCTCGGGAGAAGGGACCTTGTCCGTATTCCAGTGAAAAACACATCTCTTCTCTCCGATCTGGGTGTAGCCGCTGGAAAGATAAAAGCCTCCGGGGGATATGCCGTGCTTTTTGCATGTATCGATGAAGCCCCGGAGCTGTCTGTCCGCATCGGGCGCATCGGTGTAAGCCATGGTACTCCCGCAGTACTTAAATGTCCACTTGGGCGGGAAGAGCATGGGACCGCACATTTCCGAAAAACGTCTCACTATCTCGGGAACAGTACCAAAGATCACGTAATAGACCAGGTTTTCTTCGTTACACCTGAAGGACTTGAAGGGTGTGTAGTAATTGTTCAGTTCCTTGCCGAAGGAGATCTCTCCGTTGGAGTAGGTGTCGTAATATATACCGTATGCGCCTGCGGAATTCTCGCAGATGTAGAAGGGGAGCTGCTTGTAGAGAGGGTCCGATGTCCGTGCATCAAATCCCATGGCGTCTCCCGCTCCGATCTTAAAGCTCATACCGTTCTTGTTGACATTTCCCGTCTTGTCCCCAAGACCGAAGATCTTTTCCTCAAACTCTCTTGAAATGAAATGCATGCTGCCTCTGCCAAGTTCATGCCCCAGATTCAGGGAAATGTAATCTCTGTCCTGAAAAAGGATCTTCCCCTTTTGGGCCACCTTAAGGCCAAAGTTAAATGAATTAAGCTCGATCTCAGCATATTCGGTGGTAAAACTGTAGGTCTTTCCCTTTCCTTCGGGATGAGTGCAGGGTATCTCCTTTACATCCGGTCTTACGGTCTCAAACCCTGCAATGCTCAGTTTGTCTCTTCCTTCCCTGGGGCAGATGCCGTCGGGACACACGGTATAAGTGGGAAACAGCGGAACATCATTTCGCACAAGAGCCACTCTCAAAATGTTCCTGAAAAAGTCCAGCCGTCCCTCTATGCTTTTTCCTTCACCCTCGTCGGAAGTAAAGAAAAAGCTTTGATCGTTATGATCCGTGATATTGAATAAATGATTATACTTCATAGCTTTATCCTCTTTAAGCGATATCTATGGTCTTGTTCTCATATGCCTCTTTGAGTTTTAATTCCTTTTCCTCCTGGAGTTTCTCCACCCTTGCCTTGGATAAAGGATAGAACACAAGGAGGATCACTGCCATGAGGGCAAAAAGGATGGCAGGGATCAAAGTGGCCAGATCGTACATCTTTTTAAGGTTCTCCAAGGTCTGGACCGCACCCTTTTCATATTTGTAGTTCATGCCAAGAAGCGCGCCGTTTACGCATATGGCTGCCACAACCTGTCCCAGCTTACGGAAGAAGTTGAAGAAGGAGTAGGCAGTTCCGTCGTCCCTGGAACCCGTGGTGACTTCGATGTGATCGATGGAGTCCGTGGCCATGGACCAGAGCTGCAGCACAAGGGTCGTGAGTCCGCAGCCGCTGATGAAGCAGAGCACCAGGAAGAGAACAATGAGTTTTTCGGGTGCAACGCCCCTCATGAAGAAGAGCACCAGGTTGGCAACGGATGCCAGAGCCACTCCCGCGGTGCACACTTCCTTTTTGCCGATCTTTCTCGCAAGGCGCGGCATAAAGAACATAAGGACGATCATGGGTGAATAGGTACATGCCTGGCTGGCCAGGTTCATCCAGTTGGCATGGAAATAGTCATTGAAAAGGTAGAGATAAAAGCTCTGGGTGAACATCTGTCCCGCAAGGAGGAGCATGGCCGCAAGGCTGATGGCAACGAAAGCCCTGTTCGAGATCAGGATCTTAAAAGCCTTAAGGGCTGCGCCCTTTTCATGTGCCTTGGGCTTGGTGATGACACGCTCTTTGTTAAGGGCAAATGTAAGGATAAGGAGAAGGCTTGAGCATACAGCCATGATCACAACGCCGATGATCACAGGCTTATACTGCATGTCTGTAATGATCTGTCCGTTCTCGCCGTAAACATAGTTTCCCGCAGCGTCCACACGCTTTGCATATGCAAAGGATGCCAGGATGAACACGGGAACACTGCCCAGTGCGGCACCGATGGCTCTGTAAACGGAGAGTTTGTTTCTCTCTCCCACGTCGGTGGTCACTACGGATGCTAATGAACCGTAAGGGATCTGCAGCACCGTATAGCACATGCCGAAAAGCACGTAGGTCACTGTGGCATAGATGCAAGTTCCCACGTAATTCACATCTCCTCCGAGACCGGGGAATTTAAGGAACATGAAAACAGCAAGCACGCACAGCGGAACCGAAACATAGAGAAACCACTGCCTGTAGCGTCCGAAGCGGGTAGGCTTTACGGTGTCGCATATGCGTCCCATAATGGGATCGTTCACCGCATCCCAGACTCTCGCTCCGATGAACATGAACATGATGAACAACGGACTCAGGTTAAACACGTCCGTATAGTACTTTTGAAGGATTGATGTCACAAGGCTGAACACCAGACATCCCGCAGCATCTCCCATGGCATAGCCGATATAATCCTTTGCCTTGAGTCCGCTGGTACGTGAAATATAACTTTTGCTTTCTTCTCCCATAAATGAGCCTCCTCTTTCTTTTGGTACATCGTCTCTCGTGCAGATATACCCATATAGTCCATTCTATCTGTTTTCAAAGGTATCGGCAATATCTATTTGCAAAATAGTTACTGTTCACAGATATGCAAGGTGCTAAAACTCTGAAAGTTCACTTTCAAAGAGTTTCAGCACCTTGCATATTCTGCGTAGCAGTAACCGCCCCACCCACATGAGCATATAACGGGGTCCCTCCCCCACTTCGTGGCGGTTCTCCCCGTTATCATTAGTAGCGAAGCGGATTGCGAATGCAGGGTTGCGGGCGGTGTGAACAGTAACAAAAAACGCTCCGGCCCTTCTCGAAGCCGAAGCGTTTTCTCATATCTATTTTCTTAATTGTAACACGCCCAAAAGTAGCAAAAGCTGCGCAGCGGTGTTTACACTCTGCGCGATCCAGTTTACGGACGCCGAAGTGAAGTCCCGCGACGAGAGATAGCCCATGCCCAGCATGCATACAAAGGAAAGCACGAACAGCACGATGACCACAGGCTTTTTGAGTCTTGCGGCAAGGACGCAGAGGCCTGCGAACATAAAGCCCAGACCAACGATCATCATCGCCACGAAGAACATGGTTCCTGTGACTACAGCCGGAGCTACGCTCTTAAGTTCCTCTGTTGACTGCTTGTGGCGGATCATGGCGATCACACCCAGACCTGCCAGCAGGAAGCCTATGGACTGCATAGGGAAAAAGACGGAGTTCAAAGGCTCAAGATCGCATATGCCTGTGGCGTAAAGCAGTTTGTAAAGAGCTTTACAGAAGCCTGCGCAGATAACATCTATGGTTCCTGCGGCAAAAAGCGCGAATGCACCCTTTCCCATCCTGTAATACAATTCCCTCTGGAGCATGACTGCAGCCACCGCAAAAAGGGCAACGGGCACAAAATCCATCAGTGCCATGGGTATAGAAAATTCTTTCATATCAAACCTCGCTTATCCGGATTCTCAGTCAGCCTTCTTGTTCAGATGGTAGATGGGAAGAAGGGGAATGATGATAGGTGTCTTGTCGGCATATTCATTGTACGCCGCATCATTTCCGTAACGTGCCATCTGACGCTTCTCAAGACGCTTCGCTCCGTTAAACATGATGTATACGATGCAAACATATGCCAAAACGGCCATCAGCCACTGACCGAGACCTGTATAGGTCGTAACGCCTGCCACAAACACGCCTGTCCAGAAAGTGATCTCTCCCAGGTAGTTGGGGCAGCGCACCATCTTATAAAGACCTTTTGTAGCCACCATCTTAGGATTTTCCTTCTTCTGAGCCGTCTTCTGTCTGTCGGCTGCGGATTCGAGAATGAGGCCGCAAAGAGAGATCGCCATTCCCACAACCGGAACGATGACGTCCTTGGATCCGTTGGCATATCTGTAAAGCATGGGGCTCACCTGAGCGGTATAAAGGACTGCAACGGTGATCCAGATGGCAATGCTCACAAATACGGGGATCTTCTTGTCAGCGCCGATCTCATCCTTCAAAGTCTTCTTATATGCGGCGCTCTTTATCTCACGTGCCAGCAGGAAGCCGGAAAGCCTTGCGCCATATGCGATGAAAAGCACTGTCTGTAAGATCGCCAGCCACAGCACATCTTCCGTTCTTCCGTTCATAAGGGAAAGCACAAGAACGGTAATGCCGCCTCCGGCAATGGCAAATCCGTAACCGATGGACAGGAAGTATACATACTTGTAAAAGCCCACTGCGCAAAGAACAGCGCAGACGATGCATATGATCAAAAGTTCATTCCAAAGCATAAAAACATCTCCTATATTCTTCTCTTAAAGATCATTTATTGAAACTCTCTTTGATGTACTTTGCAAAGCTCATGTCGCCGTACTTGGTGGAACCCACCATTTCTTCCGTAAGGGTCCACTTGGAGAAACGAAGGAGAGGCTCCTTGCCGTTCTTCTTGAGTTTGTTCACAAAGGCAAGGACATCGAAAAGCCACGCGGGAGCACGCTTGATGACGGGCTCTTTTCCCGCTGCCGCGAAGCACATGTTGGCGATCTCTTCATAGGAATAGGTTTCCTTGCCGCCCACATCATAGACCTTGTTGCTTTCGGTCATGCTCTTTACGATGAACTCGGCAAAATCCTCGGTGGAGATGACGTTGGCGTGAACGGGCTTATTTCCCAGAAGGGTAACCTGACCTTTTTCGATCATGGGACGGAAAACCTTCACGATGTCATAGAAATAGCCTGTGGGACGATGGATGACATAGGTAAGACCGCTCTGTTTAAGTTCCTCTTCAAAAAGATATTTTGCATGGAGCATTGGAACCTTGGGTGCCTTGTCTGCCTTGATAACGGAAATGTATGTGAAGTACTTTACTCCGGCAGTCTTTGCTTCGTAAAGGATGTTCAGATTGCCGCGATAGTCGATGTCATAGTTGGTCACAGTTGCGGATCCTCTTGTAAGTCCCACGGTTGTAATAACGGCATCCGCACCGTCGCATGTGCCCTTCAGGGTTTCGGGCTTTGTAACATCTATCTTTTTAAATACAAAATCTCCGGTCAGCCCGAGATCGCGCTGCATCATATCTGCTGCGATAACGCTGTGTCCCTGCTTTAAAAGTTCCTTGAAAATGTCTGCGCCGAGATTTCCGTAAGCGCCAAAAAGAGCTACTTTCATATTTGCCTCCTATTTCTTTCCTTTGTTCTTTTCTTTTGATCTTTTGTCGTTAATGATCTTCATGTGTTCTTCGGTGATGAGTTCCACGCCGTTTTCTCTTGCCCATTCCACACACCCTTTAAGGGCTACGGACAGGAAGACTCTGGGAACGCCCAGCAGCATCTTCAGGGCATCATCCGTAAACTTGATCTTGTCGTCGGCACGATCTGCGGCATATCTTACGGATGCCAGGGATGCCTGACGCACCTGCAGGAGTTCCGCTCTCATATGACGCTTTTTGTGGAACCAGAAGTTCTTGGAATCACGATAGCCGTAATCCACGGGAAGGGGCGGGAAATCCTTGGCGGTAACACCGTTGATGATGGCATCGGAGTACTTCTTCTTCATAAGGATCCTGTCGATCCTCAAAATGAAGTGAGCTCCGAACTTGCTGGTGATACCGTTGAAATCGTGGTAGGGACCTTCATAGCCTTCGAGACATCCGGGCTTGTCAGCCGATGCTCCGTCCAGTTCTCTCATCCATGTGCATTCCAGAACTTCGATGGCATCTGTCATGACCATGGGACGCACGTCCGAGGGATCTTCCTCATTGATCAGACTCTTCTCCAGTTTGAAGTTGCACTTGGGCATCTTCTCGGAAGACTTGTCCCCGGGCCAGGAAAGCTTCACTGCTTCCTTGAAATTCCCGGGGTTGTCGTCAATGAAGTTGATGGCGCACTTTCCGGTTTTCAGGATGTTCTGTGCCGTGTTGGACGAGTTGCGGCAGTTAAGGAGCATTGCATAGTAGTCACGTCCCGCAACATAGTAGGGCTGGATCAGGGAATAGGGTCCCAGGTTCGTAGTCCCGTCCTCGTTAAGTGTGCTGATGAGGACCGTGGGCATGGGAAAGAAAAGGGAAGTCTGATAGAAATTGTCCACGATCCTAAGGTTTTCAAAGCTGCTCATATTATCTTACCTCCAATAGTTTTTCAAATACCATAAACATTTTTTCAAATGCTGTGTTCTCAGTTGCCCCAAAAAGAAGGGTTTCCGCAATGTGTTCCGCAAAGAACACCGGATCGGGACAATTCCCGCATATGGGCATTATCACCTTTCCCAGGACCTGTTTCAGTTGTCTGTGCCTCTCGTTGAAGACTCCGGCATATACTTTTGCCGCGTCCTGGTCCCGGAACAAGGGATCGTATTTTTCCATGAAATCCCTTAAGGCATCGTATATGCCTTTAAGAAAAGCCCTGCTGTCCCCCGTGTCCTGCCGTTTCATCCTGTCAGTGCACAGATGCCAGTCCTTCAAAAGGATGGCAGAGATCAGGAGATCTTTCGATTCAAAGTAATTGTAAACCGTTCCTGTGGCGATGTTGCAGCCCTTTGCCACAGACCTTACCGTGGTCCCCGCATATCCGTTCTCGAAAAGCTGACGTTCCGCCTCTTTCGTTATCTGTTCCTTAAGATTTTCTATGATCTTGGGCATATTATCCTCCCGTTTCGTTTTTATGAACACGTTCATTTAATTTATATCACGTTGTTATAAAAAAAACAAGAGTGAGCATTTGCTCACTCTCGTAAAAATTGACTTTACAGTCCCCAGATCTCTGTGGCGTAGTCTTTTATTGTTCTGTCGGACGAGAACTTTCCTGCGTTTGCAACATTCATGAGGCACTTCTTACCGAAAGCAAGACGATCCTTGTAATCCTTGTTTGCACGGAGCTTGGTCTCCACATAGGAATCAAAATCCGCAAAGATGAAGTAATGATCGGGCTTGTGCCAGGAAGCTCCTTCCAGCAACGAGGTGTAAAGTTCCTTGAACATGCCCGTTCCGCCGTCAGAGAAGGTTCCGTCCACAAGGGTGTCCACAACTCTCTTGAGGCGAGGATTTGCCTTGTAGAGTTTCTTGGAGTCATAACCCTTTGCTTTAAGGGCATCGATTTCTTCAACCCTCTTACCGAAAATGTAATTGTTCTCTTCCCCGGCTTCCTGAACGATCTCCACGTTGGCTCCGTCATATGTTCCCAGTGTCACCGCACCGTTCAGCATGAGTTTCATGTTGCCTGTTCCGGAAGCTTCCGTTCCCGCAGTGGATATCTGCTCGGAAATATCAGCAGCGGTGCAAAGTTTCTCCGCATACGAAACATTGTAGTTCTGCACGAATACCACCTGAAGCTTGCCCTTCATGTCGGGATCGGAGTTGATCTTTCTTCCTATCTCGTTGATGTACTTGATGATACCCTTGGCACGGAAGTAGCCGGGAGCCGCTTTCGCACCGAAGATGAAGCACATGGGCGTGAAATCCTTGATCCTCCCCTCCTTTAATCCGTAGTAGATGTCAAGGATGGAGAATGCATTAAGGAGCTGTCTCTTGTACTCATGGAGACGCTTCATCTGCACATCGAAGATGAAATCCGGATCCACGGTCACGCCTTCCTTTTCCTTGATGTACTCAGCCAACTGTACTTTTTTTACTCTCTTGATCTCGTTGAATTTCCTGATCTCTTCCTTATTCTCCGCAAGAGGCTCCAGTTTCTTGAGTTCATCCAGATTTGTGACCCAGGTCTGGCCAATGGCATCGTTTATGAAGCCTGTAAGCTCGCGGTTGCAAAGAGCCAGCCAGCGGCGCTGTGTGATGCCGTTGGTCTTGTTGTTGAAGCGCTCGGGGTAGAGCTTGTACCACTCCTTCAAAGCGTCGTTCTTAAGGATCTCCGTGTGGATGGCCGCAACGCCGTTGGTGGAATGGGTGGCATATATGGCCATTCTCGCCATATGTATGAGATTACCGTCAATGAGGTTGTAATTCTCTATTGAGTAGGGTGCAAGGTCTTCCTTGGAAAGTTCCCTGACCATGGCTCTCTGAAGCATCTGAACATACTTGTAAACGTGAGGGATCACGGACTTAAAGAGAGCCACATCCCACTTTTCAAGCGCTTCAGCCATGACGGTGTGGTTGGTGTAGGCAAAGGTCTCCTTGGCGATCTTGGCAGCCGCCTTGAAGGTGAGACCTTCCTCTTCCACAAGGATCCTTATGAACTCGGGGATAGCCACAACGGGGTGGGTGTCGTTCAGCTGGATGGCATATTCCTGAGGGAATTTCTTAAAGTTGTTCCCGAAAGTCCTCTTGAAGGTGCGGATCATGTCGCGGATGGAAGCGGAAGAGAAGAAGTACTGCTGCTTCAGTCTCAGCTGTTTTCCGGCCTTTGTGGAGTCATTGGGGTAGAGCACAGCGGAAATGCCGAAGGCAGCGTTCCTGTTGGCTGCTTCCTTTGCATATTCCTGGTTGTTGAACATCTCAAAATCAAATTCCTTTACAGGCTCGGCCTGCCAGAGGCGAAGGGTGTTGACCTTCTTTCCGCCGTATGCAATGACGGGCATATCATAAGGAACAGCCCACACATCTCCGTCCTTAAAATGCACTTTGACCTTGTCTTCTTCGCATCTTTCGGACCAGGGATCCCCGTCCTTCATCCAGTCGTCAGGCTCTTCTGCCTGGAAGCCGTCCTTTAAAGTCTGCTTAAAAAGGCCGTACTTATATCGTATGCCGTATCCGTTAAGGTTGTAACCCAGAGTAGCTCCGGAATCAAGGAAGCAGGCTGCAAGACGTCCCAGTCCGCCGT
>JAEEGL015177216.1_pt1 | contig 13257 bp, 11 predicted proteins | sample 9134231 | NCBI WGS metagenome assembly JAEEGL01 (sample SAMN16246548, study PRJNA631951) | gut metagenome | biome: gut microbiome; feature: rumen; material: fiber-attached | host: Bos | place: Iran: Karaj | collected 2018-10 | reverse complement strand
GGCATCAATGGCTTTGGCGCTCTTGCCGCTCTTGGTATAGGCGCTGGCAATGAGCTTATAAGCATTGGCGTTTTCGGCGTAGCTGTTGGATTTCTCCAGGGCTTCGATGGCTTCATTGTTCTTGCCGGCCTTTACCAGGGCCATACCCTTCTTCAGATAAGTGGTGGACAGCAGTTTGCCGGCCTGTTCCTCACCCAGTTCGGAGGCCTTGTTCAGGGCCTCGATGGCACCATCGTTCTCACCGGCCTGCAACTGAGCCTGACCAAGCAGCAGATAAGCCTGACCGTTTTCCGGATCCAGGGCGGTTACCTGCTTGAAAGCATCGGCGGCACCGGTGAAGTTCTTTTCCTTAAGCAGGGTGCTGCCTTTGCGCAGGAAAGTGTTGGCAACCAGGCTGCCGGCTTCCTTGACGGCTTCCTCTGCACCGTATTCGGTGGCAACGGTCTTGGCCTCTTCCAGAGTGACGAGGGCTTCGTCGTATTGGGCTTCGTTAATCTGTTCCTTGGCGATGGAGAGCAGGGTGCCGGGGATGATTTCCTTGCACTTGGCCACCAGTTCGGCGGCTTCTTCACCTTCGCAGGCCTGAGCCTGGGTCAGAGCGGTACGGAACTGAGCCAGAGCTTCCACTTTGTTGGTTTCCAGTGCCTGGGCACCTGCGTTAAAGGCATCCACGGCGGCATTGTAATCCTGAGCAAACATTACACCTGCGGCAAGCGCAAAGGCTGCGAGAGTGACAAGTAGTTTTTTCATGTTCTTCTTCTCCTTTATTGATAAGTTTATTATATGTTCGTTTGGCTCACGAATTGCAAAATTAGCAAAAATAGTTGTAATTTTGCATGAAAATAGGCGTAAAATGAGATTTCCCCGTTTTACATACCTGGTGTTAAGCTTGTGGGCCCTGCTCTTTTTTTCAAGAATAGTGCCAGCACAGCCCCCCCAGTTGCCTCCGCTTCCGGTAGATTCCCGGATCCAGCGCGGGACATTGGGCAGCGGTGTTACCTATTATATGGTTACGGACCCCAGCGTAAAGGGATATGCCGATATTGCCATCGTTCAGCGGGACGAACCTTTGTCGGCCGCCAAAAGGGAAGGCCTGGAATCCGCCTTTTTCAGTCGGATGGCCATCGCACCCGGTCCGGAAGGCTTTCTCACGGATGTGGACGGCTCCACCGTTTACCGTTTCAACCGGGTGCCGTTTTATCGGCCGGAAGTGCTGGACTCCACGCTCCTGTACAGTTTTTCACTGGTGGCCAAGTCCAAGGCGCAGCAGGCTGTCATCGTGAGCGGAGATATTGACGCTCCGGAGCTTAAGAAGAAGATGGACATCTTCTCTATGTTGGTTCCCCGGATGCTGGTGAAAGAGAACCATCGGCCAGACTATGTGTGGGAACCTTCCCCGGCCCCTTCCGTACAGTTCTATCCCGGCGACCGTGCCCGTGTTTCCGTTGCTTATTTCGGTGCCCGTACGCCTTTTTCCCTTATGAATACGGCACAGGCCGTGGTCACCGATCTTCTCGGGGCGGAGTTCCAGGTGCTGCTGAGGCATCGTCTGGAACGGGACCTGCGGGAAGCGGGCATCCCTTATACGGATATGCGCTTCCAAGTTTTGCGCAGTGAGGATTACGGCGGCGACGAGCGTTACAGCGTAAGCATCCAGGTGGCCCGGGATCAGCTCCATGCGGCCATGCGGGTCCTGTCGTCCACCCTGGCCCAGATGGATGCCTTCGGTGTCAAGACCGATGAATTCATGGAAGCCAAGCAGGTGCTCATGCCCCGGATTCACGAAAAGGCGGCATCGGCCCCGGAGCCCGGAGAATTGGTTTCCCGCTGCATCGCCCACTTCCTTTACGGCGCCAACCTGGCTCCCTATTCGGAAACCGTACGTCTCTTTTCCCGGAAGAACCTGCCCGACAGCACGGAAACCCGCTTGTTCAACCGTTTTTCATCGGCCTTGCTGGAGCAGCTCTCCAACCTGAACCTGGAGTACACCCAGGCTCCGGACACCCTGGACAAGGACGACGAACTGTTCTACTATAACCTGTCGTATTTATACGGTTCGGTCATCGACAGCGGAAACGACTACAGCTGGCAGGGGAGCGACACACTGGGCTTCAATGTCACCTGCCCCAAGGTCCGAATCAAAAACGAGAAAAAGGAGTCCGTTTCCGGCGGTACGCTCTGGACCTTCACCAACGGGATGCGCGTGGTGTACAAAGAGGTCCCCGGCAACCGTATTTTCCACTATGCCCTGCAGCTGAACGGGGGACTGGCCCAGATAGACAACCTGCAGGAGGGAGAGGGTGGTTACGCCGGCGACGTGCTGTCTTTGTACGATGTGGGCGGACGTCGTGCTGCGCATTTCCGTGATGTCCTGGAAGCCAACGGCATCCGGATGGATACGAAAGTGGACCTGCACAACCTTACCATCGAGGGCTCCGCTCCGTCCACGCAGTTCGTCCTGCTGCTCAAAGTCCTGTTGGCATTAGCCAACAACCGCGTTCCCAATTCCGCCGAGTTTGAAATGTATCGACAGCAGGAACAGTTGCGTTCGCCGGAGCGGGAAGCCTTGCTCAGGGCGCAGCTGATACCGGGCTATATCTATACAACGGATAAAAATCCGAAGGCCTTATCCCCGGACAGCTGGGAGAAGTTCGATGCTTATTACGCGAACCGCTTCTGCCGCATGAACGACGGCGTGCTCATCCTTTCCGGAGACCTGGGCACGGAGATGGTGAAAAAGATGCTGTGTCGCTATCTGGGCGGCTTCCAGGTGCTGAAAGGAACCGTCCCCCGGAAACAGGTGGAGTTTAGTCCCCACAGCGGGAGCGTGAGCCTGCAGGGAGAAGGATCAGACAAGGGTATCCACATCCTGATGGATGCGGCTTATGCCCTTACGGCCGAACATTACTACACAGCTCAAGTGGGAGTGGAGGCCCTGCAACGCTTCCTGGCACAGGGTATGGCCGGTTATGGCTTCACTTGCGAAGTGCATCTGACCCAGATGGCGCATCCGCAGGAGCGTTTCCAGCTATGTATTCACTGCCATCCTGTCCCGCTGGCCGGTTTGCCGGCCGATGTGACGGAGGTATCGGCCCAGCGGGCGCTTACGGCCATCCGGGCGGCCATTCGGGAAGCTGCCTCAAAGCCCGTGGAGGCAAAGGACCTGGCACTGTGGAAGAGCAAGCTGAGCGGCGAATACAAGGACCGGATGGCTTCTCCCAGCGGATTCGTTTCCACGCAACTGTTCCGTTATGCCCTGAACAAAGACCTCACCAGCCGTTATCAGGAGAATATCCAGGCCATTACGGCAGAGCAGGTGAAGGAGTTCCTGGCCACCCTGGCCGAAGGAGGCCGGGTAGAGTGCATCGTACCATGAGCAAGTCCGCTTTCGGAACCATCATAGAAATTGGCGACATCCTGGTGTCGGAGGATGTGGTCCTGGAGTTCTTTGCCTGTGATTATGCCGCCTGCAAGGGCAAATGCTGCATTGTGGGGGACAGCGGTGCCCCGCTGCAGGAAGAGGAGTTGGAGCCCATTGAAACGTGTTATCCGGTTTTCAGTCCGCTCATGCGTCCCGAAGGCCGCGCAGCGGTGCAGGCCAAGGGGTTTTTCGAGATTGACCGCGACGGAGATCTGGTAACGCCGCTGGTCACCGGCAGCGAGGAATGCGCTTTCTGCCATTTTCAGGACGGGAGCTGCTTTTGTGCCATTGAACGCCAGTTTGACAAAGGACTGTGTTCCTTCAAGAAACCCATTTCCTGCAGTCTGTATCCCATCCGCGTTGTAGATTTGGGAGGCGGCCGGAAAGGACTGAACCTGCATCGCTGGGATATCTGCGCTCAGGCCTATGAAAAAGGGCGCCGCGAAGGAATCCGGGTGTACGAATTCCTCCGCGGGCCGCTTACAGATGCTTTTGGCGAGGAGTTTTATTCGGCCTTGTCGGCAGCTGCCAAAATGCTCATAGCCAATTCGTAATCGTTTTCATTCACTTTCACTTCAATGGGTCTTACGAAACCCAGGGAAGGATAGGAAGAGTCGGCGCCGATGACGGCGGCGGGGATGCCGTTGTCGCCCAGAAGGGCTACGCACATGTCGGCCATTACCCTCTCATTGAAGGTGGCGACGGTTTTGAATTGCTGGGTATCAGTTGCCATAGCTGTTGAGTTGATGGTCAATGGACATTACTACGCGTGACAAATCCCGTACCAGACCTTCGGCCTGGAAGCCGCCCAGCACGGGTTGGAGGGTGATGCTGTCTTCCCAGAGACGGGCCGCGCGGTTGAAGCCGCTTTTGAGCCGATATTTTCGGCCGCCTTCGGGCTGTTCGGCACATTTTACATAGCCGCGCTGCTCCATGGCGCGGTCCACTTCGGGCCAGAGTTCGGCCGGTTCTCCCTGGGCGCGGATGGTGCGCTTGCCATAGCCGAAATAAGGGTAGGCCAGGCTCATGACGGCAAAGAGAGCGAAGATATAGCCGATGGAGCGCCAGCCGTGCTGGAAGGCCACGGCCACGTCCTTGGACACGAAGCCGGTGAGCATAAGCGCGCCGATGATGACCACGAAGATAAGGGTGATCTGCAGGAAATATTTCAGGGCTCTTCTTAAGTAGGTCATACGAGTTCTCGGATAATTTCGTCGGATACAAAGAAGTGGTCTTCCGGGATGCGGTAGCGGCGTCCCACTTGCTGGAGGGCACCCTCCCGGAGCAGCCGTTCTACATCTTCCCGCTTGCAGTTGGCCAGCAGGAATTCGCCGTCAATGCCCTTGGCCGTGCGTAAGGCCAGCATAAGGGTTTCCATTTTCTCATCTTCTACGCTGAGCGATTCGCTGGTGTGGGTGTAGCCGTCCAGGACTGCGTCGTTCCAGCTGCGGCTGCTTCCGCTGAAGGAATGGGCCGAAGGACCCAGGCCCACATAGGGCCGCCGCATCCAGTAGCCGCCATTGTGCTGGGCTTCGAATCCCGGCCGGGCGAAATTGGAAATCTCATAATGATGGAAACCCGCTGCCCGCATCTTGTTGCACAGAAGGTCGTACTGTCGGCGGCAAAGCTCTTCCGAGGCCTCTTCATATTCGCCGTTTTCCAGGCGATGGGCCAGCACGCTGTCTCCTTCCACGGTGAGCTGGTAGCAGGAAACGTGTTCCGGCTCCAGGCCGATAGCCTGGTCGATGGTGCTTTCCCAGGTGGCGTCCGACAGATTGGACAGGCCGAAGATAAGGTCTATGCTCACGTTCTCAAAACCGGCCTGGCGCACCAGCTGGAAGGCTTTTTTGGCGCCTTCGGCGTTGTGCCGCCGGTTCATCCAGTGCAGCAGTTCGTCGTCGAAGGACTGGATGCCCAGGCTCATACGGTTTACTCCCAGTTGCCGGAGGCTTTCCACATAGGGCAGTCCTTTCTCCACCAGGTCTTCCGGATTCACTTCCATGGTGAATTCCGTATAGGGACCGCCGTGGCCGCATTCCTCCAGCGTAAGCAGGATACGGGTCAGATGCGACAGGGGCAGCACAGAAGGTGTGCCGCCCCCGAAGTAAAGGGTTTTGAAGCTGTCGTCCATTTCTGCCGCACGGCGGCGGATCTCTGCGCACACCTGGTCCGTGTACGAATCGAACATACCTGCACCAGGGATTTCCGAGTAGAAATCACAGTAGTTGCAAAAACTTTTGCAGAAAGGAACGTGAATGTAGATCATATTAACGGAGCATACATTCAGCGTGGCCCAGGAGGCCTTTTTCCGTATAAACTTCCAACGTGTACACGCCCTTGTTAAAGGTGCCGGTGTCGTTGATGTAGATGGAAAGGTCTACCTCGTTGCCTTCGTAGTCCACTTCGCGGGAAGCGGTGGCCTGCAGGACCTCTCCATTCACCATGAATTCCGTGGACTCGTTGTTGATGAGGAGGAGACCCTCCGGATCCTTCACGCGGACATATACCCGCACGGGACCTCTGTCGGCCAGGGAGTTCTCCACCAGAGAGAGGTTGGCCACCATATAGCGTACGCGGCTGTGGCGGTCGCCGGGCTTGTCGTTGCTCATATAGCCCACCAGGGAGATGGCGCGGGCCTTGAGGATCTTGCCGGCGTTCACCTGCGAGGACAGGTTCTCCACCTGGGCGGTGAGCTGCTCGTTGGCGCGGCGGCTTTCCGCAGCTTCGCGGCGGGCTTCTGCTGCATCGGCCGTGAGTTTCTTGTTCAGGGTGTTCAGGGAGTCAATCTGGACAATGTAGCCCTTCATAATGGCGCGCAGGGTGCCCAGTTCTTTTTCATACTGGCGGATCTTGGCGCGGTTGGTGGCTTCCGTCTTGCTCAGTTTTTCGATGAGCAGGGCCACTTGCTCACGGGAGGTGTCCAGCTGGTGATTGATGTTTTCGTAGTCTGTGTTCAGGGTATTGAAGTCTTCCTGAAGGGCGACCATTTGCTGGGCCAGTTCGGCTTTTTCGCTTTCCAGGTCCTTGACCAGGGCATTGCGCTGATAAAGCATATAGCCTAAAATGCCGGCAAGAACCAGCGCGATAACGGCCAGGATGGTCATCAAGGTGCGGGGTCCTTTTTTCTCTTTCCGTTCGCGTTCTTCACGCTCTATTCTCTCGAGGGGATCTTCAGTCATGGTATTAACGGTTTTTATTTCCTACAAATATAATTATATTTGTGCAAATAACATGCTAGGCAGCTATGGAAAATATTTTTGCAAACCGGATAGCGGCGCTTCGTGCCCTGATGCGCGAAAATGGCTGGGATATCGTGATCCTGACGGGAAGTGACCCGCACGAAAGTGAATACCCGGCGCTCCGCTGGAAACAGGTGGAGTGGCTGTCCGGCTTTACCGGAGAAGCCGGGGACCTTGTGATCACCCGGGACCATGCCGGCCTGTGGACCGATTCCCGTTATTTCATCCAGGCCGTACGCCAATTGGAGGGAACGGGCATCGAACTGCACAAGATGCGCGTTCCGGAGCAGGTTCCCATTCCGCAGTGGATCGCCTCACTGGAGATAGACGAACCTGTCATTGCCGTGGATGGCTTGTGTTATACGCTGGAGGCGGCCGAAACGCTGCGTGGTGCTGTTCCTTCGGCGGTTTTGACTTCGGTTCCGGATCTTTTATCGGCCCTTTGGGAAGAGCGTCCGGCCATTCCTTCCACGCCCATCATCACGTTGGGGGAGGACCTTACGGGGGAAAGCCGTGATGTCCGCCTGCGTTGGCTGCGCAAATGGCTGGTAAAGCAGGGGGCCGATGCCTTCCTGCTCACCTCCCTGGACCAGATTGCCTGGCTGCTCAATGTCCGGGGCTCCGACATCGACTACAATCCTTTTGTCATTTCCTACCTGCTGATTACCCTGGACGATGCTTTCTGGTTCGTACGCAAGGATGCTTTCGAGGAGCCGGATTCCGAGACGGCCGACAGTTTCCTGGAGCTGGGCGCCGACAGCGTAAGTATCTGTGACTATGCCGATATAGAGTTCACCCTCTCATCTCTGAAGGAGAATGGCGTGGATCGGATCTGCGTGGACCCATCGGTCTTGAATCTCACGCTGTGGGAGGCGCTGACGCAGGCCGAAGATGCCCCGGAGGTGATTCCGTGCACTTCGCCAGTGGCTCTTCGCAAGGCTATGAAAAACAGCGTAGAACTGGACGGGATGCGGGAAGCGCACCTGGAAGACGGCGTGGTGATGGAGCAGTTCCTTTATTGGGTATCCCGGCATGTGGGCCAGGTGAACGAGTGGGAGGCCGCCTGTGAACTGGGCCGGCTGCGCGCCGCCATCCCCGGTTACCGGGGCGACAGTTTCGAGACCATATCGGCCTATGGTCCCTCCGCGGCGTTGCCGCATTATGTGACACCCAAGACGGGGTCGGCCTTGCTGGAGCCGCGCGGACTGTATCTGGTGGACTCCGGCGGCCAGTACCTGTTCGGCACTACGGATATCACGCGTACGGTTCCACTGGGGCCTTGTACGCCGCTGGAGCGGGAAGACTATACCTTGGTATTAAGAGGACATATCGGCCTGGCTATGGCGGTGTTCCCGCGCGGAACGGCCGGGTGCCAGATTGACGCCCTGGCCCGTGAGCCCCTGTGGCGGCATAAACGCAATTTCGGCCACGGAACGGGACACGGCGTGGGTTTCTTCCTGGGCGTACATGAGGGGCCGCACGATATCCGGCAGAACTTCAACACCCAGCCGCTGGAGCCCGGCATGATCACCTCCGATGAACCCGGCGTGTATCGCGAAGGAATGCACGGAATCCGCCACGAAAACCTGCTGCTGGTGCGTCCGGTAGGGGATAATGAGTTCGGCTCCTTCCTGGGCTTCGAAACCCTTACGCTCTGCCACTTCGACACCTCCTGCCTGGAAGTGTCGCTGCTCACGGCCGATGAACGGGAATGGCTCAACGCCTACAACCTGCGGGTATACAACACCCTCTCTTCCCGTCTCCCGGCCGAAGTATCGGCCTGGCTCTTTGCCAAGACACGTCCCGTATAGCTTAGGGATTATTCTTCAGCCATTCTTCATAGGCCTGCTGCCATTCACGATACTTGGTGGCAGCCTGCTCTCGTCCGGGCGCGTCAAATGCAACAAAGGTCTCGTAATCATATTTCCAGTTGGGGCCTTCCGACAGCTTCATGATTTTTTTGTAAATTGCCTCGCGGCTGGGGGCGTTGAACCAATTGGAGTATCCGCTTGGGCCACTTCCGTACCCACCCGTACCATTCATAACACTCTCCTCGGAACAGCGATATACCCCAAATTGGCGCGCCATTCCGCCTTCCCATATACCTAAACCCTCATCTTGGTATCTGGTATCCTTCAGAAAATGAGCCCATTTGACCTTCTCGGGATTCGTACAGAAATCAATATTGATCCCCCATCCTGTTCGCCGCCAAAAATCCTCTTCCCTTGCTTGGTCCTCTTCGGGGAATGCCATCCCGAATCCAATGTATTCATCTGCAAGACGGGCAATGCCATGACCTCCTAGTTCATGAGCTCCAACCGCATCATCACCTGAATTCCTCCTATCGGAAAAATAGGCAAAAGCCCTGTCGAGATCCCATTGATTGTTACAAAATGCCGCCTCAACGTCGTACTGCCTATTCATAAGGACTGCAGCGAATATGGGTTTTGTTTCAGAACGGGTTACGAGTTTCGCGTATTCCGCGCATCTCTCCTCATAAGTATCGAAAGCATTAAACGCTTTATCATAAGTAAACAATCGCTCTGCACCAAACGGGGTAAAATATACGTCATTTTTGGAAACACATTTGACCATAACGACATTAAACCTGTCACGCAAGGATTTATACGGTTCAAAAGAAAAAAACGATTCTACTTCCGTCTTAACGCGTTGTTCGAATATCCCTCCCGAATCAAGATCACGGTCAACATATCCATCTCCCAAGAAAATCAGATCCACTCCATTTCCTACCGTAGCCGTTTGAAGATAGACGACCTCTCCATCATGTGAGTAGTCGGTGGAAGCATAAAAACATTCATTGGGCATCTTTCCTTCCGTTGTGATAAAACCTTTGGAATCACTCCACATCCGTGCTGACTGATATGCTTCAAGGGATTCTTCCGGGACATAAATAAGACTATTTCGTTCCCACAACCCATCTCTAGTATCTATTGAATAATAATCACTCTCAATTATTGGTGGCGTAAGAGGCTTCACGATCATTTCCTTAAAACCAGACTCCAGAAATGCTCCCTCCCCCAGCCGTTTGACCTTTTCGGGAAGAACAATACGTTGGAGACCCTTACAATTAAAGAACGCGAAACCGCCAATTTCTTCGACAGTGTCTGGGAGAATGAGTTCTCCCGACAGGCCAGAGGAATCAAAAGCCTGATAATCTATTCGAACAACCCCCGGCATATCTATAGTTATAAGGCTGGTAGACATGGCAAACGCCACCATCCCAATATCCGTGACACTTTCAGGAAGCATCACGGTTTCCAATCTGTCACTATTATAAAAGTAGTCCCAAGTAATACTCGTCAAAGGTTCATTAAAGACCATTATTCCTCTTCCATCGACATACGTATTGGAAAGCGGAACTACCGCACCGGAGCCCTCAATAATCTTCCCATCTGTGCTTGTGTACCAAATTTCGTTATCCGGTACCCGATGCTCATAGGAAAGGCCCTTGTCCAGGTCTTCCAGCACACCCCACACGGCACGTTTCACCATGACGGACTTGCTGTATTTCTTTATGGTAGAGGTGCCGTCTTCCTTGGTGAGTGTAATCCTGTATCCATTCTCAAGGGTGGCAGGCCATAGGGCTATATAGTACTTGACCCCTGTTTGGAATGCACTCCCGTCCGGCGTCGTCAGGGTAATGGAGGTTGCGGCTTCCGTCACATTCAGAATGACCGGTTTTCCATCCTGACCGAAGCTTACGTCTGCCGAACCTGCAAGGGGCTCGTCACCGTTTCCTTTGAATGTAACCGTCTTCACGCCGGGCTCCGTAACACTGAACTCAATACCACCGCAGACATTGTAAAAGTGCAGGTTAAAATTGGTCGTGCGGGCAATGGAAACGAACAAATCATCGGCAAAGGATCCGGCCACGGCCACCTGGTCCGCCGGCAGGGAGACCGTCAGCGATTCTCCGGAGAAGGTGTGGCTCTCCCGATAGGGATAAACCGCCCAGAAAGAAGCGCCATCCTTGTATGTAAAGTCCTTGAGCGCGCCCTTGAACGCCACTTGTGCAGCTTTTTCCGTATTATCCGAGATGAACCTGGCCGATCCGCCTTGGGAATAAAACACATTGATTTCGTCCTTGGGAAGCCATTGGATGGTTCCGTCGGCCTGCAGGACGGTCTTGGTTTCGGCCATATCGGCGTTGGTGGCATAGAATGTCACGTCGTCCGGGTTGAAGGGAAGAGTGCTTTCTTCGTTCCGGATGCAACCGGTCAGCAGGACCAGCGCGAAAACAATAAAACTTAATTTTCGCATACTTATTCTCCTTTTATGTTAGTCCCACTGTTCCTTACCGGTCCCTTCGTGCCCGCCGGACATGGAATCCGGGATAACCGTAATAACACAGGTGGCCGATTTGTCACCGGCCTTGGCGGTAATGATGGCTTTGCCTTCTTTTATGGCCGTCACCTTTCCATTCTCAACCTTGGCAACACCGGTATCTGAAGAGCTCCACGTTACGGTCTTATCCGTGGCGTCGTCCGGTTTTATCGTTGCGGTAAGCGTTTCAGCTTCGCCTTCGGTAAGGGTCAGTTCCGTTTTGTTCAGTGAGATGGAAGTCACGGCAACGACCTTCTTGTTGACGGTTACCGTGCAGGTGGCCGATTTGTCGCCGGCCTTGGCGGTGATGGTGGCTGTTCCGGCCTTGACCGCAGTTACCTTGCCATTTTCAACCTTGGCAACACTGGCATCCGAAGAACTCCAGGTCACCGTTTTGTCCGTGGCGTTGTCCGGTTTTACCGTGGCGTTGAGCACTTCACTTTCCCCCTCGGTGAGGGTCAAAGTTGTCTTATTCAGTGAGACAGAAGATACAGACACAACACTGGGTGTGGGTGTGACTGGATTGGGTTGGGGTGTCGGCTCCGGATTGTCCGGACTGCACATGCCGGACGACAGGATCAAAAATGCCGAAAGCAGTGCCGATAATCTGATAATAACCTTCATATTGGTTTAGTTATTAATCTCTTTCCACAAAGATAACGAAACGCGCAGTAAAACACAAAAACAATCATCCCGCACCCCAGCCGAAATATCGGCCGGATTACGGGAAAAGACAATGTCGGGGTAAGAGGATTTAAGCTACCTCTTCTTTGGCCTCGTCCTTGGAGATGGCGGCTTCTAATTTGGCCAGCTGATCCAGGATGGCCTTGCGGGCTTCTTCCTTGAGTTCGCCGCCCTGTTCCACGAGGGTTTTCTTGAGTTTGTTGGCCTCAATGCGGGCATAACGGTAGCGCACGGAGGCGTCGTGGGCAAACTCGTCGAAGCCTTCCCGGGCCTGGTCGTAGCCTTCGGAAGCGGCTTCCATAAGTTTTTTGCGGGTTTCTTCGCCTTTTTCAGGGGCGAAAAGGATGCCGGCGCAGGCACCGACGGCGGCGCCGAAGATAAAACCGATAACAGATTGGACTTTCATGGTATGCAAATGTTAATGATTATTTAATGTTTATGGATGTACTAGTGTTCCGACTTTTTCTCCGTTCAGGAGCTTGGTGAGGTTGCCGGTGGCATTCATATCGAAGACGATGACGGGCATTTTTCCGTCTGCGCAGAGAGCATAGGCCGTCTGGTCCATGACCTTCAGGTGTTTGGAAATGGCTTCATCGAAGCTGAGCTCCTCATATTTGACGGCCGAAGGGTCCTTTTCAGGATCGGCGGTATAAACGCCGTCTACGCGGGTGCCTTTGAGCAGGGCATCGGCGCCGATTTCCAGCGCGCGAAGGGCCGCGCCGCTGTCCGTGGTAAAGAAGGGGTTGCCGGTACCACCGGCGATGAGGGCCACGCCGCCGCGCTCCAGCACGGCTACGGCGTCGTCTCGCATGTAGTACTTGGCGTGGGGCTCCATGGGAGTGGAGGTGAACACCACGGCTTCCACGCCTTCGGCCTGGATGAACATCTTCAGGGCCAGCGAGTTGATGACGGTGGCCAGCATGCCCATTTTGTCGCCGTCCACGCGGTCGAAGCCTTTACCCACGCCCTGCAGGCCGCGGAAGATGTTACCGCCGCCATTAACGATGGCGATTTGCAGGCCGGCTTTGGCCGCCGTGGCCACTTCCTTGGCATATTTTTCCAGCCAGGTGGTGTCCAGCCCCTTTCCGGCGGGGCCGCCCAGGCTTTCGCCCGAGAGTTTGAGAAGTACGCGTTTATACATGGTTTCGGTATATTCTGAACAAAAGTACCCAAATAGTGGGAGAATTCCAAGAAAGATTGTTATATTTGCGTACTTGAACAACAACTAAACTACCTATATGGCTAACTTTTTAACCTCCTCCATCGGCAAGAAGTTCATCCAGAGCGTCAGTGGCGCTTTTTTGGTGATTTTCCTGCTCCTGCACGGCACCATCAATTTCTTCTCGGTCATCGACTCCCTGCAAGGACGTTTCGGCAAAGTGATGCCGGATGAATTCCCCTATACCCACGGGGACGGCTGGTTCCAGCTGGGCTGCGACTTCATGTCTTCTCCCTTCATCAAAATCATGGTTCCCATCCTGGCCCTGGGCTTTATTATCCATATTGTATATGGTATCTGGCTCAGCTACGAGAATGTGAAGAAGCGCGGTGGTCTCAAGCGTTACGAAG